>SDBU01001189.1_pt1 | contig 37928 bp, 22 predicted proteins | sample 2277071 | NCBI WGS metagenome assembly SDBU01 (sample SAMN10397929, study PRJNA504765) | marine sediment metagenome | isolation source: marine sediment core GS08_GC12, 126 cmbsf | place: Arctic Ocean: Gakkel Ridge, Loki's castle | collected 2008 | reverse complement strand
TTTTGCCAGCCTGCATATTCTTATGCGGGCCATCCCCGATGGCCCAGCGGACGCTGGCCGCAGGCTTCACAGATACTGGTATCGAGAAAGCCGCTGCCAGGTCCGCACCGGCTGGCAAAAACCTCTGTGGCTACATTCTTTTGCGAAATCTGCGCAATCTGCGTCTAAATTCTCTCCATGCCTTTGTGTTTTTTGTGCATTTTTGTGGCTAAAAAATCCGCGAAATCTGCGTAATCCGTGGTTAATAAACTACTTATGTGCTTATAAAGCACCCTATAAGGAGCTCTACATCTGTAGAGATAATTCTACAGATGTCGAGAGTTCTCTACAAATAAACCTTTTTATGCAAAACGAACCCAATTTCCGAAAAAGTCAAATGAACGTAAGTATTGTTTATACAAAGGTATATGTAAATGAGACACTTGGTCAACGCGGGAAAAACGAACCCAAAACGAACCCAAACGAACCCAATCAAAGCCAATTAAACCCAATTAAAGCCAATAAAATGCCAAAACAAACCCAATACGAACCCAATCAAACCCAATGCTTGCCCGCCACGCCGTTTGGCAGGGCTTGCCCGCCATCAGTGTGGCGGGCCAATTTCATAGCCAAAAAAATGCTGCTGGAGTTAAGCTTGATTTTTCTATCAATTATGTTTAGAATCCTAGTTTTACGTAAATAATGTGGATTGGCGCTAGTTTTGGATGGGCCGCTAGGAAAGAAGTTAAAGCTGAAAAGGTCAAAATGCCTATAAATTTAGACATACGTAACGTCGAATCACCTGTGGCGACTGAAATCTATATTGCGGCAACGCCCGGCGATAATGGGACGCTACAGAACCAGGCCCAGGAAATCTTTTCCGGTATCCGGGGCATACTTTGTTCAGAAAAAGCTCATATTCTACAGGAACGAGTCTTTGGCACTCAAGGAGCGATGGAAGAAATCTTGCGTGTACGGTCGGAAGCATACGGTGATATTGACGATGGAATCGCTCCAAGCGCTCTGTGTGGCAACGAAGAGATATGTGCTCCCATTGCTGGAGTGCAGGTTCACGCTATCATCTGTGAGACAAAACCAGAAACGATTGTTCAGGATGAAATCCTTTGCGGTCGAGTTATTCGTTTACCCGGCCGAGCCTATATTACACTTTCGAGCGTTTGTGCTGAACTGTCCACACAAAAGGTTGGGGATCCTGCCGAACAGGCAAAGGTTATGATGGAAAAATCTGAATCAGTACTCAGGCAATTTGGGGCTGATTTTCTTTCGGTGCCGCGTACGTGGATGTGGCTGGGTGATATTCTTGGCTGGTATGATGAATTTAATCAGGTCAGGAATAAGTTTTTCACCGAGCGTGGGCTCATTGGCAAGGGCAGCCGGCAGTCAATGCCCGCCAGCACGGGGATCGGATTGTACCCGGCTGAAGGTGGCAAGTGCGCAATGGACCTGACGGCGGTCCTGGGGCCGGCTGACTCAATCCAGTTCCTTGGGGCGGTGGGAAGACAGCAGTGTGCGTTGGAGTATGGCTCGGCCTTTTCGCGGGCTTCACGCAGCATTACGCCTGCTGGAGAAACCGTATTTGTTTCCGGAACTGCTTCTATTGATGCCAGCGGTGCTACCACGAATATTGGTGATGCCCTGGGCCAGATAAACACAACTATCGAAAATGTTCGTGCTGTTTTGCGAGATATGCAGGCTGCCGATGAGGATGTCGTACAGGCAATCGCCTACTGTAAGACAACCGAGGTAGAAGAGATATTCAATACTGTGAAGGATAACCTCCCCTGGCCGTGGGTAACGATGATTTGTGATATATGCCGTCCTGATTTGCTGTTTGAGATTGAAGCCACCGCCATGCCCGGAAAGGGCACAAGAGAGTAAAAGCACAAGAGCACAAAACCATAAGCCGATTTGTCATTCTTAACGAAGCGCAGCGAAGTGAAGAATCTCAATAGTCAATAATCATTCTTTCTCGCTGTTCTTACGCCGGATTTCAACGATTTCGCCGCCGTCCTGGGCATTTTTCGGCTCAACTATTTGTGTTGTGATTAGAACCAGCAGCTCATTCTTCTTAGTCCGATCGACTATATCTGTTATTTTCCAACCACACAAAAGCATTGTCTCACCGGCGGCGACGGTATAATGAGCCGCTACAGCAATTTTTTCTATGATTGGAATTTCATAGGGGTATTTTCCTTTGTACATAAACTTTTCATAGCCTGTGAATTTAGATATCTCGAAATTAAAATATACTTCCATGGTGTCTTGGCTATCGGGTCGGAGTTTCGGTTTCACTTGCAACCTGTCCCCTATATCAACTGAATCCTGTATTGGTTTTGGCACCTCGGAAGGTAGGTTTGGCTCACTGTAGCCGGAGATATAATTAAATCTTTGTGAACTGCGGATCATTGCCGTTTTGCCGTCAAGCACTTCTATCGTTGGATTCATCAAAAACTTGTACTCAGCATTGAGTCTTGCCAATTCCCAGAATTGTTTGACTTGTCCGGCGTTAAGCACGTACGCACGAGTGTTTGGATCTCCCAGGATTTGGGAGGGCTCCAGGTTTTCTCTTTCGAGAAATTCCTTGACCTCACGGGCATCAGTTGTCTCAAGAAGCCGGAGGTCGATTTTGACCACGGCTTTCGTATTCTCAGGCAAGTTTTTTGAAATTGAGTTGGGGCTTTGTGACGCTGCAAGTGTATCCTGCCACTGCTTTTCGAGCTGTTGCAATGATTTGCCGTAAATATCGGCCAGCTTCTCCCGGTTTCGTCTATGCACTCCTTTATCATCCGAATTCTCAAGAGCTTTATAAGCCCGGAGAAATTTATCCTTGCCATATTTGTCGATTAAGAGCTTAACGAAAGAAGCCGCCTCAGCATAGGATATAGGTGGCCGGCTTTCTCTCGAACCGATTTCGGTGTAAGTCACTAATTCCACAAGGTCGATCCACTGACTCTGTTCTTTCAGCCCCCTGACACGTTGGTGAATCGTCGCCAGACCCCCACCCAAATTCTTCAATGCGTGTGCCCCTAATCTTTCGGACATATAAACCGCAAAGCCTTCGTTGAACAGGGCCGGCGGATTACCAAATGGGCGCATCAGAACATGAGTCGTTTCATGATACGGGTCCAGTTTTTCTTTTTCGTTATAAACCTCGACAATGGTATTGCCGTATGCCCAGCCCATCCCCTGATGGCCTGTTTCTCGATGCTTTGTTTGGCCGTCTTCAAAAAGTACCATACGAATCCGAACGTCAGAGCCCTTGCCGAGAAAACGACATACTTCCTGGAACCCTTTTTCTTTCTGTTCGGCAATTTGATCGATCTCTTTCTCTGCAGTGGAGTCTCTGAAATAATAGATATCGAAGTGTTTTGTGCTGAGTTTTTCCATCGTGGCCAGCAAACGCTCCTCCCAGTTTTGCCACTGCAAAATACGAGGCCTGTATCCTGCAATCCAGTCCATCTTCCATTGGCCATCTTCCCGGACAAACTCTATCGTCCAACTTTGGTCTTCGCAGGTAGCTATCAGAGTGAGCACACCATCTCTTTCGACCACAGTTTTCGGCTGCAAATTGAGAAAATCGTCTTTTTCCCACAGGAAAGCAGAATCGATCAGATGAGCAGGTTCCATCGCTCTTTTGAATCTTTCAAGTGAATTTGCCCTGCGCTGATACTCGGCATCCTGATAATCCTTTGTAAAGAGTTTCCATGCCTGTTCGTAATTTCCGTCTTTGATATGATATTGAATTTGACGAAAAGCTGCGATAATTGCTTCGTGATACTTTTTCAATGCTGGTGTTGAAAGTTTGCCGTCGGTTCTGTGCTTTTTTAATTGACTGCTTTTGTAAGTTGTTTTTTTGAGATGTGTTTGCCGATCCTTATTTTGAGCCCACCACTTCTCTTTGTCAAAGGTTTCAGCAGGACCTGGATTATGGAAAGTCAATCTAATATAAGTAGCGTTTGTGATTGGGCCTTGAATTTTAAAAACGAAGCGTGTCCATTTTGTTTCTTTCGGCTTAATTCTTTCGAAAAAAGGCGTGCCCCAGCCAACACCACTGCGACCATAATCCGGCGAGCGGGTATATATGTGAATCCTGAACATCTGCTCTTCTTCGGATGTGTTTTGTACCTTCACGCGAACCACATTTTTGCCCTGACGTATCGGCTCAAACTTCACATCCAGGATTTCAAGATTAGCACTCTGAGCCGTTCGCGTCCGTGGATCAGATTCTCGCTTTGTCAGGGCCATGGTTGTCGGCACAGCCAAAGCGGCCAAGAGCAAAATCGTAATGACAACGATGGCACTTGGGTGCTTGTAGAATTTCTTTCCTGGTTTCATAACTGTCTTTATCCGTTCCTCAATATTTTTCACTGGACCGGCTATGGCCAATGATGGAACCGGCCGGGTCGATTTGTGCTCTGCAATTAGTGTGTTCACAATCGCGGTGCTGTAATCTTTGGCTTTAGCGCCTAAGCGGGCGATTGCCATTTCATCGCAGCATTTCTCGCGCTCGGCACGAATTTTTTTGTTCGCCCACCAGACAAACGGATGGAACCAGAATATTGCCTGGGCGATTACCTGCAAAATATTGACCGCGGCATCAAAACGCTGAATATGGCTCAGCTCATGGCACAAAACGTCTCTGCGATACTTAACGCTATCAGACTTGACGAAATCGCTCGGCAGATAGATGCTGCCGCGCAGCAGACCCCATACAAACGGCTGGCCTATGCCGTCAACCAGCCAGACTTTTGGAAGAGTCGCGAAATCCAGGTTGGCCAATGACGCTGCGATGCGTTTTTGCAGCTCACCTGGTAAAGGTTTTCTCTCCCGCCGCAGCCACAGATTTGTCCGCAGAGCTTTAATTGAAGCCGCAAGGACGAATGCCGCCGCACACAAAAACCAGCCAAATCCGAAACATTGGCGAATAGTCAAACTTGCCGGTCTTTCTGTGAGAGTTGGCGCTGGTGCTGTTGCAAGTGGTGCTGAAGGTAACGCGCTGGATTCACCTGCGCTTGTGTCCATCGTTTCGAGTACCATTGCCGGCTTTTCCTGCGGCAGGACCGCCAAAGGTATGGTAAGCAGAGGCGGCACGAGACATTTGGCAAGAACAATCAGCCAGAGAAGATACCGAACGTGTGTGCTTTTATTCTTCAGCGCCAACGATGCCACCGCTATTACCACCACCAGGATCGCTATCTGCCAGCTTTGAGTCAGCAGATAATTTATGACTTGGGTTAAATAATTTTCCATTGTAAATGCTCCGCCAGAAATTATTGGCTATTTTTTATCTGTTAGTCGTTTCAGTTTTTCGATATCGTCGGCGTCGATTTTGCCGTGCTCGGCTAAATACTGCATAAGCGGGACAGGGTCACCGCCGAAAAGCCTGTCTAAAAAATCACTGACTGACCTTTTTATGACTTTTTCGCTCTTGACAGCGGCGAAAAAGACATGTGCCTTGCCCCGGATGTGATGTCTCAGGTAGCCTTTCCGTTCGAGCCGGCGAAGCAGGGTCTGGACCGTAGCGTAAGTTATTTTTCTTTTCACAGGCAGCTTGTTACAGACCTCTTGCACCGTTGCTTTGTCAAGCTGCCAGACTAATCGCAGAATTTCAGTTTCAGCCGGGCTTACAGCCGGCAATCTTCGTTTTGTCATAATAATTCTCCTTTTACAAGCGTATTTTACAAATGTACAAGTAGTATATCGTACATTTGTACAAGTTGTCAACAAAAAAATAAAAAATATTATAATTATTTTCCCGTTCTTTTTGGACTTTGCTTTTTGGTATTTGATTTTTTTAAATAAACCTGGAGTACCGTAATATCAGCGGGGGTTACACCGCTTAATCGAGAAGCCTGAGCAAGTGTGCTTGGTTTGAATATTGATAGCTTTTCCTTTGCCTCTGTTCGAAGGTGCTCAATCCTGTGATATTCTAAATCCAGCGGAACCTTTTTGTTCTCCAGAGCCCTGAAACCGGCCACCAAACGCTCTTGTTTAGCTAAATAACCTTCATATTTGGCATCGATTATTACCGCCTGCGACACGTCGTTGCCGGGACACGTCTCACGTGTCCCGTGAGCCCATATACGAGACATAAGAGACGGCATACGAGGTGCAACAGTATTATTTGGCTGGCGAAGATGCTCCCACAAACTAAGGCCATGCGAACGTGTATCTTGTAAATAGCTCTGAAGTTTAGCAATGGCATTTAGCTTATTCTGGAACTTTTTCCATCGCTTTTGGTCTACGAGCCCGACTGTTTTTCCTGTCTGTGTTAATCGTCGGTCGGCATTATCAGCCCTTAAAGACAACCGGTACTCCGCTCGCGAAGTGAACATCCGATATGGTTCATCAATCCCTTTCGTTAGCAAATCGTCTATCAGAACTCCGATATACGCCTGGTCTCTGCCGAGAACAATCGACTCCTTATCCTGTATCTTTCTGGCGGCGTTAATACCAGCCATAATGCCCTGGCCGGCTGCTTCTTCATACCCACTGGTGCCGTTTATTTGTCCCGCCAGAAACAGCCCCGATATTTTCTTGGTCTCCAGGTTGGGCTTCAGTTGAATCGGCGGACAATAATCGTACTCAATCGCATAGGCATAATAGACAATACGTGCGTTCTCTGTCCCCGGCAGAAGTTTGAGCATCTGATCTTGAACATCTTTAGGCATAGAGGTAAAAATTCCGTTACAGTAAATCGTTTTTATACACTCTTGCTCCGGTTCCAAAAAGATTCGATGCTGCTTCTTATCCGGGAATCTGACGACCTTACCTTCAATGCTCGGACAATAACGCGGGTCGGTGCCTGTTATTTGACCCGAAGAAAGTGGGGCGCGATGCAGATTATCCCTAAGCAGCCTGTGTATCTTTTCATTGGTATATGTAATCCAGCACGGTATCTGCGGCCGCTCTATTTTCTCGGTCATGAATGAAAACGGTACCGGCGGCTCATCTCCGGGCTGCACCTGCAATTTGTCCACGTCCACCGTCCCGGCATCTAATCTCGGCGTCGTATCCGTTGACATCCGTCCAAGTTTAAGTCCCATCTGCTTCAAACTCTGTGAAAGCTCTGCACTGGACGGCTCGCCAAGTCTGCCGCCGGCCCATCGGTCGCTGCCGATGTACATTATTCCGCCAAGAAATGTACCCGTTGTTATGATAACAGTCTCTGTGGAGTATACCGAGCCGTCTTTGCAGGCTACGGCCCGTACTTTGTCGCTTTCAGTTATTATCTCCGTTGCTATCGTCTCGATGATTGTCAAATTGGGAGTTTGTTCAAGCGTATGCCGCATAAAATCCTGATATTTCTCTCTGTCCGCCTGGGCCCGAGGCGACTGGACAGCAGGGCCCTTCGAGCGATTCAGCATTCGAAACTGAATGCCCGTTGCATCTATCGCCAGGCCCATCAGTCCACCAAGCGCATCGATTTCGCGCACAATTTGTCCTTTCGCAAGCCCACCGATAGCCGGATTGCAGCTCATTTTGGCGATGGTATCTTTGTTGATGGTTATAAGGGCCGTTTTGGCACCGGTTTTAGCGGCAGCATGAGCGGCCTCGACACCGGCGTGACCCCCACCTATAACAATACAATCATACACTTTTTGGTTACCTGTATTTCACATTTTATGAATCACAGCTTATAGACGATAGTCTGGGTTGTAGAAAGCGGTTCACGCATCACTGTTGTTTTCTGCAATAGCAACCGCCGAAGCAATTACAAAATTTGCCGTATGCGTAATACTCACGCTTACATGCTTAATCCCAAGCTCGTCAGCGATTTTTTTGACCTCGCCGTCAAGACCGACCTTCGGCTGACCGACATCATTGTTTATCACCTCAATATCAGTCCAGGCAATTTTGCCTCGCCAGCCTGTCCCAATAAGTTTGAGAATGGCTTCCTTCGCTGCGAAACGCCCGGCCAATTTTTCCGCCCTGTCCCTGCTTGAATCGGCATAAGCCTGTTCGGCGGAAGTAAAAACCCTGTCAACAAAACGCTGGCCGTGACGCTCTATCATCTCTTCTATTCGTGGACAATCTACAAGGTCTACACCATGTGCTACAATTTCCATCCGTCAATCCTATAGACTCAAGACTTTGGTCTCTTATTCGTTGCTACTGGTGAATCTGAAAATCGTCTAAAAGTATCCTGTCGGTGTCTTTGCCCTGGAAGATAAGCTTGATATTGTCGAGGACGTCTGCCTCAAGGCTGGGTCCCTTCATATCCCAGCCGATGCGAGCCTCTATGGCCCGGAACTCGACATCCCTCCACTGATTCTTCTTAAGCCCACCAATTCTGTAACGGCAGTTGTCCTTATACTTTTTCGACCAGACCATAACGGTCACCTCAGGGACATCGCAGAGTGGCTTGAGCTTGAATCGTATTGTCGTTGAGTCTGTGACGGGTATGGAATAGGTGTCCCAGATCCATGCCCCTTTTGGCCCAAATTCGTAAGCCTTTGAATCACCCGCACCGCCGTTGCTTACGTTACCTCCTTTGAAGTTTCCGGGGCCATCTTCGAAATTTTGTGAGAAGGTTACCTCTCCGGGCTCAGGCATAAGTAGTCCAGGTGTCAATAGAGCGCTCTTTGAAGGCGCTGCTTTCTTCTTACCTCCTCTTGGTCTTCCGTAGACAGGGCCGATGTATTCCGTGGCGATGACGATATCGTCGAACCATACCTCCATAACACGGCTTTCAGGGTGAGGGTCCTTGTTGTGTCGGGCGGGTTGGTCGGTGTTGTAGAAAAGCAGCCAGAAGCTGTTGATTTTGAGCTTGTCGGTCGTACGCCAGCGGAAGCCTGTGAACCTTCCGTATAATTCGCCGTCAACCCAAAAGACCTGTTCGCCGTCAGCCTTATCAGGAGATGAATTGGCCTTAAGCTTCACCTCGACGCAATACCAGCGGCCAGGTTGGATTTGCTCCTCTTTACCAATAAAGACAGAGCCCCATTTGGTCTTCATTTCGTGCCAGTATGTGTAAAAGTTCCATATACCCGGCGGCGGGTATTTGCCCCAGCTTCCAGTGGGTTCGATACCAGTTGAGAACTTGGCGTCGCCGGGTGGAGTTTCGCCGGCACCTCCCTTCGGCCATGGAGTCGGAGTACGGTCCGCGACAAGATGTACAAAGTGATGGACGTAACCGGTTTTCTTGTGAAACTTGACATAGAAGCGGGCGTACATAGTATCGACACCCATCGTGTGAGTAAAGAGGTGTCCGTTTTTTGATATGTGAATTGACCTGTTGCCTGGTGAATCGGCGTGGATGTCTTCTGAAAGTGTAATGTTTTCCTTCTTTGAAATGCTGCCCCAGCGTGCTCCGATCTCTTCTGTTGTACCTGTCTCAAAATCGTCTACGAAAAGGACCCTTGGATCGCGTTCGATACCTTCATCGCCGGGGTAAAGCGAGGCAAGGCCTCTATTTGTTGCCTTCGATGCCTTTGGTGGAATCACATCTTTAGCCAGGCTTTGGGTAGGGTAAAGATATAAGCTCGCTAAGACTATAAAAACCACATAAGCGGCAAATATAAGCTCAGAACGTTTTGAAAAAGTTTTGTCTATCATTTTTTACCTTTCAGGTGCTTGTCAAAGAAGTCGTCTACCATCTTATTGACCTCCGGGCTTTTGAATCTCCCGTGTCCAGCCCCTTTGACCGTATGAAACTTAACCTGCACGCCTGCCTTCTTTAGAGCATCGTAGAGAAGCTGGCTCTGGTTATGTGGAACGCTTTGATCCTTGTCACCGTGTACAATTAAAAACGGCGGATCGTCCTTGGTTACATAGGTAATAGGATTCGCACGTTGGGCCGCCTTTTTGTTTTCCTGAATCGGACCGCCGATTAGCTTTGACTCCGGCGAATCGGGAGCGTCGTGTCGAATCTTACTCGGAAACCGGCTCATCTTAGTAAAGTCCGTTGGACCGAAATAGTCACATACTGCCTGCACACTGCTCGAAACCTTTAGATTCCGGCCTTTGTCGAATTCTTTTACCTCGCCGGTTGTGCCGAGTAAAGCAACAAGGTGCCCGCCTGCGGACGAGCCCCATACTCCGATACGTTTGGGGTCCAGGTTGTACCGGTTCGAGTTCGCGCGCAGCCAGCGAACAGCGGCTTTGCAGTCCTCAATTTGCGCCGGGAAAATCGCGTGCTGGCTCAGCCGGTAGTTGATACTTGCGACGGCGTATCCTTTACGTGGAAACCGGATGGCCGGACAGTTTTTTTTGCTGCCGGCCCGCCACGCACCGCCGTGTACCCAGATAATCAGAGGCAATTTGTCAGTTGTATGGTCTTTTTTAGGTAAATACAAGTCGAGCTTGTTACGCTCATGGCCGCCGGGGATATACTCCAAATCCCGCAGTACACGAACATCGGAAATTGGTCCTTCCTCCACTCTTGGCTGGGCCGCTGGGGGCTTTTTCTCTTTATCCGCCAGACGTACGGCGGATTTACTCCAGGCGGGAATTTCCAATCCATCGTACTTTAGAAGCGTTTCAAACCACTTCTGCGCCATCAGCTCGGAACCGATAGCATTGGGATGCATGAGGTCTCTTGCAAAGGCCCGCGGATATAGCTTCTTTGTAGGCGTCCATACATCGGGCCCGCGTTGGACACCGGGGATGTTACGCCGAAGAAGTTCGTCCAGCGCGTAGCGTTCGTTGCCAATCTCCGGCTCCATCGGGTGCTTATAAATGTGCATCGCAACAAATACCAGGTCGGCACCATCTTTCCTTAATAGTCTTACGTACTTTTCCAGAGCGTCAGCTCCTTTTAGAATGCGTTCCTTGTCGTCAGCATTTCGGATACCCTGACGGCGGTTGACGAACACCCACTGCAGCGATTGCTGCGCAAGTAAAATGACGGGTGTGTCTTCAGAGTTCTGGAGCGTCGGTCTTAGCACGTTCAACCAGGGACGTAGAGGCTCACCAGTATTGATGTTGAGCCATTTGGCTATTGGTGTGCCACCTTTAGTAGCCTGTTTGACGCTGATAATGCGTTTGCCGTTGAAGTATCGGTCCAGTTTACGCTGGAGTATGCGCGGCCATTGAAACGAAGTCGAATAGCCGTTTACAACGATAATCTTGGGCTTGCCATCAAAAATCTTAATCTTCTCACTACTGGCTTTGCTCTGACCATGGCCTGCTGTGAGGATACATATAATGGCGAAAAAAATAGCTAATTTCTTAAATCTGTCGTATAAACTCCGATTTAGTGTGAAAGTATTCATTTTTCCTGTCCCGGTTAATCTTGATTATTAACTGATATTTAAGAATAACTCAGTTAGGTTGAAAGGATTTTTCGTTTTGGTTATATTTTAATAGTATGGTGCGTGATTACAAGTCTAAAGTTGGAAAGCTAAGTTTATCCAAAGGGTCGGTTCCCTGTTTCTTTTCTTCTTTGTCGCTCCACCCATCGTTGTCATCATCGAGGTCAGTATTGTCACCGATGCCGTCTCCGTCGGTGTCTCGCGATTCTTTTGGATTCAGCGGGAAAACGTCCCAGGGTATGGATTTTGCCCTGTCCACCCCATCGCCATCCAAGTCTAATTCTTTATAATCGGCGATGCCGTTTTTGTTCTTATCATCTCCAACTCCGTCGCCGTCATCGTCGGCATCAAGGTTGTCGCCAATCCAGTCTTTATCTTTATCCAGCCATTCTTCCGGCTCCAGGGGGAAAGCATCTTTTTCATCGGGGACACCATCTTGATCGTCATCGCCGTCGAGATGATTAGGTCTGCCGTCTTTGTCGATATCAGGCGGTCCGTCCGGCGTAATAAGAAGAGCGAGGTCGACAGTGAATTCGGGTGCTTCAAAGGTACCTGAACCAGCTTTTGCGTCAAAGTTCCCAAGAATCGCAGCGTTCTCGGGCGAGTACCAATATCCTTTCGCATTTTTAGGCACATCCAGAGTAACCTTTACACCCTTAACTGCTTTCGTATGGTCGCTGAAGTGATGCAGGTAAACGCCGGCGCGTTCTTTTGAGGCCAGAGCATAAGCACGAACACTATGTGGTTGCGTGACTTTCACAGGAATTATGCGAACATCCTTGTCGAGGCGATATGCAAAATCCTGCATTGCTCTAACGTATTCGCGTTCTTTGGGGCCGAGCCAGATGTTCATATAGTGGCCATCTCTGGCGTAGCTTGTGTTCCAGAAGATGAAAGCAATTTCGTTGAATAAGGCTGTCCAGTTTCGAATGCGCATTCGTAGTGCTGAGCGATCATCCCATACACCTCCAACTCCGGGAGGATTTGACTTTCGCTTGTTAATGTGGTTGCCTTGCTCTCCAACGATAACCGGCATATTATGTTTCTTCCAGTTTCTTGCTCTTGAAACGGTGACAGTATCGGATTCGAGTTCATTCTCCCGTTGATACCAATGTGGGGCGTTGATTTCGATACCGGCCAGCTTCGGCCGTTCCCAGCTTGTGGTGATGGGATGATGGTATGGGTCGATAGATTTGAGATATGGAATCATGATTTCATACCAGCGGTCATCCGCATTTTGCTCGTTAAGAAATTCCCAGAAGTCTATATAGGCTCCCCATCGGTCGACGCTGTACTTGATAAACCTTTTCACTTTAGACATAGCTGTTTTATTATGTGGTTCGTCGTTGAAGACCTTTCCAAAACCGAAGATTCCGTAAACAATACGAAAATCGTACTTACGGGCAAGGCAAAGCAATTCGTCTGTCATAGTGCCTTCCTGGACGAGATAATTATCCAGGTCGCGATAGAGCCGATAGGAACAATTCTGTTGTGAGAAGCGATACATGTTAAATCCACACCGTGAGAAACGCCGGAAGTAAACGTCGGCATTTTGTGGATTAGTCGATGGCCCGCGCACAAACATCGGCCCGGGCGGCAGCGGTGGCGGTTTTTTTAGGTCCGTACGGAAAGGGCCCTCCATCGAGCACTGGTCCAGGACCGACCCGGTGCCTGAATTATCGCCCCAGCAGTCCTGAAGCCCTATCGGGAAATATGAACTTCCATCATCAAACACGAATCGAAAAGGATTCGTTGGATGGAGGCGGACAAATCCTTTGTTGGGTCTTCGGCCTTTGACGCAGAAAAAGCTGCCTTTACCGGATGTCTTTTGTCCCTTTATATTTGTAAAAGTGTAGCTGTATTTCCATTTGCCTGTTTCTGAAGGAGCGAATCGGGCCTTCCATAAATCCTGCTTATCGAAGTTGTAAGACACTTGCTGCCTTTCTCCTCCATCAGTCTTAATCTTTCGTTTATGGATTATTGGCCCTGTTGAGGAGCCGTAGTGAAAACCGCCGACGCGTAACTGCTTTTTCGATGGAGATGTAAAGATAACCTCGATGGTGACGTCAAAGAAAGGGTTCTCATATTTATTTTCGTGTTTGAATGTAATCTCGAACACTTCGTACCTCGGCACGGCACTTGTGTTCTGAGAGTGTTTTACGTCAGGAATAGAATCGCCTATACTCCTGTTCTTGCCCTCTTGAGCGCAATAGCAACGAGGACAGATCAGGGCCAGAAGAATCAGCTCAAATATCAGGACCTTTCTTCGCACCATTGTATTGTCTCCTCACTGAATTGCTCTATGTTAGTTTCTCCAATGACACCGTGAAATACGTTACGTTCGGATTCATTTTGTCGGTATAAAATTGTAACATACTACTTAACCCGACCCTCCCCACGGGGTCATGAAGCTCCAGACTTCACCTTCGGTTATCCCCCAGCCATTGACCGAATCGATACGCCAGTAATACGTAATACCAGAGCCCATTGTGCCGGGGTCGAATATAGTATCAATCTGGTTGCCCTGGAACTCAAGTGGACTGCTCGTGCCGAAGTAAACATCATGCGATGTGGCATCGGAGCCGGCCGTCCAGCTCAAATCAGCGGTTGTAGGGACCCCTACCGCGCCACGGGGTGGGTATAGAATACTCGCTTGGCCGGGTAGTGGGGGTATTTTCGTTCCTGTCATCCAGTTATCGACGAAAAGGCCCAGGTCGTTAAAATCCACCATGCCGTCACCAAAAGGTGGCGGGGCAATGTCAGCTGGTGATTCCTCCTGGGACCAGTCATTAGCAAGTATGCAATAGTCTTTGGAGTCAACCTTTCCATCATCGTTCAGGTCTGGGCCCTTGGGTGGCGGTGGAAAGGAATATTCCATAATTGTCATGGCTAAGTCATAACCGGTCACAACACCGTTACGGAATGCTGTTCCGTCAGGGTAGCTGTTCCATGATTCCTGGACATACGGTGTAAAGTTGGTGACGTCTGTGACTTCTATATAATATGTCTGGCCCGGGACCAAAGTAACATCATTTGGATTATAGCTTACCCCGAGAAGGTCTGTGCTGGAGGCAAACCACGCACCTGATATTTCTTTGGTAGGTCCGATTTGTGCCCCATCTGGTCCGCCTTCGAAAATTCTCCAGGTCAGGGCAAAATTGTCGTCGGAGCTTGCTGCGAACAAATCAGCCGCCGCTAAGGATGTTCCTGTGGCAACAAAGGTTTGTCCCCAGCGAGTGTCGCTTAGGCTACCATCGAATTGCCCCGGGCCCGGATTGAGCCTCGTATGTGTCACTATCTGATTGTTGCGGTCAACAAAGACAGTAACATTAAGGTCGAAGTTCCTCGGATTACCATTCAAATCATACGCTTGACCGTGAGGATAACTGCTGCCGTCTTTATCCCGCTTATAGATGGCACAGCCGCCGTTGACCCAGATTTTGACGGCATATTTCTTTCCAGGTGTAAGCAAAATTTGCCCGGAAGGCCACCGTACCCATTCGTCGGAATCGGATGCAATGTTGTGTTCTTCTTTGGAGCCAAGCAGTGTCCAGCTACGAACGTCGGTGTTGCCGTTGTCTTCCAAAATGCTTATTTCGGCCCAGTCGCCGTTATACTCACCCCAACCGGCCATCATCCAGGAGACTCCGCGTACGGAAGTGCCTGTAGCCAGAAATGTTTGATACCACTCCCATTGCCAGTCGGTCCATTGGTCCGCATCCTTAAAGTAAGTTGAATAGTCCACATCGAGGTCTACATTTACCACCGCCTGCTGACCGTCCACAATCGGGATATTTGGCACTACCTTGGGTGAGGCAAAAAAGTCCGGCTGGTTCACATACACCGAATATATACCGGCAGGCACACCCTCAATAAGGTAGGAGCCGTCACCGGTGGGTACTCCAAGACGCCGAAAAGGTCCAACAATGGAATTGTCGCCCGGTGAAAGAAACAGGTCCCATTCATACAGGTATTTGTATCCCATAGAGGGCACGCCGGCTATTTTCTCAAACTGACCTTGTCCCGTTATCGAACCGCTGGCTTGTACATATTGTCCTGTCGTCAGTAGGGCTAATATAATGATGACACTTCTCACAGTAAATTGCCTCGATGTCATCGAAGTAAACCTGCCTCCATGAAAACAGCCGATTGTAGTTGACCGGCAAAAGTTGCAATAAACCACTTCAATTACTATCTATTTGCGATATATGACTAAAAATTTAATGAAATAAAGTATAACATATTTCAGTGATATTGTCAACCGCCGCAGTTTATTTATGCTGCGTGTTGTGTTTTGACAGTCGGTCGACAAAAAAGGCACAAGGCAGTTGTATTTGTAAGGTTGATGTGATATTGTAACATAGGAAAATGTCAGCGTCATAGCTGAGCTAATGTCAAATAGCAAATGCCAATTGAACTTTTCGGGACTAATTTGGAGGAATAATTATGATTGGACAGTTCTGTGAGCGAATAATGAATCCGATAGAAGCCGTTTTCCTGGTACTACCTTTGCTGGCAATGGTCGCTTGCACTAACGCTAATCCACCTGCGGTTGTGGACATGCCCACTGTGGATAAGCTGCCTGATATCAAGGAGCTGCCCGACCCATTCCTGATGAATAATGGGAGGCGCGTCAAAACAAAGGCCGACTGGAAAAAGCGTCGTGAGGAAATTAAAGCGATGATGCTGTATTACCAATACGGGCACATGCCTCCGGCACCAAAAAATGTTACTGCTGAAGTATTGTCATCTGAAACTGTTTATGATGGAGGTGCTACCAAAAAACATATCCTTCTTTCTATGGGGCCGGGCAGGAAGATAAAAGTCAATGTCGGTATCATCATCCCGAAAGGCAAGGGCCCATTCCCGGTTATTCTGAAAAATGACAGCCGTATCTTTAATGTGCCTATAGCAGAGGAAATCGTAAAGCGTGGATATATTATTGCTGATTATAACCGCACAGACCTGGATCCGGATAGGAAAGCCGCTGTGGGCCCTGCCCAGGAAGCTTACCCTGATTACGACTGGGCAACGCTGTCTGTGTGGGCGTGGGGAGGAATGCGCGTCATAGATTACCTTCTGACTTTGGATGTCGTCGACAAAAAACGAATAGTTTTTACAGGCCATTCGCGTGGCGGTAAAACGGCGCTGCTGGCTGGTGCTCTTGACGAGAGAATTGCTCTTGTTGCGCCAAACGGCTCAGGCTGTGGCGGTGCAGGCTGTTATCGTTTTGAAGGTGAAAAATCGGAGTCGTTAGAACGGATAACGAATCCGAGAAGATTTTCGTATTGGTTTCATCTGCGTTTTAGAGATTTTGCTGATAAAGAGACTAAGCTTCCATTCGACCAGCATTTCCTAAAAGCGCTGGTTGCTCCACGAGCGCTGATTTCCGTTGATGCTCTTGGTGACCTGTGGGCCAATCCTTACGGCACCCAGCAATCTCACCGCGGTGCCCAGCCGGTATTCGACTTTTTAGGTGCCGGTGACAAACTTGGAATCTATTACCGTACGGGTGGCCATTCTCAAAGTAAGGACGATTGGCGCACTTTGGTTGACTTTGCTGACAAGATATTTTTCGGAAAAACCCCTGCCAGCGGTAAACGTTTTGACAAGTTACCTTTCGCAGACGCCCCGAAGCCTTTTTCCTGGTCGGCGCCTAAAAGTAAATAATGTCAAAATAATTAACTGGATATGATATTCGGAGTAGGGCATCAGGAGGTCAATAAGCTATGTCGAATAAAGGTAGGGTCAAAGTTGGAATCATTGGCTCGCAGTTTGAGGCGGATATTCACGCGGAGTCTTTCCGGATTATGCCTGATGAAGCAGAGGTTGTTGCCGTTGCCTCACCCACACCGGGTAATGCAGAGAAACTGTCGAAGAAATATGATATACCGCGAATCTTTACAGACTATAAGAAAATGCTGGCCGAAGATGACATAGAAATGGTTACAATTGCGGCACCGAACTCTCTGCATGCACAAATGACAGTCGATATCGCCAACGCAGGCAAGCATGTGGTCTGTGAAAAACCGTTGTGTATGACGCTGGAAGAAGCGGACCTGATGATTGAGACGTGCAAACAAAAAGGTGTGCTGCTTATGTATGCCGAGGAGTTGTTCTTTACCCCCAAGTATGTCAAGGCCAAGGAAATGGCCGACCAAGGTGCTTTTGGCAAGGTTTATATGGTCAAGCAAAGTGAGAAGCATTTTGGGCCGCATGCACCGTGGTTCTGGGATGTGAATCTATCCGGTGGAGGTGTATTTATGGATATGGGCTGTCACGGTGTCGCTTTCTGTTACTGGTTTCTGGGCCGACCCGATATTAAAAATGTGTACTGCCAAATGGCTACCCATGTGCACGCTGATAAGACCAAAGGCGAAGACAACTCTATTTGTATCATCGAGTTTGCCAACGGAGCTGTAGGATTAATCGAAGATAGTTGGGCCCGACGTGGCGGCATGGAGGACCGGATTGAGGTTTACGGCGAGGGTGGATTTACTTATGCAGACCTGCATATGGGCAATGCACTGCCTACATATAGCGAATATGGTTATGGTTATGCGGTTGAGAAAGCCCCTACGACCAAAGGATGGACATGGCCCGTTTTTGAAGAGCTGTGGAATTACGGCTTTCCGCAGGAGATGTATCATTTTGCCCGATGCGTACGTGGCAAAGAGGAACCACAGGCTACCGGAGAAGACGGCCGCGTTGTTCAGGAAGCACTCTACGCCGGATACCAATCAGCAGGAGAAGGTCATAAAATTGAATTGCCCTTTCAGCCCAAGGGAGTCAAAAAACCGATCGACTTGTGGTTAAACGCAAAAGCGTAGAGGGCAGGTATCACTATGAAACGAAGGATTGTAACCGTTACGATATTCGCTTTATTTCTTATCTTGGCAGCCGTATGTAACGGTGGGGATTTCGTTAAATTAAGTCCGCATGTTACGATTCGTCAAAATTCTACAAATGGCGCATTTATTAAGCAAAATGGACAAACGCTGGTAATCTATGGTGACCCTGGCGGAGATTTAATAAAGGCGGATAAGGTCCTTTTCACACATAATAGACGGGATGTGGTTTGGGCTGGTCGAAAACTGATCGACAATGGTGCTGAATCAGTTGTGCCGGCACAAGAAGCAGACAGCTTTTCAAAAGCTGAAGAATTCTGGACATCTTTTGTTAAGGCAAGATTCCACGATTATCATCAGCAACCCACCAAAATCCCCACCAAATCCATAAGAGTGAACCGTAAGGTCAGTGAAGGAGATACTATCAAATGGCAGGATTTGGAAGTAAAGGTTCTTGATACCCCGGGATATACGAGAGGTTCTGTTTCGTATTTTGTAAACGTGGATGATATCAGGTACGGATTTGTTGGTGATATTATCTTTGGAGATGGACAGTTGTTCGATTTGTACAGCCTGCAGGATGCTGTCGCCGATGCAAAGATTGGAGGATATCATGGATACGCCGGCAGGCTCGGTGAACTGATAAGCAGTTTGCGTAAAGTAAACAATCAGAATCCTGATGTTCTGGTCCCGGCTCACGGCCCTGTAATTAAAAATCCAAAGGCTGCCATTGAACTTTTGATTAAAAGATTGCAGGGGGCTTACAAAAACTATTTATCCATTAATGCCGGTCACTGGTATTTCAAAGACCGCTATGAAACACTTGCCGCAAGAGTCTTGGAACCTGATGATAAAGTTGATTGGATGCCTTACGCGGAAACCGTCAGAAAAAAACCACCGAGTTGGATTGTTCCTATTCATAATTCCAGACTTGTATTATCAGCCGATGGTGCCGGTTTCCTTATCGACTGCGGCTCCCGTGCTATTATTGAAGAAGTTATAAAATTAAGAGATAGTGGTCGGTTATCCCGGCTGGAGGGCCTTTTTATAACCCATTATCATAATGACCATACAAATGAGATTAACGAACTTGTCCGCCAATTCAAGTGTCCTGTATATGCCGGCCAAGAATCAAAGGATATTCTTGAAAATCCGGGAGCCTATCGTTTGCCATGTTTGACTTCACAAGGCGTTCCAGATTTGATTGCTCTTCCTGACGGCCATAAAATGCGGTGGAAAGAATTTAATTTGACTTTCTACTATTTTCCGGGTCAGACTTTATATCACGATGCACTGCTTGTCGAAAAGGATGACGGCGAAAGAATATTTTTTATAGGGGATTCTTTTACACCTTCCGGCATCGACGATTATTGCCTGCAAAATCGAAATTTTCTCCATACGGGCATGGGATATTTCTATTGTCTGGATCATTTACAAAAAATGCGTCCTGACTATCTGCTCATTAATCAGCACGTTGTCGAGCCTTTCCGCTATAATCAAGAGCAGATCCAGCACATGATAGCAAAACTGGAAAAGCGTAAGCGAATATTGGCAAAACTATTTCCCTGGGATGAGCCAAATTACGGCATCGATGAAAGATGGGCTCGAATATATCCGTATGGGCAAAAAGTAAAAGCGGGACAAAGTTTGGAAATTGCAGTTAAAATATTTAACCACTCAGGTTCTTCCAATATATACACTGTTAAGCCACATGTTCCAAAAGGGTTTCAATTAAGCCCTGAAAGGATTTCTGTAAAAATAAAACCCAGAATGGAAGTGGAAGCTCGCTTTGAGATAACCGTGCCGGTAGAAGTATCGAAAAATCTTTACGTTATTACTTCAGATATCAAATTCGACGAATGGGACTTGCGTCATTGGTCTGAAGCCATCTTAGAAGTTTACACTGAATAAATTGCACAGATAATAAATAGGTCAGTGCATTAAGAGGAGACGGGGTATGAAAGCAATAAATGGCGTGGTTTTATTCATTCTTTTGTGCTGTTTTTCTTTAGCGCAGGCATTTGAAGTGCCGGTGAACGTGGAGGAGCCGGCTGGAATTGCCCGCAAGGCCGAGCCTATTAGTGGTGGAATTGCTCTGCCGGATGGAATGTTCAAACCCGGTCAGGTCAAATTGACCCTTTTTGATGGAGACAAATCAATACCTGTCCAGGTCAGTGAACTTGTGGTAGGCCCAAAAGGCTTTGTCCGCTGGGTACTGCTGGACTTCCAGCTTGATCTTAAGGCAAAGGAGACTAAAACGCTGATGCTCAAGACAGGAAGGCCAGCCATCCCCAATCGGCCATTGAAAGTTACAGAATCCACGAATTTGGTGCGGATCGATACGGGCCGTGTAGTATTTGAGGTCAGCAGGAATAAACCTTTTGGCTTGCTGGAGAATGTTATCGTCAATGGCAATGTGACTGTTCACAGCGGGAGAATTAGTTACGTCGATGGCCTTGAGGGCAAGCAGTACTTTGCTGATACGCCCAGCTTAGTCAATCTTCACTATGTAGGCCCAATGCGGGTGACGATAGAGGTCCGCGGCAAATTCATAGATGACAAGACTACACAGATGGCTTACTGCACGTACATTACCGCCTGGGCCGGCCGAAGCGATATCCTTGTCCGGCACAGTTTGATAAATAGTCACCCGGACCGCAGGTATTTTGTAAAGGTCAAAAGCTCACGAATCGAGCTTAAGCCAACAAAGACAAGTGGGACGATTGTGGTCGGCGCTGATAAACCCATGCCAGTCAATGGCGGTGGTGAGGTTTCATTGCATCAGGGACTCGAAGAAGAAAGGAACAGGGAATTGGCGTCGGCCAAACTCACCCAGGCGGGCAGGGTACTCTGGAGTGGTCGAGGGGCCAAGGGATGGATTTCAAACGGCTCGCTCTGGGTAGCTGATAGACTCTTTCGGACTGACCCGCCGAGGTTGCTGGGTGTATCTTTAAATGGAACAGTGGTTCTTGATGCCGCTGCTCGACTTTTTGAGGGGCAGAAGCAGGAAAATACTATTCGCGGTCGACCATACGCCTGCCAGGATGATTACCGTTGGCTATATGATTGTTCGGTACATTCCAGCGAGTACAGGATCGACTTTGATGCTACTGTCGATGGTAAGGAATTAGCAGAAAAGGCTCATACTGCCGCTGCTCGTGTCTGGGCTTTCGCCCCGGGCGAATGGTATAGCCGATGTAACGTTCTCGCCGTCGGAAGATTCGGCACTCTGGCTGACGAAATAGCCTGTCATAAAAAGTGGGGCTGGACTGCCGATCGGGAACCTGACCGGTCACCCAATCCATTACGTTTTGTAGGCTATGAGGACAACCACTACGAGAGCGAGGCGGACTCGGCTGAAGGATTGCTGCTCATGTTTTTGCGGACGGGCAAACGCGGCTTCTTTGACGAGGCCGAGGCTTGGGTCCGCTACCATACAGATGTTCAAACCTGGCGGACCGAGGGATGGCAGTGGAAAGATGGGGGAATTTGGTTCCCACAAGGTGGGCCGCCGGGTAACCGTCCTGTTCGAAATAAGGCCAATCTTGAATTCGCTAACTGGAACAAGGGTACAAACATAGATAGGACCCTTTGGCGTCTGGCGATGGCCAAGAGCTGTTACTGTCACTTTTACGGAGCCGGCCTGGTCGATTGGTTCTGCCTGACCGGCGACCGTGAGGCGCTGCAGGCAGCTATCGACAATTGCGAAACCAAATGGGACGAGTTCACTCACTTTCGAAATTTCACGCCTGGCAAGAGCAATCTCGCAAGTACACGTGGTTTTGGCCGTGGATTCTATGTCGCTGTACGCACCTGGATGGTTCAGCCGGACAATCCTGTCCTTCAAAAACTGGTCAATCTTTGTCGTGATACTTTTGTAAACTTACCCGAAGAATATCTTGACGAGCGAGGTGTCTATGCAGTTGTGGCCAATAAGTATCCGAAGACCTACCTTACGGATGGTATCAAGGAGTATATGGCTAAAAATAACATCGCTGTGGATGATTCCGGCACTTTTCGCGACGGTTCCGGAAACAGTTGGAAATGGAGGGATATCGGAGGCACCTGGATGATTGCCTATATTCAAAGCGCCTGCAACCTGCTCGCTGAACTAACCGGTGATGAGGAATTGATGGATTATGTTATCGCTTCGGGTCATTTTACAGCTAAGTATATGCTCAGTCCTGTGGCAAAGCAGACGTGGTACTACACGGCTTTGGGTATACCACGCAAGGGTGATATCTGGGATGGCTGGAAGTATGACGGGCAGCAGCGTAACGAGTTCGGTGAGGGACCCAAACATTCCGGCTGGTATACGCGATTCTTCCCGGACTGCTGTATTCAGGCCTATGGTTGGACAGGCCATAAACACCTGCTGGAGAAGGGCAAGGAATTCTGGTCTTTTGGCAACCGACGACGCTATCAGACTACGAATCTTACGCCACAACACCACTTTGCTACGCATCATCCGCCAAAGGACGACTCGACTCTTTCGACTGCCAGATTGTTTTATGAGTATTCGCAACCGAGACAAGATACCGAGCCGCCGTCAGCTATCAGGGACCTGACTGTGACGCTACTTGAAAATGGCAGGGCGGCTGTGAGTTTCACGGCCCCAAACGACGCAGGCGGCAGGGTGGCGAGGTATCAGGTAAAGGTTGCAAAGATGCCTATATTGCCTTATGAACAATGGGATTATTCCCGCGACAGCGGCATCAGGCGCAACTGGTGGAGGGCAGTCAATTGTAAAGGTGAGCCGGTTCCAAAGTCGACCGGTAGCAAGGTAAAATTCGTCGCCACAAATGTTCCGGATGCTAACGGCCAGCCACTCTTTTTTGCCGTCCGAAGCTTCGATGATAGCAGCAACCGCAGCGCTATTAGTAATGTGTTCAAAACAGAGTAGTACATCATAATTGCTTATCTGAAAGTCTGTGTAAGAGCCAGCCAGATGTGATTTATAGGAGGTTTTATTTGGAACATAAGAGTAATTCTGAGGCGTATCCATCCTAAAATTCAGTTGACAATATTGTAGATATTCTCAATAATCGTATTCGTAAGTACCCAAATTCCAATAATTACGAAAGGTGTTCCGAGAGGATGCCCTTCTAAATGGAGGTCAGCCATGAAAAGAAGAATCCTCATTTCGCTCTTTGTCGGTCTTTTAATTTTCAGTATCACCGGTATGTCATCTGGCTCAGAAGTTCAAAAAGATTTCTCGCCAAAACCCCGGGAGCAGCAACTGCCCCAAATTATGCACTCAGCGATGAAAGAATTGCCGAGTGTCACCGTCGGAAGGAAAAACGCGGATTTGGTCGGAAACGACAATCGTGTGTTGCAGGCAGCGGTCGATTATATCGCTGGACTGGGAGGTGGCGTCGTCGAAATTGGTGAGGGTGAGTATCTTATGTACGACTCGCTGCATTTAAGGTCGAATGTAACAGTTAGAGGAAAGAAAGGCAAAACGGTTTTGCGCAAAGCAGATGGGGTAGTATCCGCTTTGGTTCTCGACGGCGATTATGGTGAACAGCAGGTCACGATGGAAGACCCGACGGGCTTTGCTGTTGGGTATGGAGTAGCAATTTGGGATGACCGTGCAGGGGGATTTCATACCACCGTCGCACGGATCACCGGACGCAATGGAAACACGTTTTCCTTTGATAATCCCTTGATGGCGGATTGCATGGTAAATAATAAGGCAAAGGCCGCAACGGTTTTTCCTGTTGTCAGTGCTTATAATGTTGAGGGGGCACGAATTGAAAACCTTGTTATCGACGGCAATAAAAAATCGAACGTTCACTTGAATGGCTGTAGAGGTGCGGGAATTTTTCTTTACAGAGCTTTTGGAACAATCATCCGGGGCTGCCTGGTTCGCAATTACAACGGCGATGGAATAAGTTTCCAGCAGTCCAATGATGTTACTGTGGTTGATTGCATTTGCGAAGATAACGCTTCTTTGGGGCTTCATCCTGGAAGCGGGTCACAGCGTCCGCTCATACGCAAATGTATTGCCCGCCGTAATGGAACGGACGGGCTGTTCTTGTGCTGGCGGGTCCGGCACGGCCTGTTTGAAAGCAATGTCCTGGAAAGCAACGGACGATTCGGTATTTCCATCGGGCATAAAGATTCCGACAACTTATTACGTCGTAACGTTATCCGTTTGAACCATCAGGATGGCATTTTCTTTCGCAACGAATCCCTTGGAATGGCCGCCCATCGTAATCGCATCGAAGAAAATATCATCGAAAATAACGGGACCGGTGGAGAAGCCGCCGGGATTCGTATTCGGGGCTATACCAACGATCTTGTATTCAGGGACAACACCATCCGTGATACCCGAAAAAAAGGTTCACAGACACAAACTGTTGGGATTCGTATCGAAGAGCAAGTTGGTAAAATCGTCTTAGAGAAAAATAAAATAGAGGCCAAAACCCGGATTGACGACAAACGAGTACCGAAACCCAAATAGGACATAAGAATATTGTTTAGTTACTTTGAGTGAGAGGATAAACATGAGACTGTCGATATTGAATCTGAAATTACCGGTTAAAATATTTTCAGTGATTATTTTATCCTGCCTGGTTTTGTGTCATGGTAATTTCCTTTGCGCTAAGAAGACTGATGAAATTCGTATAGACATCTTGAAGAATGCGAAGAAAAAAGGCTTCGTCAAGATAGCAACGATTGGGCCGGGCCCTTTATCAGTAAACGAAAATACGGACCCACAGAAAGTGGTTGATAAAATGATAGCCCACTGGCGTAACAAGTTCGCACAGGTTTTGCCGGATAAACCTGATCTTATCGTTGTCCCGGAAGCCTGTGATAGGCCGTCCGGCTTTAGTCTCGAAAAGAGGCTCCAGTATTATCAGGTTCGCAAAAAGCAGGTACAGGATTTCTTTGCCAGGGTTGCCAAAGAGAATAGTTGTTATATCGTATATTCAGCAGCTCGCCAGATGAAGGACGGGACCTGGCGCAACTCGAGCGTAATGCTCGACAGAAAAGGTAAAGTTGCCGGTATTTACAATAAAAATCATGTTGTAATAGAAGAGACGACGAAGGCAGGCATTCTTTGCGGTAAAGACGCACCTATAATTGAGTGTGACTTTGGCCGGGTAGCGTTTGCTATATGCTTCGACTTAAACTTTGATGAATTAAGATTAAAGTATGTTAAAGCCAAGCCGGATTTGATTATTTTTTCATCCATGTATCACGGAGGATTAATGCAGGCATATTGGGCATATTCGTGCCGTAGCCATTTCGTAGGCGCTATTGCCGGCAGAGCGACACCTTCTCAAATATACAATCCTTTGGGGCAGCTCGTTGCCGCCAACACTAATTATTTTGATTTCGTTGTTGCGACCGTTAATCTGGATTGTACGCTGGCACATCTGGATTATAATTGGCAGCGCTTAAAGAAACTAAAAACCAAGTATGGGCCGAAAGTAAAAATAACCGACCCCGGCTGCCTTGGTTCAGTGTTGATTTCCAGTGAAGATGAGAAAATAAGTGTGGAAGAGATGATAAAAGAATTTGAAATAGAGTTGCTGGATGATTATATGGTAAGAGCATTGGCACATCGGCACAAGCCGGGAAATATGGAATAAGGAGAAAAAATGAAATCACTAAATCGCCGAGAGTTTGTGAAGGGTTCATTAGGTACGCTGGCGGCATTAACAGTGCCCCTGAGGGGAAGCTTTGCCGCCAACGAGAAGGTCATTATTGGAGTAATGGGACTTGGCGGACGGGGAACGTACCTGGCTGAGAGGTTTGCGAGCAGGCCGGACGCAGAGGTCGCATATCTTTGCGATGCGGATACAAGACGTTTTGCCAGAGCAAGAAGCGTGGTGGAAGAGGCTCAAAACAAAAAGCCAAAGATGGTGCAGGATTTCCGAAGGATTCTTGATGATTCCAGCGTAGATGTACTCATCAATGCAACTCCTGACCATTGGCACGCCCTTGGGACCATTATGGCCTGCCAGGCGGAAAAAGACGTCTATGTGGAAAAGCCCATGGCTCATAACATCTGGGAGGGGAGAAAAATGATTGAGGCTGCGCGAAAATACAAGCGGGTTGTGCAGGTAGGTATGCAGTCGCGCAGTGCCCCGTATATGAAAAAAGCTGTCGAGTACATACGGTCCGGCAAACTTGGCGACGTGTACCTTATTCGTGTCTTTAACATGATGAAGCACTCAATGATGAGGAAAGGGGCCAGCCGGCCTGTCCCGGAAGGATTTGATTATGATATGTGGTGCGGACCTGCTCCTAAGCTTCCCTATAATCCGAATCGCTCTTGGCTAAACCAATGGGAGTATAGCTGCGGTCCCATAGCCGGTGATGCAGTTCATCAACTGGATTTGGCCAGATACCTGTTCGGTGACAAACCTTATCCTGATACCGTTTCGCATGCCGGTGGAGTTAACGCCCTTCGGGATGGCAGGGAAATACCAGATACTCAATTGGCCGCGTATGAATATGGCGAATTTACATTACTGTCTGAGTCGGCCCTTTGGATGCCGTATATGAAGAAGACGCCGTCGAGCGTCCGGGATTCAGATAAGTTTCCCAACTGGCCTTTCAGCAGCACGAAAATCGAGGTATTGGGTACAGAAGGCTTTATGTACGTTGGCAGACATGGCGGCGGCTGGCAGGCCTATGATTCAAGTGGCGAATTGGTTCGTTCGGAATACGGCCGTCAGGCGGATAAAGAGCATCAGGACAATTTCATTGATTGTATCCGGACCCGTAAGAAACCTAATACGGATGTCGAACAAGGACATTATTCGGTTCTACTCTGTCATCTGGCCAACATATCGTATCGAGCCGGTAATCAAAAACTAACGTTCGAACCGAAAACCGAATCCTTTGTTAATGCCCCTGAAGCCAATAAATATTTGAAACGTACATACAGGCATCCATGGGTAATACCTGACAAAATATAAGGGCTCTTTACGAGGCGCTGGATGTCGGATTCTACCGGGCAATTTCCTTACGCAGCCACTCAAGGCTTTTCTCCACCGTGCCGGGCGCTGCTTCACATTCTATGGACAGGACACCATCCCAGTTGGTTTCTTTTAACAGTTCAATACAGCCGGCAATGTTCTCAGCGTTGACGCCTTCACCGATACTCACCACAGACGTGGCGATACCGGTTTCTCCGCCGCGTACAGCCCGTGCAAGCTCTTCGCTTACGTCCTTGATATGGCAATGCGAGACCTTGTCACGGAAGCGCCGAAGGAACGCCACCGGGTCTTGCCCGGCGATGAATATATTGCCCGTATCGAGGTTCATCCTAAGATAGGGTGTGTCGAAGAAGCTGAGAATTTGCTCCATCGTGTCAGGGTTGGTCGTATATGGTCCGTGAGGTTCGACGTTAATAATCATGTCGTACCTTTCAGCCCACTCTAAAACAACGCGGTAGTACTGCTTCATCAGTGCCATCACTTCATCATCGCTGTACCCTTCCGGTTTCTGGCCGCCGTCAGTGGTGTCCACGCATGGGCATCCAAGGGCCTTGGCGAACTGGATAGCTCGAGTAGTATAGCCGATGCCCCGATGCTGGCCCTCGGGACAAGACATCGGATAGGCTGCGTCAAGTTGCGAGACCTTTAATCCCATCGAATCCAGGTATTGTTTCAATTTCAGCGGGTCAGAGTGTAATGGGATGTGGGGATTATACCCCAGTGCCTGAACAAAGTAGTCCCCGTCAATCGTTCCGAACTCGACGTACTCCATATCGTGGTCCTTGGCAAACTGGCAGGGGACCTCGTACGTCACATCGAAGTGTCGCCAATTGTCTACGTGCATACCTAACTTTAACATAACTTTACTCCTTTTTTGTGGCTGTTTATGGCTTTTTTATTCTATGACTGTCGTGGCAGTCCGTGCAGATCGGCGGTGATTTATGCACGGCAAGCTCCTCGGCAGTAACATCGTGGCTTGTGTGGCACTTGAGGCACATTGCGTCGACCTGGTCACGTTTGAAGCTGACATCCGGCGGTGTGGCACCAATGTCTTCATCGTTGGCGTGGCCTGCGCTTAGACCATGGCATTGGATACAAGGGACCTTTGCTCGCAGGTGGGTCTTACTTAGCTCTTCTTTGACGAATGTCATGTGGCACACATAGCAGGCAGCATTAGCACCCAAAGGATTACTCTCGTCGAATCGTGCTGAGCCGGTTTTGTTGGCGGACGGATTACACGAGCAAAAGTAGGCCAGGAATATGCATCCCGCGATGACAACAGAGTCCAAAGCCGCCCTCATACTGTTTCCCAATTCCTTAGCCATTGATACTCTCGGGTGAGGTTAGCGTGATAGTTGCGAGCATATTGGTGGATTGTTTCTTTTTCATTGGCCGTCAGCGGCTTACCTCGCTCGTATGAGCCTTTGACGTTCTCTTCGAGTTGGTCCGTCGTATTTACGCCGGGGATGACGGCGGTAATGCGAGATTCCTGGAGCATTTTTTTGACAAGGATATGGGCATTTTTGTCCACCTTGCCTTGTATCTCACGTGGTTTTATCCCGAAGGTAGTCCCGGCACCAAAAGGCTTGATGCCGATCACTCCAACGTTTTTAGTCCGTGCCAGTTTCAATAGACTATCACCGCCGAGTTCTTCGGTAAGGAAAAGGTAAGGGAAAAGAATCACCGAGAATTGGGGATATTCGTTGAGCACGCGGCGGAAAAGTTTGGGATTATGTGCCGAGATTCCAAGGTAGCGAATTTTACCCTGCTGGTGTACCTTTTCAAAGACCTCAACGACCATATCAAGGACTCTATGGCTGACCATTAGCATGGTGGGCATTGAGGTTTGTCCTTCGCCCCATGTTGCGCCGACAGGCCGCCAGATATCGAGCATGTCGGTTTTATAGTGTTTCAGTCGGCCGTCTATTTCGTCGAAGAATCGCTGCTTTGAGAGTTCCTTCTCGTATTCTTCGGTGAGCTTCTGCGGCCAGGAAGCGAAGCCGATGTGCCATTTATCTCGATTGCTCCGAAGGGCTTTGCCGTACTCTTCGCATTCGTCGGTGATATTTGTGTCAAGGTAGTTCATACCTAATTCCGCCGCCTTTTCCAACACCTCGATGCGGTTCTCCAATCCTTGCGAGCCGTGCCCGCCTAAGCTGACCTCGGATATCACCAGGCCCGTCTTGCCAAGACGACGATAACCCATCTTCGGGTTGTAATTGAGTATCTTCGATGTATCTATCTTCGAGACATCGATCGATTTTGAAGCATCGCTGGAAGTGCATCCCGTCCCGGCTAATGCACCTGCAATTGCCCCCGCAGCAGCCAAAGAACTACTGTGTATAAAGGAGCGTCTCGACAGTTTATCGTTATTCATAGATTGTCTCCTTTTCTTCAAGTCTGTAAAGTCGCCGGTTTTCTTCTTGACTGGCGATTATACCCGAATCAACAGCTAAATTAAACCTTTTCTACAAACAATTACTGTCCCGGAGATTGGGATTTAAGAGGTTCTTTATGGGCGTTTCGGCAGGGATAACACCAACTTTGCCTGAGATGTATAATTTTTACGGGGAGTACCTGTTTTAGGGCTTATGCCCTGCGTTTGGGGAACCACTTATTATTATCACCACACTCAAACCGAGTATTCCCTCTTGCTTTCGCAAGAAAGCGGGGTCACCGGGCCCCTTAGAAGCCAATATCTTAATTCTAACGGGACGGTTTAGCCGGTTGCTTTCGGTACTTTCCGATTAGATTCAACAGTTCCATTCGCTCGGGATGGTCGGATTCCAAATCCAGGACCATCTGCCACTGCGCGATTGCCTTGGCGTACTCCTGCCCCTCTTTGTATGCGTGGCCGAGCTTTAGATGCAGCGATGCTGTTTCAGGACTTTCCTGCACCGCCTTGCCCAGGTACTTGATGTACTCATCGAGCTGCCCGGCTTGATTGTATCGGTCCGCTACCTTCAGATAAGCCTCGACCAGGGCGCTGGCGTATGTGGCCTCATCCAGCTCTATTGACTTTTGCAATAGCGCCAGATACTCGTCGTATCGGCGGATGCCAAAGGCTGACCGGGCGTAATAGTAATAAAACAGAGCTTTGTCTTCCTTGGGGATTTTTGCTTCGATTTTTTTCAACATCCCGTAGGCCTGGCTGTAGCGACGAGCGTTAAGGTAGATGTTTGCAAACAGGAACTGAATATCAGGACTGTCACCGATACCATCTGCTACAGCCTTGGCCACCTGATAAACGGCTGAAGCGCTCGGTGCGGCACGGAAGACGTCCTTCTTGCCGGGCATAGCTTCGATCAAATACCAGTCGCCACTGATTGTGCCGACCTTGCCGGATTTGACCGTTACTACCGATATCTTTCCAAAGTAATTGCGCAGGTTGAAGTAGGCAGAGCCCAGCTTATAGTGTAGAACAGGGATGTCGACCCCGAGCCGCAGGGCCGACTGATAGGACTCGGCTGCCAGGGCAAAGAAATTGCCCGCCAGGTATATATTACCAAGTTGATAGTGGTCCAAACCGCTCTTGGGATTCAACTTGATGGCTTCTTCGAAATATTTACGGGCCTTCTCGTAGTTATTCAGGTTATACTCGGCCTCGGCCAACAGGTGATAGGTCGGATAGTCGTGGCGGTATTTAAGCAGCGGTTCGAGCACGTTAACCACATCCTGCCACTTTTTCTGCTTTGCGTGAATCTTACAGAGCAGTTGTCCTGCTTCAATGTGGTCGGGTGTCTCTTTGAGAATATCGGAGAGCAGCTTTTCAGCTTCTTGTTCACGTCCTGCATAGTAGCAGGCACGGGACAGATGCAACCGGTAGCTGGTCTTGGTCTTGTCCTTATCAACTGCCTTTTTGAGCAGCTCAATAGCAGGCTCATACTTGCCTTGAAACAAGGCTTTTCGCCCTTCCTGAAAATGCTTTTTAGCGTTTGATATCTCGGACGGTTTTACATTGGTTTTTTCTTCAGCAGCAGATATTCCTGAGCAGCTTATTAGAACCAGTGTCGTCAATAAGAGTGAAACCTTTATTCGCATAGTCATATCTCCTTTAAAATCCCTGTCTAATCGTTTTTATAACCTGTAGGCTTTTATCCAGTTAATCTGTTCGCGTGCTTTCTGGACCATTGGGCCGCTGGGGAAGTTGTTGATATAGTTGGTATACGCATCCATTGCATCAATCCACTGGCCCAGATGTTCGCTGTTCTCGGCGATGGCAAACTGGGCGTCACCGGCCTTCGGGCTGCGACGGTAGTTCCGCAAAAAGGCCCTGTAGGCATCGATTGCCTTGGCATATTTGCCTTCCCGCTCATAATACTGTGCGATTCGCCAGCTTGCATCTTCTGCCACGGAGGTGCCGCTGAATTGTCTTACGATTTCCAGCCAAGCGGCCATCGCTGCACTTGAGTCCTTCAACCGTTCGTAGTAGATAGTTGCCATTCTCAGCAGGGCATCGCCGGCTTTGTCACCGCCGGCCACTTTGGATGCCTCATTGTATGCACCAACGGCCCTGCGGAGGGCAGCATTAATCTTATCCTGCCGATTGGCTAACTGGACGGCTGTCAGGGCCTCGACCAGTTGCCCGGCCCTTCCCGCAGCGAGTTCGACATTCGCTACATTGAACCACACGTTATCGGCTGCCGCTTTCGCCTCTGCCAACTCGGCCTTTTGGCCCATTCCGCCCTTTTTCAGAGACGATATAATTTTCTGCTGTGCAGCAGACTGTTTTCCACGTGCCTGTTGCACGCTACGGTAGGCCTCACGCTGAGCGGTTTCCTGGGCAAGTTCGACTGTTTGGGCTCGAGTGGCAACGGCGAATTTGTTCGCCTCGTCTTCGTAGCTCTTGCCGACCATGTACAGAGCATCGTCGGCCAGCGGACTGCCGGGGTATTGTTTTGCGACGGACTTTGCTGCCTCGCGGGCCTTATCTGTTTCACCCATAGCAAGATAAGTGGTGCCGATGGCGTGGAGGGCATCGTCGGCTAAATGGCTTTTAGGCCAATTTTTCACCACCTTACGGTACTCAATTACTGCCTTGACACGGTTGGACAACTGTTCCAATACGATCTTTGCAATCTGATACTGGGCGTCAAATGCCTTCCTCTGGCCCTCTTCGTCAACGAGCGTTTGGTACCGGGTCAGGTCCTTCAAGACGCTGACACGGCGTTTCGCTTCCCCAGCCCTGGCGTCACCCGGATAATCACCAAGGTAAGCTTGATATCTCTCCATGGCCTGCCGCCATTGACTGAGATTGATGATGCATTCGGCGATTGACCATTTAGCGTCTTTAACCCAGTTGCCGGTGGGAAACTCGGCTATGACACGACGGTAAGCTGCGATGGCATCTTCCCAGGCCTCGTTGGTTTGGTGGACCTGACCTACCATCGTCAATGCCTGTCCGGCCTGCCCGTGACTTGGAAAACTATCCACGAACATCTCCAGTACATGCAGCGCCTCGACCCAGCGTTTCTTATCCTTCAATCGAACACCTATCTGGTAAATCTCGTTCTGGATGTTGACATCTTTGCCGCCGCGGGCGACGTTTACTTCCTGGTAAGCCTCTGCAGCCCGGAGTGGCTGGTCCAGATTGTTCTGGTAGGTTTGGGCAATCCTCAAAGCTGCTTCCTGAGCGAGGGTGTGCGTGGGATAGCGGATCATTAGGTCATTCCAGACAGTAATCGCCTCGTCATAATACTGTCTGTTTGCCAGTTCTCCGGAGATGCCCCACAGCATCTGAGGGATGGTTCCAATCTTGGGGTGGTCGTAATATTTATCGGCCAGGTGCTGCAGCTCTGTGGCGGCGCGGACGTACTGGCCGCGAGCTAAGGTCGCGCTGAAAGCATCAACCACTCGTGCCTGTGTCAGGAAACTGTTAGCGATGTCCCACTGTGCTTCCTGCAGCAGTGTTCGCTCCTTTGGAAAATCGGTTACGACCTTGGCCAGCTCATCACGGGCCTTGCCGAAACGCTGGGCTACCTCGCCGAGCATCAACTGCTTGGAAGGTTTATCCTCAACGGGCTGGGCAGCCCAGGCCAAATAGTCACGGGCAATACTCAGACGAATCGCAGGAAGCTCATTGTCGGTCGGATTGTCTTTTAAGAATTGTTCTGCCAGCCCTGCCGCCCGCGGCCACTGTCTGAGTGTTCTCCAGTGGTCAATCATTACCTTGATTTCACCGCGAGCCTGCTCAGCGGTCATCGTGGCTGGGTACTTGTTCCGGATGGCTTGAAAGATTTCATACGCGGCATTGAGAGCGTTTTGCTGGCGGGAGATTTCTGCATCAGACAAAACCGGTGCCTTGGCTCTGGCTTGAGCCTGGACTTGAGTTTGTTGTTTCCGGCCTTGCTGCACCGGCCGGTAGTTGAGCTGCTCGCGAAGCATGGCGACGCGGGCAGCCCGGCTTACCTCGTGCTGGCGAATAGCCGCCAGGACCCGTGAATCATTGGCTTTGAGCTCATCGACAGGCCCTGTGTATGCAAAACCGTACTCCGCAGAGGAGACGGAACCGCCAGCAGCGCTTATCGCATCAGGCAGTTTTGCGACAGTAAGAGATGCTATGTCCTCTGCGACATCGAAGTGTTCTTCTCCGACACTCTTTGTATCTGTACCTGTTGTTGGGATTGTCTTTTTCAACGTCAGCGTGGTCAGCACTTCTTTGGCATGGTCGGGCATCGCTTTGCCCAATTGACACAAGCCGCGACAGAACTCTATTTGCTGGCGCCGGCGAATAACCGGTACTTCCTGAAGCAAATCGGCGTAGATGCTGTCTGCCACATCCCAGGCATCGGCCCTAGCGTATTCCAACGCAACGGCCATGTTCTTTTCAATTGCCCGACCGAGAAGTACACTTTTGGGATAAGCATTGATGAAATTCTTGTAGGCCTCGATGGCCGCTTTGAAGTCGTCGCTAATCTTGGTGGGAGGCTCCTTTCGGTCCTTCATTTCTTTAGCCAAAGCCATGCGGGCCTTGGCGTCCATCGCAACAGCGGCGGCAAATGCGGCGCGTTCAGCCGGACTGCTGGAACCTGGTGCTGCATGTGATAGTACCTTCACCTCTGCTGCAAATGCTGCGAAGTCCTGATAAACTGTAACGGCCACATCGTAGGCCTTGTGCTTTACGAAGACCTCGGCGATTTTGAACACACTCGATACCGCCTGGCTGCGCAGCGGACTGGAAGGTCGTTCTGAGATAAAATTCTTATAGGCTTCGATTGCTTCTTTGAACGCCGGCGTCAACGTAATTTTCTCCGTTGCATTGTACTGTTTCAAAAGCAATTCAAGGTCTCGGTTGGCCAGTTCGAATCTCAGATTCGTAAGCTGCAAGTCCGCATAGGCATCAGCAGTATCGACAGTTTCAGAAGGCCTGACGTTTATGGCCTGTTCTGCGATATCGAAGTATTCAAGCTTTTTGTAGTGGCCGACAATGTTGTTCCACACGTCCCGAATCTGCGCCAGCATCGATGGCTCTTCCCCGAGCCCGGCTTGTAACTCGTAGCAGCGCACCAGGGCCTTGGCAAGTGTCGGGTCGAGTTCACGTGGCACGGTAAACCCGGCCGCTATCAGCCGTTGATGCTCACGCTTGACCTGCTCTATCCAAAGATTGACCACCGCCAATTGGGCCTGTCGTCGTTCTTTCTCCGGCAGGGCTTCGGCCACCGTAGTGTACACTTCTTCAGCGACGGCCCAGTGACCGTGTTTGACCCAGGGTTTCACGTGCTCGGCGAGTCGCATTAGTACGTGCGGCGAATGTGCCATGTGTTCTGCCTGCTTCTTCAGGATGGCCAGAAACGTTTTCTGCTGCTCGGACAATTTCGCGTTCTCTTCCGCGCGTCCCGCCTTGATGTTCTCCTGGAACACATAATGCGCGTAATTGCCCGCCACGTTGTAATAGGAAACCATCGCTCCCGACCAACTCTGGTGCGACGGCGACATTGCCTCAAGCAGTTCGAGGCCGAGGTCAACCGCCAGTTTCCGAGACCCCGGCTTCTGAACCTTCGCGCGTTCGTCAATGATTGCCTGGACCGTTTGGACGGCCGATTTCACCGCCGACACGTCGGTATTAGCCTTTATCACCGGCAGGGCGATGTCCAGTGCCCAGGCGTCGGGGCCTTTGAGCCCCTTAAACTCCGCCAATGGCGGGGCCTTCGGGGCAAAGTTGCGCACCCGCTTGGCCAACTCAGCCTGATTGACCCAGAGCGTTTCAGAAGGATACTCCTTGCGTATTGTTTCGTAGATGCTGAGGAGATCGACAAGTGGTTGTGGCAATTGACTGCGCCGAACGCCTTGAGGCAGCTTGCCGGTTCGGGCCTGGCTATCCAACCACTTGATGGCCAACTGGTACTTGTAGGAAGTCAATGCCTTAAGCACGAGGAGGCGGCTACTCCGCGGCGGCGATCCTGCCATCAGGACCTCAGCCGCCTTGACGGCCGCTATGTAAGCTTTGTTGCCGTAGTATCGTGAACGGATATGACTTAAAAGACGCTTGGTCAGTTCGTCAGCCTTCTTCGCCGACGACTCCCGCGCGTAAATATCGGCGGCCAGTGCCAGGGCTTTCAAGTCGGTCGGGCTCAAGTTGGACTCCGGGCCGGGTTTCGTCTCCTGAAGAGTCAAGCTCAAATAGGCGCCCAACAGAATATTTCGACCGCTATCGGCAAATTCGTGCTCGCTGTTGGCCGCCAGCCACTTGGCCATCGCTTCGGCCCGGCCTACACCAGATGCGAGTCCCGGATCGTGTGTGATTATGTCGTACTGAGCGTTTGCGGCGGCGGGAGTCTGGGGATGATTCGCAACCAGTTTCCTCAATATCACCAGGGCTTCGGCTATCGATCGCTCATCGCCCTGAAGTTTCGCTTCACCCAACAACAGCGTTGTCTTCACAGGATCAGCTTGCCGGGGATACAGGGCCGTCAGTTTGTGTAGCACGTTGCGGGCGTCGGGACCTTTGTGCATCCGCACGAGCGATTCTGCCTGGAGAGTCATTACCTTCGCCCGTTGCAAATCGGAGAGTGCCTTTTCGTCCAACAATTTCTTACACTCGCTCAACGCTGGCCCGTGGAGTCTCTCCTGGAGCATTATTTCGATGAGCTTGATCCGGGTGTCAATCTCGACCGCTTCGCCTCGCAACACGGCAAGCATCCTGGCTGCATATGGTTGCTCGGGTGCCAGCTTGAGTGTCCGCTTCCAGGCGGCGATTGCTTTATCAATCGCACCAAGCTGGTACTCGGACTTTCCAAGCCAGAGAAAGACCTCCGGATTGCGGGTATCTGTCTGCGAAGCCTTTTGAAACAAATCCCGCGCCCTGTCGAACTGGCCGTTGGTATAGGCGGTTTTGCCCTGCTCAAAGGCGGTTTTGGCATCTGCCTGTGCCAACGCAATCTGTGACGATGCTCCAATTATGACTGCTAATAAAATATAAACTATACTCCTGTGCATCTTTGGCCTCCTTAAATAAGAACTATTTGAGTCGAGGACCCAGCCGGAAACATTTTGTGCTGTAGCCGGGAGGGTCGCTTAAGTTGTGGTGTGTTTGATGGCTTTCCGTTAACTTGATTTACTTTCATCCTATATTTATGACCAGCTAATAACGAAAAGGTTCCCATTATTCCTGCTTCTCTCATATATAGACTTTTCTGTATACTTGTGCTGCTTCCTTATAATATAACGCAAAAAGTCCCTCTGGTTTTGTAAATTAAATGTAAAATCTTTGCCTCCTTGGAAATTCTTGCAAACTCTGTTGGAAGAAGCTATTATTTAGAGCCAATAAGGCACATTAACGGAGGCGAAAAAGCCATGATTATCAATCCCACATCTGTCATTCCGCACTTGCCTGCCCTCGAATGTCGTAGTCGGGGGATGCGGAATCCATTTTTGAACATTTGAATTTCAATAATTAGGATTTGTTTCGTATTTTGGGTTTAGGATTTTCCTTGAATATTCTCTACTGTTCAACTGTTCTCCTGCTCAAATCCTCCAATTCCTGCCCCGATGAGTTTACACTGAGCTTGGAGTTTACCCTGAGTGAAATCGAAGCCAAGTGACCGATGTCCGCCGTAGGCGGTAATCCACTCCGGTGTCATTTCGAGCGAAGCGCAGCGAAGTCGAGAAATCTGGCCAATAATGTAAAATAACCTCCCCGCATTCACGCATCCACCCATTTACGCATCTACTCAATCCATTTTTTATGTTTTTTTCATTTGACAAATCTACGAAATTCTGGTAAGGTCATCTTCACATACATTGGGAGTATTTCTGTGACTTTTTGTGCAGGCGTGGGCCGTGTGTAGGTGAAAATCGGCTCAAAAATGGGACATTGAGGGCCTGGAGTTAGATTAGATGGTTCGTGTGAGGAGTTCAAGCCTGTTTGGTAAAGCCACTATTTTAATTATTTGCTGTTGTAGTTTGTCGGTTCAGGGAAAATACGGTGGGGGGAGTGGGACACCGGAAGATCCATACCAAATCTGGGATGCTAATCATATGCAGGCAATAGGGGCTGACGCTAATGATTGGGACAAACATTTTATGCTGATGGCGGATATTGATTTATCCCAGTTTGATGGTAGGGATGGTAGGGAGAAGTTTAATGTAATAGGAGAGTATGCTAATCCTTTCACAGGTGTGTTTGACGGGAATGACCATACCATATCCAATTTCACCTACGATTCTAATGACAGAATAGACGTGGGTCTGTTCGTGGACGTTTATGGTCCTAATGCTGAGATAAAGAATTTGGGACTGATTGATCCTAATGTAGTAACAGGATATTATCATACTAGTGGTCTGTCTCTAGTCAATTGATGGATATAGTCTTTTCAGTTTTATTCTGGCGTCTTTTGTCGTAAAACGCCAATCTACTTTGTTAGGTTGCC
>SDBU01001188.1_pt1 | contig 37940 bp, 31 predicted proteins | sample 2277071 | NCBI WGS metagenome assembly SDBU01 (sample SAMN10397929, study PRJNA504765) | marine sediment metagenome | isolation source: marine sediment core GS08_GC12, 126 cmbsf | place: Arctic Ocean: Gakkel Ridge, Loki's castle | collected 2008 | reverse complement strand
GAGCAACACTTATGGGTAGAGCATAGCCCAAAGGGGGGAGAGGACAAGACCCCCCGACTCGTCGGGGTTGGGATGGTGGGGGGAATCGTTGCGTTATGACCATGTGGACAGGGCACTAGTCCGCCCAAGGGACGCTCTGAGAGAGTGTCGGACGCAGGCTGCTGCCCCCCCCCAGGTGCCTTGTGGACTCGCGTGTCCCGTCTGATTGTCGGGGTCCTCGGCCCCGATCGGGATCGTGGCCAGGCTCCCGCAGTGAACGAGCGCTCCGCGATCCGTGCCCGCGTCCTGGAGCGCGAAACAGTCGCCCCCCGTTCGTTCCTGCTCTCCACGTGTGCCCTGTTCACGAGGGCCATCCCGCGCGCTGGACCTTGCCAACGGCGCCGTGATCCTCTCTTCAGGCTGTTGCGAAGGACGCCGAGCGGTGCGCTCTCCCCAGGACTCCCACCCAGTCGCCTTCGGTCTTTGCGCCCAATACGCCCGTTATGATACTCTAGCATTGCGACGGTTCCCAGAGGCGCCGTGAAGAGCCTGTTGTGAGGAGCCGAATGCCATTTCAACATAGAGGATGCGCGTTTATGACATCGACCGAGGTAACGATTGAGGGTAACGAGGCTGCTGCCTACGTCGCTTTCAAGACCAACGAAGTAATAGCCATCTATCCCATTACTCCCTCCTCAGGCATGGGCGAGTTCGCCGATCAGTGGGCTACCGAGGGCGAGAAGAACATCTGGGGTACAGTACCCGTGGTCCAGGAGATGCAGTCTGAGGGAGGCGCTGCCGGGGCCATTCACGGGGCGCTGCAGGCTGGCTCCCTCGCCACTTCGTTCACAGCTAGCCAGGGGCTGCTGCTGATGATCCCCGACATGTTCAAGATCGCAGGCGAGTTGACGAGCGCTGTCTTCCACATCTCTGCGAGGACTGTCGCAACCCACGCGCTCTCGATATTCGGCGACCACAGCGACGTGATGGCTGTCCGCGCTACTGGCTGGGGTATGCTCTTTGCCAACTCCGTGCAGGAGGTAATGGACCTCGCCCTGATCGCCCAGGCAAGTACCCTGGAGGCCCGGGTGCCTTTCCTGAATGTCTTCGAGGGCTTCCGAACCTCTCACGAGGTGGCGAAGGTGCAGAAGCTCTCTGAAGAGGATATTCGGTCCATGATCGATGACGACCTGGTGAAAGCCCATCGCGCACGGGCACTGACGCCCGACCGGCCCTTCATCCGTGGCACCGCCCAGAACCCAGACGTTTTCTTCCAGGCGCGAGAGGCGTCGAACCCCTTCTACCTGGCTACCCCGGGGATTGTCCAGAAAACGATGGATAAGTTTGCAGAGACGGTTGGACGCCGGTACAACCTGTTTGACTACGTAGGCGCACCGGACGCTGAAAGGGTGATCGTCCTCATGGGCTGCGGTTGCGAGACCGCCGAGGAGACGGTGAACCACCTGGTTTCCCAGGGCGAGAAGGTGGGACTGGTCAAGGTTCGCCTCTATCGTCCTTTCTCGGTCCAGGATTTCCTGGGCGCACTCCCTTCAACGGTCGAGGTGTTGGCCACGCTGGACCGGACCAAGGAGCCGGGAAGCGTTGGCGAGCCGCTCTACGAGGACGTAGTCACGGCTATTAGCGAAGGTATTGCAGGCGGCACAGCGCCCTTCGAGCGCTTCCCGAGAGTCATTGGTGGTCGGTACGGCCTTTCTTCCAAGGAGTTCACTCCGGCTATGGTCAAGGGCGTGTTCGATGAGATGGCTCGACCGCAGCCCAAGAACCACTTCACCGTGGGCATAATCGACGACGTGACTCACACCAGCCTTGACTATGATCCGAGTTTCTCCGTAGAACAGGATGATGTGGTGCGGGCATTGTTCTGGGGACTGGGCGCCGACGGTACCGTAGGAGCCAACAGGAACTCCGTCAAGATCATCGGTGAGGAGACACCCGCGCACGCCCAAGGCTACTTCGTGTACGACTCCCGGCGGGCGGGGGCGCTCACCGTATCTCATCTGCGTTTCGGCCCGAGGCCCATACGCAGCCCCTATCTAATCGAGAGAGCCAACTTCGTTGCCGTGCACCAGTTCGTCTTCTTGGAACGCTACAAGGTGCTGCAAGCCGCCGAACCCGGCGCGACCTTTCTGCTCAACAGCCCCTACGGGCCAGACGAGGTGTGGGACCATCTCCCCAGAGCCGTGCAGGAGCAGATCATAGGCAAGAAGCTGAAGTTCTATGTCGTCGACGGCTACAGAGTGGCCAGAGAGACCGGGATGGGCGCCCGCATAAACACAATAATGCAGACGTGCTTCTTCGCCATAAGCGGCGTGCTGCCCAAGGATGAGGCGATCTCCAAGATCAAGGAAGCGATCCAGAAGACCTACGGAAAGCGCGGGGAGGCCATAGTCCGGAGCAACTTCGCCGCTGTTGATGCGTCCCTGGTCCATCTACATGAGGTAGACGTCCCGGACCGGGCGACAAGCGATATCGAACTGAAGCCAGCGGTGCCCGCGGCAGCGCCCGAATTCGTGCAGGCGGTGACGGCGAAGATGATCGCTGGTGAGGGCGACTCGATCCCGGTGAGCGCCCTGGCGCCGGACGGTATGTTCCCCAGCGGCACGACCCAGTGGGAGAAGCGCAACATCGGCCTGGAGGTGCCCGTGTGGGCGCCGGACCTCTGCATCCAGTGCGGGAAATGCGTGATGGTCTGTCCACACGCCGCGATTCGGAGCAAGATAGTCAGCGACGGCGAGTTGAAGGGGGCGCCTGAGACACTCAAGCACGCCGATGCTCGCTGGCGTGAGTTGCCGGACAGGCAGTACGTGCTGCAAGTAGCCGTGGAGGACTGTACTGGGTGTACCTTGTGCGTCGAGGTGTGCCCGGCCAAGGACAAGAGCCAGGTGGGGCGCAAGGCCATCAACATGCAGCCGGTAGGACCCCTGCGCGAACAAGAAAAGGCCAACTGGGAGTTCTTCCTCGGCCTGCCGGATTTCCCTCGTCACGACGGACTTGGGTTCCACAACGTGAAGAACGTGCAGCTTCTGCGGCCCCTGTTCGAGTTCTCCGGCGCCTGTGCCGGCTGTGGCGAGACACCCTATGTGAAGCTGCTGAGCCAGCTATTTGGCGATCGAGCCCTCATCGGCAATGCCACGGGCTGTTCCAGCATCTACGGCGGCAACCTGCCCACCACGCCCTGGACCCAAAACAAAGACGGGCGCGGCCCGGCCTGGAGCAATTCCCTGTTCGAGGACAATGCTGAGTTCGGACTGGGCATGAGACTGGCCCTGGACAAGCAGGCGCAATATGGCCTGGAGTTGGTGCAGGGTCTGCGAGATGCAATCGGCTCCGAGCTTGCAGACGGGCTCCTTTCCGCTGACCAGTCCAGCGAAGCGGGTATCGGTGCTCAGCGCCGGCGGGTGGCTGACCTGAAGTCGCGGCTGCAAGGCATGAACACTCCTGCCGCCGACGAGCTTCTGTCCATGGCCGACGCCCTGGTGAAAAAGAGCGTCTGGGTCGTTGGCGGCGACGGTTGGGCGTACGACATAGGGTACGGCGGCCTGGACCATGTGCTGTCTACCGGGCGCAACGTCAACGTGTTGGTGTTGGATACGGAGGTATACTCCAACACTGGAGGGCAGGCATCCAAGGCTACACCGCTGGGCGCGGTCGCCAAGTATGCCGCTGGCGGCAAGCCCTCGCCCAAGAAGGACCTGGGCATGATGGCGATGAACTACGGCAACACCTATGTAGCTCAGGTGGCTATGGGCGCCAGCGACATCCAGACCCTGAGAGCCTTCCAGGAGGCGGAGGCCTACGACGGCCCCTCCCTTATCATCGCTTACAGCCATTGTATTGGCCACGGCATAGACATGACCAAGGGATTGGACCAACAGAGACTGGCTGTTGACTCCGGGTACTGGATCCTATATCGGTACAATCCGAACCTGAGAGCCAGGGGCGAAAACCCGCTTCAACTGGACTCGAGGAAACCGACGGTCTCATTCAAGGACTACGCCTACAATGAGGCGCGCTACAGTATGCTAGCTCGGTCCAATCCCGAGGCGGCCCAGCGCCTCCTCATCGCAGCTCAAGAAGAGGTCAACGAGCGCCTGCGGAAGTATGCGCGGATGGCAGGTCGGGAAACATGACCCCTGCGACATGGGTGTTCGTGTCTGGTTGACATCTCACGCCACCGGGGTGAAAATACCGTCTGTTCCTGTCTCCGTCTCTGGCGGAGACAGGCGCGATGTGGTGCGCTCGTCGGTTCTCCTCGCCTGCGGAGCTTACTGGGGTAGGTAATGGAGTATCTCCCGTTCGTGGTCAGCCTGTCGAACCATGACCGGGATGCCCGGCGGGCAGCCCTTCGACAAGCTCTCCCCCGACCTGTCGGGGAGAGTCTCGATGAGCGTCCCGACTTGTCGGGAGAGCATCATCGGACAGGACGAACGGATAGAGCAGTATCCAGATGCAATACGTACCCCCGTGAGCCGCCTGCACAGGAAGGAAGCTGATCGAATCGCTGCCTGAAGAGCAATGCTCAACAAGCTGATGAAGACTGGTTGGCCGCCTCCTTGCGGCCGCTAGCATTCGGTGTTATTCGTGCCCCACACAACCCCAATGCCATAACAACAAGGAGTACGCGTGTGAAGATAGCAGTGCCAACGGAGATTGCAGAGCGAGAGCGGCGGGTCGCTCTGGTTCCCGACGCCGCAGCCAAGCTCATAGAGCAAGGCGCTGAGGTAATCGTGGAATCCGGAGCCGGCGCCGAGGCGGCGTTCCTTGACGAGCGATATGAGGCGGCCGGGGCCAAGATTGAGCACGACACCGCCAGGCTCTTCAAGTCGGCCGACATCATCCTCAAGGTGCAGAAGCCCGTGATGAACGAGGACTTGGGCCAGCACGAAGTACAGCTCATGGCGGAAGGCGCGCTGCTGTGCACCATGCTGCAACCGTTGACCAGCCACGACCTCGTGAAATCCCTGGCGGAGAGCGGCATCACCAGCTTCAGCATGGACGCGATACCCCGAATAGCGCGGGCTCAGAGCATGGATGCTCTCTCATCTATGGCTTCACTGTCAGGCTACAAGGCTGTCCTTGTCGCCGCCAATTCTATGGGGAAGATCCTGCCCATGATGGTGACGGCAGCGGGCACTATCGCCCCGGCGAAAGGAATGGTGCTGGGAGCGGGAGTCGCAGGCCTCCAGGCGATTGCCACCGCCCGTCGTCTGGGCGCCGTCATGTCCGCCTATGATGTCCGGCCTGCGGTGAAAGAGCAGGTGGAAAGCCTCGGGGCTACCTTCGTAGAGGCCGAAGTCGGTGAAGAAGCCGAGGGCGCCGGCGGCTACGCCAAGGAACTGACCAAAGAATCCCAGGAAAGGGAAAGACAGATGATCCATGACCACCTCAAGGGCATGGATTTCGTCATCACCACCGCCGCAATCCCGGGCCGTCCTGCTCCTATCTTGATCCAGGCGGCAATGGTCAGAGACATGCAACCCGGGGCTGTAATCGTCGACCTCGCCGCCGAGACTGGGGGCAACTGCGAGCTTACGAAGCCTGGCGCCGAGATTGTCGAGCACGGAGTCACCATTATTGGGCCGCTGAATCTGCCCAGCACGATGCCGACTCACGCCAGCCAGATGTACGCCAGGAACATCTCTACCCTCCTACAGCTCATGATCAAGGATGGCGAGATCCAACTGGACTTCGAAGACGAGATAATCGGTGGCTGTTGTATCACGCATCAGGGACAGGTGGTCCATGAACGCACAAAGGCACTGATGGAAGAAGCGCGCGCGTAGCCAGCGAGAGCAAATCAACCCGAATTAGGGAGAGGCATTGTGTTTGAAAGTCCGTTGCTCATAGAGCTTTTCATTTTCGTGCTCGCCATATTCGCCGGGTTTGAGGTAATCACCAAGGTGCCTCCAACCCTTCATACTCCTCTCATGTCCGGCGCCAACGCCATCTCGGGCATTGCTCTCATAGGGGCCCTGTTGGTGGCGGGGCGTGAAATGGAGCTAGGATCCGTGGGAGCGCTCTTGGGTGTCGTAGCCGTAGCTATGGGTGCCATTAACGTTGCGGGAGGCTTCCTGGTCACAGACCGCATGCTTAAGATGTTCAGGAGACAAGACCGCAAGTCTCAGTAAGGAGTGGTTCGAAATCGATGCTATTTGGGTCGGCGCAGTCTGGATCGACGCATGTTATCTACTAGCCGCAACGCTGTTCCTGTACGGGCTCAAACGGCTTGGCTCTCCCGATACCGCAAGGTCAGGAAACGCGATAGCTGCCTTGGGCATGCTTGTCGCCATCGTCGTGACCCTGCTTCACAGGGAGATCGTGAGCCCCTGGATGATCCTGGTGGGCATCGTGATTGGGTCTTGCATAGGGACTGTCCTCGCACGCAAGATCAAGATGACCGCCATGCCCCAGATGGTGGCCGTCTTCAACGGCTTCGGTGGCGGCGCCTCGGCCTTGGTCGCCGCCGGGGAGTTTGTCAAGCAGTTCAGGGAGGGGGTCGAAATACCCGGCGATGTCGCGGTCACAATCCTGCTGGGTATTCTGGTTGGCACTGTCACGTTCACGGGCAGCATGATCGCCTTCGGGAAGCTCCAGGGGATCGTGGAGACAAAGCCGGTTACCTTCCCCTTGCAGAAGACCTTGAGCTTCGTGTTGTTCCTGGGCATCCTGGCGATGGGCGGCTATCTCCTCTACGAACCGAATCTGATCGTGTTCACTGCGCTGGGCTCGGTTAGTCTCCTACTGGGTGTGTTGCTTGTAATCCCCATCGGCGGTGCGGACATGCCGGTGGTGATATCGCTGTTGAACTCCTATTCCGGCATCGCTGCTGCCATGGCTGGATTCGTGCTTAAGAACCCAGTGCTTATCGTCGCCGGCGCCCTGGTGGGAGCCGCTGGCATGATACTTACCATGATCATGTGCAAGGCAATGAACCGCTCCCTGGCCAACGTGATGTTCGGCGCGTTCGGGGCAACAGGTGGTGCGGCCGTGGCTGGCGGGCCTGCGGGCGATAAGCCTGTGCATCAGGTTACGGTGGAGGACGCGTCGATCATGCTGGCCTACGCAGGGTCTGCGATCTTTGTGCCCGGATATGGTATGGCTGTGGCCCGGGCCCAGCACGCGTTGAAGGAGATGGCGGACCTGATGGAGGAGAAGGGGGTACAGGTCAGGTACGCCATTCATCCGGTCGCCGGCCGAATGCCGGGGCACATGAACGTTCTCCTGGCCGAGGCGGACGTACCCCACGACAAGCTGTACGATCTGGACCACATAAACAAGGACTTCGACACGACGGACGTGGTCGTGGTCATCGGCGCCAACGACGTTGTCAACCCCGCGGCCAGGGACAACCCTGGCAGTCCGATATACGGCATGCCCATACTCAACGTTGACCACGCCCAGCACGTCATTGTCATGAAACGCAGCTTGAATCCCGGGTTCGCCGGAATCGACAACGAGCTCTTCTACAAAGACAACACCCACATGCTGTTCGGAGATGCTCGTGACTCCCTCGGCAAGTTGAGCGAAGAGATCAAGGCATTGTAGCGGCTCGACGGCCCCAACGACACTCCATGTGGGCTGACGAGGGGGAGTGAAGTGGGGGCCAGCCGTGTTTGCCGTGCGCTTGGTTCGGGATGCTCGGTCTAGCAGGTCGATGAAACATGGGGTGTGCAGTCCCGACGAGTCGGGATTGCCGGGAGTCTGAGGGTCTGTCCTGTCCGATGATCCTTCGGTCATCGAGACTCTCGACCCTGTCGGAGAGCCTGCCGAAGGGGTGTCCCTCAGACATGATTTCTTCCCCCTTCCTGGCCAGGAAGGGGGTCAGGTCCGATGATGCTTTCCCGACAAGTCGAGGATCCTCGATAGCCCCGATGTATCGGGGCGTATCGGGACGCTCATCGAGACCCTCGACTTGTCGGAGGGGATGGTCGAAAGGGCTTTTCAGCGCCCCGCTAGATCCCTGTCCAAGGCGACCTACTGATAGCTGCACCGTTACGTGCGGCTGGAGCGCAAAGCGGCGGTCCACCGAAAGTGCTACGTCCACTCATGAAGAGGGATGACCCCAGGGTCATCCCTCTTTGCTTTGGCGTAATCGGTACACTGGCTGGCTACAATAGGTATGCCTCAGGATACGGTGACGAAGCCGAACCCAGGACTTGCCAAATGGGAAACGGGGTGCTACGTTGGCGTTGCATCCCAATTCCATAGATGTTCAGAGAAAGAATCGTGATTCGTAGGGGCAGACCCATGTGTCTGCCCTGGATTGGGCTTGGGGCCGGTGTACAGGCGCCAAGAACGAGGGACATGAGAACGCCTGGGTGCGAAATGAAACGCTGGATCCGGAGTGCTACAGTTCTAGCCCGACGGGAGGAGAAAAGGATAGGATATGGCTCGCGATGCGATTGCAGTTGAGGATCTGACGTATACGTATGGCGACTTGGTGGCCGTTGACCACATCAGCTTCAACGTCGCCGAAGGCGAGATACTCGGATTCCTCGGCCCCAACGGGGCAGGCAAGACGACCACCGTGAGGATGCTCACGGGTCAGATCAAGCCCAAGGCGGGAGGGGCGACGCTTCTCGGCATGGACGTGGCGACGAACGTCGAGAAGGTGCAGGGGCAGATCGGCGTCTGCTTCGAGGTTGCCAACCTGTACGAGCAGATGAGCGCCGAGGACAACCTGAAGCTGTTCGCGCGGCTGTTTGGCACTAAGGACTTTGACGCCTTCGCCCTCCTGGAGCGGGTCGGCCTCGGCGGTCGGGAGAAGGACCGGGTCGGCGAGTACTCGAAGGGCATGAAGCAGCGCCTGATGGTCGCTCGCGCCCTGGTGAACCGCCCCAAGGTCCTGTTCCTCGATGAGCCGACGACTGGTCTGGACCCCGCGTCCTCCGAGGCCATCCGCAACATCATCCTCGAAGAGCGGGAGCGTGGTGCGACCGTTTTCCTCACAACCCACGACATGCTGGAGGCAGACAAGCTCTCCGACCGGGTAGCGTTCATGAACGAAGGTAAGATCGTCGCGCTGGACGCGCCGCTCAACATCAAGCGGCAGTACGGCAAGCGCGCGCTCAGGGCGATGATCGCCGGCGACGGCGGGGAGATGGAAGAACGGGAGATCGATCTGGACGCGCCGGATACCCCGCGCACGGTCCAGGAGCTCTTTGAGAAGGAGAACGTGGTTACCATCCACAGCGAAGAGGCCACGCTGGAGGACATCTTCATCAGCCTCACGGGAAGGAGGCTCCAGTGATGAGCTTCCGCATTGTTGGCACTCTCGTGCTCAAGGATGTCTCACTGTTCTTCAAGAACCGGTTCTATGCGATCGTGACGCCCCTGGCGCTGGTCGCGTATCTCGTCATCTACTTCATCATGCCGTCTTCGGTAGACGAGACCCTTGAGATCGGCGTGTATGGGCCGGAAACGGCGGCTGTGTTCGAGGGATTACAGGGGGACGGCGTTAGGACCGAGTCGGTCGAGTCTGAGGACGCGCTCAAGGACGCCGTCCTCGATGGAGACTACGTAGCCGGGCTGGCGCTGTCTGACCTGTCGGCCGCAGAACAGAAGCCGCTGGTCAAGCTGTACTTCGCGTCGGACACGCCCGACGAGATCAAGGTGGCTGTCCAGGCCCTTCTGACTACTATGTCGTCGGCGCAGGCCGGGGCGACGCCCCCCATCGAGTTCACCGAGGAGATCCTGGGCAAGGACATGGTGGGGAGCCAGATCGCGTATCGGGACCGTTTGGTACCGATGCTGGCTATCTTCCTGATCCTGTTTGAGATGTTCGGTCTGGCGACGCTCATTGTCGAGGAGGTGGAGCGACGCACGATACAGGCCCTGCTGGTCACGCCTGTGTCCCTAAGGGAGCTATTCACAGCCAAGGCCGTCGTCGGGGTGGGGCTGGCCTTCGTCCAGGCAGCTCTGTTCCTGGCCATCGTTGGGGGCATGAACGACGGGCCGCTGATAATGCTCGTGGCGCTGTTGCTCGGTGCGATGCTCGTGACGGGCGTCGGCTTCCTGACGGCGGCCGTGGGCAGGGACATGCTCTCGGTGATGGGCTGGGGCATGATTGCCATGGTGACCTTGAGTATCCCGGCCTTCGGCGTCATGTTCCCGGGTACGGTATCCGGCTGGGTCGAGTTTGTTCCGTCATACTATCTGATCGATACGGTCTTTCAGGTGGCGAACCTTGGCGCGGGATGGGCCGATGTCTCCAGCAACATGCTGATTCTGTTGGGGATCAACCTGGTCATCTTGTGGATCGGGGTTATGGCTCTGAGGAGGAAGCTACGATGAACCTCAAGCGAGTGGGGGTCTTGCTGGCCAAGGAACTGGTACAAGGCCCAAAGAGCTTCATGTTTATCTGGATGGTGGCCATGCCGGTGATCATGTCGCTGGTGGTCTCCTTGGTCTTCGGCACCCTGTTCTCGGAAACGCCCAAGCTAGGGATTGTCGATGAGGGGGACTCTCAGGTGGTGACCAAAACGAAGCAGCTTGCGTCTGTCGTCGTCACTGAGTACGACGCAGCAGACGAGATGCGCGGGGCGGTCGAGTCGGGCGCCCTCGACATGGGTGTTGTGTTGCCACGGGACTTCGACGTGGCCATTGCCAAGGGCGAGAAGACCGAAGTCACGGTGTACACCTGGGGCCAGAGCCTGGCGAAAAACCGCCTGGTTCTGCGGTCCTCCATCCTGGATGTCGCGCGGGACGTGGCGGGGAACGAGGCCCCTATCAGCATCGAGGCCGTGACGATCGGCGACGAGAAGCCGGTGCCCTGGAGCGACCGACTACTGCCGCTACTGGTGCTGTACGCAGTCATCGTCGCAGGGAGCATCCTGGCAGCCTCAGCCCTGGTGACCGAGAAGGAGAAGAACACCCTGCAAGCCCTGGTAGTTACCCCAACATCGATGGCGGAGATCTTCGCCTCCAAGGGGTTGCTGGGGGCCATTGTGGCGCTGGTCATGGGCATCATCATACTGGTCATGAACCAGGCATTCGGTGCTCAACCGGCACTGCTGGTGGGTGTGTTGACGCTCGGCGCCATCATGTCCGCGCAGGTCGGCCTGGCGCTCGGGGCCGTGACCAGGGACTTCACGACCATGATGGCAACCTTCAAGACCGCCGGAATCATCCTGGTGGCGCCTGCCATCTTCTATGTGTTTCCACAGCTCCCGCAGTGGATCGGAAGGATGTTTCCGACCTACTACCTGGTAAGGCCGGTGGTGGAGATCAGCCTGAATGCGGCGGGCTGGTCCGAGATCGCGGGTGACGTGTATATCCTGATCGCGCTGGACCTTCTCCTTGTCGCGGCGGTTGGCGCCGTCATGCGGCGCGTTCCGCAGTACGCGACGTGAGGGCGAAACATCGCTCCAATCACCCATCCGAGCCTTGATACAGCGCCGGGACTGGCCGGCCTATAGCAGCTTGATGAAATATGGGGCGTGCAGTCCCGACAAGTCGGGAAAGCATCATCGGACACCACGAACGGGAGAAGGGGTTCTTGAGACAGCCTCGATGTGTTCGCCCCCACCCGAGACACCACCTGAACGTTCATGGTCCATCGAGTGTACACGCCAAGGCTCACCATCACACCAGCATTCCCAGGTCAGAGCATCACGAGTCGCCGACAGTTTGGACTCGTACTAATTCAGGCGTCAGGAGCGCATCATGAAGATCACCGACATTGAGATTATCCCGATCTTCCCGCCCATCGCGAAACGCTACCTCGTCGTCAAGACCCGTGACGGCGTCTACCAACGCATGGTCTACAAGGTCCACACGGACAATGGGCTCGTAGGGTACGGCGACTATGACGGCCCGCGACTGTCGCCTCCTGTATCGAGTGTGGCGCCTCTGATCGGCCGGAACCCGTTCGACTTCATCAACAGCAATCTCGACCCGGGCCTGGTGATGGCCCTCTACGACGTGATGGGCAAGTACCTGGAGGCGCCCGCCTACAAGCTGATGGGCCAGAAGCTGCGGGATGCGGTCACAGTGGCGGCCTGGTGCTGGGGAGGCCCTTCGGCAGAGGAGTTCAGGGACGAGATAGTCCGGGCGTCGGACCAGGGCTATACCATCTTCAAGATTCACACGACTCCACTGCATGACATGATAGAGAGGACGCGGGCCGCCGAGGAAGTTGCCCCGGAAGGCTTCAGAATACACTACGATTTCACCGGACGGCGAGGCCGGACCCTGGGTGTGGTCCTCCCGCTGATCGCCGAACTCGAAAAGGACCATCCCATCGTTGGCTGGATCGAAGACCCTCTCGACCGCAGTGATGTCGACGGGTGGCGGACGTTGCGCGCACGAACGCGCCTGCCGATAGTGCATGGCGGTGCGCCGGCGCTCGGCGGTATCCAGGAAGCGCTCCTCGGCATGGCCGACATCTACATGATCGGCGGCGAGATCGGCGATACCCTTGCCAAGGGCATGGCCTATGGCAAGCTCAACATCCAGACGATAATGCAGTTCTGCGGGGGTACCCTTGCCAAGGCGATGGCCTTGCACATGGCGTCTGTCTTGCCAACCGCGACCGGCCACTCGATCAACCTGGACGACCAGTGCGAGGATGACATCACGACAGAGCGAATCCCGGTCGTCGAGGGCTTCTCACCCGTCCCGGAAGGCCCCGGTCTGGGATACGAGGTGGACGAGGAAGCGCTTGCGCGCGCAGCGGCGAACAGGCCGAAGGAGATACCGAGATTCGTTGGCGTCGTACACATGCCGGGCGGTCGCACGATATACAGCCTTGGGCAGCCTAACCTTGTACAGGTCACCGGCCGCGAGGAGGGCGACCTGCGGGGACACACATACGAGCGGTGGGTGGACGACGGTTCGCCGGAATTCGAGCGGACCTACCAGCGCGTCCAGAACGACGGGTGGTACATCGAGCAGGAGCGAGCGCGGTCCTAGTCACACCGGCGGCCATCCTGCGACCTGCGGTAATCAGTCTGAGGAAGCATGAGAATGATGGCCGCAAGACACTGCGGACGCCTGCTGTCGCGAGAGGTCAGCGGTTCCGCTGGCGTTCGCTGCACTGACCAGTCAGAGTTCCTCTCCGACGACCGGTCCGTCAACCAGGTCCACAACCACGGATTCTACAGTTACGTCGAACCACGCTAGCAGACTCTGATAGCTGAGGTCTTCCGGCCAGTCCTTTGGATCGGTATGCCAGGCGTTAAGCTCCTTCTCGAAGATCAGCTCTGCGGCTTCGCGGAGCAGGTTCTCCACCTCATGATCGTAGCCGTATTCAGGAAGCAGGTACACGCCTATGCACTCGTCCAGGTCCCTGGCAAGTTCCGGCGACAGTTCGTCCAAGCTCGACGCCCAGTCGATGTAAAGGTTTCTTCGGGCGAACAATCGCCGCCGAGCGGTTTATCGTTTTCAGCGCGTCCTCTCGTTCCCCTTGCTCTTTGAGCTGCAAAGCCAGAGCTCGGTAGCGCAGCGTTTCCGCGTCCGGCGTAAGCTCCTGTTGGGTGCCCAACTGGCGCTATCTGTCCTAGTGCTCTGTCCACATGGTCTTGACGCAACGATTGCCCCCCCATCCCAACCTTCCCCCTCAATGGGGAAGGGGTCTTGTCCTCTCCCCCCTTTGGGGGAGAGCTAGAGAGGGGGTAGCACTGAAGCTCAATGTCATCATAATCAGATGGACAGAGTACTAGCGGTCCTGGAACGAAAAGGTGAACGAGTATTCCTTGAGCTGGAGGTTGGGAACCGCCTGCGCTGCGAGAATGACCCTGGGGTGAAATCCGGCGGCCACCAGGATTCCCCTGACTGGGCTCTGCTCCTCGCAAGCCAGTGATGCCATGTAGGCCAGCGTTTGAGCAATGCTGTCAGGTTTGGCAATCCCAGCCTTCAATTCTATGACAACCAGCTTCTCCTCGCCATCTTTGGCAGTGATATCAATTTTGCCAGCCTCAACAGTCCGTTCCTTGCCTCCATCAGCCACTTCTAGCCCCGATTCCAACTGCCCTATGTTCCGTCGAAGAGCATCCTGTAGATCACGTTCAAGTCTGAAGCGGATTTCCTCGGCTTCTTTTCCAGTCTCCGACTCTTCGTCCGGTCGTTGGTAGTGTGGGTTTATGGTCGTGTTCGTGTAGCTGAAGACAGAGCCCCGCACGGAGAGATTGGCTACGTTGCCTTCCTTCAGTTCTTCTGAACCGGGGTTCCTGAAATCGCGGTGGACATCCAGAAACCAGTTCGAGTCAGGGTATTCAAGCCGTTCCACGCCATGCTCTTGCATGAAGGTGATAAGCGGATCGACGCTCGCCCCCATCAGTAGATGTGACGTTCCTTTCAGAATGCCGTGCTCTTTGAGTTCTTGAGCGGAAAAGCCCTGAAGGAACTCGCATATGTTCTTTGTCGTCATTGGTGCACCTCATCCATGGATTGCGTACAGAGGTCGCCTAACTCGGGACAGCCACCCGAAATGGTGTGATGTCTTGCGCCACTTCTGGTGTGTACTCCTGTTGCCTGCTCACGAAACGACCTCGCACTCGCTGCTTTTCATGAGTGCCAGTCGCCTACACACCACTGCACATAGCGTATTATGCACCAGCGGGGCGGTTGCCGCAACGACTCTGCCCCATTCTCCCGAACGGCGCGCTCCCCCAACTGTGCTGAAGCAGTCACATGCAACAAGCTCGACAGGGATGGCGCCCCAGACCGCACGACCTGACGGGTTTGTGGCAGGCTGCGGCGCACCTCTAACCGACGCTACAGAATGGCCTGGCGGGCCAGGATGCGTACTTGGTCCGCCTGTCTCATGAGCGGCTGTACTTGCTTCAGGAATTTCCCGAAGGTCTCATCCGGGGTCTTCTCCGTAGTGTCTATCTGGAACTTGTAGCGGATTAGCGAGTGGGCGAACTCTTCCTCGAATAGCCTCAGTACGGTCTCGATGTCCTCCTCCTGCACGACTCCGAGACGGTGAGGGGACTTCGTCATGCGCGACCTGATGGCCTCGGGAGACGCCTTTAGCAGCACCATGACCGTGTCGCGCGCGTGCTCCATGATATAGCCCTCGACATTGCGGGCGATGGCTTCGGGAGCGCCGTCGTCCGGGTAGCCATAGTACAGCGGGCCATAGATCGCGTTCTCAATGTGGAAGCCCACCATGAGATTGTCGTGGGCGCCGATGTAGCAGACGCTGCTCATAGACTTGCCTACCCCAGTGAGCCCGACTTGTCGGTGGGCGAAGAATCTGAGCGACTGTCAGACAACCTAGAGGCCCTGAGCCCGCCGCTCAGAACCAGGCGGTGGATTTGGGCCTCGTTCCCTGCTTGACGGGTGGCGATCGCTATGCTAGTTTTGTTGAACACCATATTAGTGCTCAACTACATCGATAGACGCGACGAAGGGGAGTAGTAGCGGGCAACGTGCGATAGAGAACGGGGAACGGTGGAATCCCGGCGCAGAAGTGCCCGCGAACTCGCCCCGGAGCATCTGGCCTGAACCAAGTAGGGCCCGACGGTTGGCGCCGTTACAGCTCTTGAGTGGTCTCGACCCGGTCGGGGCAACGAGGGTGGTACCGCGGGATTCGTCTCGAAGCTCCGAGATCCCGTCCCTATGGGGGCGGGATTTTTCTTGTGAGCTAGCCCACCTGGGAGGCCTGGACGGCGGAGTCGCGAGGGCGCGCAGGTCCGTATCGAGCGGTTGATGGTGGATGCCCAGCAGAACGGGCGCAGGTCGGACGAGAGCGAAAAGCAAGCCAATCGGGAGAGAAACATGTCAACCACAGGGATCCACACGACGGAGTTGCGCTACAGCCCTGTCGATATAGAGGCGAAGTGGCAAGCGCGATGGGCGAAGGACATGCTCTACCGGGTGCGCGACTGCGACCCTCGTCCCAAGTGGTACGAGCTAACCATGTACCCGTATTCCTCTGGCGACATTCACATCGGGCACTGGTATGCGATGGCCCCTTCGGACGCTCACGCGCGGTTCAGGCGCATGCAGGGCTATAACGTGCTGCATCCGATGGGCTTCGATTCCTTCGGCCTCCCCGCCGAGAACGCCGCCATCAAGCGCGGCACTCACCCACGCACCTGGACTATGGCAAGCATCGACAACATGCGCAAGCAACTCCGCACCATGGGCACGGTGTACGACTGGGACAGGGAGATCGTTACCTGCACTCCGGAATACTACCGGTGGAACCAGTGGCTCTTCCTCAAGTTCTACGAGGCAGGCCTGGCATACCGGGCCCACGCACCAGCCAACTGGTGCCCTTCCTGCAACACAGTCCTGGCGAATGAACAGGTGTTGGACAGCGGGCGTTGCGAGCGCTGCGAGACGGTCGTGACCCGGCGTGAGCTGAACCAGTGGTTCTTCCGCATAACCAGGTACGCCGACGAGCTTCTCGACCAGTCCCAACTGGACTGGCCCGAGAAGATCAACATAATGCAGACCAACTGGATAGGCCGTAGCGAGGGTGTCGACATCGAATTCGACATCTCGGAGTGCGGCCTGGACCAGAGAATCCTGAGGACTTTTACTACGCGAATCGACACCATCTTTGGCGTGACCTTCGTGGTCATGGCCCCTGAACACCCCCTGGTCGGCGAGCTGACCACCCCGGAGCACAGGGACGAAGTGGAGGCGTACATCGAGCAGGCCCGACGGCAGACCGAGGTGGAGCGCCTGTCGACTGAGAAGGTGAAGACGGGCGTATTCACGGGCGCCTATTGCGTCAACCGGCTCAACGGCGAGCGCGTTCCGATCCTGGTTGGCGACTACGTGCTGCTCACCTATGGCACTGGTGTCGTCATGGGTGTGCCGGGTCACGATCAGCGGGACTTCGAGTTTGCCAGGAAGTACGACCTACCGGTCCGGGTGGTGATTGCGCCGCCGGACTGGGATGGCGGTGTACTGCAAGAGGCCTACCTGAAGGAGGGGACCCAGGTCAACTCCGGCGAGTTCGACGGGCTGCCCAGCAGCGAGGGTATGGAACGGATCGCCGACTACGTAGAGGCAAATGGATGGGGAGGTCGCTCAGTCGCGTATCGTGTGAGGGACTGGCTGATATCGCGCCAGCGGTACTGGGGTACGCCCATCCCCATCATCTACTGCGACGCCTGCGGCACGGTCCCTGTCCCCGAGAACGACCTGCCCGTCCTGCTGCCCGAGGACGCCGAGTTCCGACCCACAGGCGAGTCCCCCCTCAAACTGCACCAGGGATTCGTCAACGTCCACTGCCCCAAGTGCGGCAGGCCGGCCAAGCGCGAGACCGACACTATGGACACCTTTGTGGACTCTTCGTGGTACCAGTTTCGCTTCGCGAGTCCGAACTACGCTGAGGGGGCGTTCGATCCGGAGGCCGTGAAGAGATGGAGTCCGGTGGACCAGTACACGGGCGGCGCAGAGCACGCCGTGATGCACCTGCTGTACGCCCGATTCTTCACGAAGGTGCTGCGCGACCTGGGGCTGCTAGACTTCGACGAGCCCTTCGTCCGGTTGTTCAACCAGGGCCACATAATCTCCGACCGGCACAAGATGAGCAAGTCTCGCGGCAACGTCGTCGCTCCGGACGAATACGTGCGCGAAGTTGGCGCCGACGTGGTCAGGTGCTACCTGATGTTCATCGGGCCCTGGGACCAGGGCGGCGAGTGGAGCGACTCGGGCATCAATGGCATGGCACGCTGGATGAACCGCGTCTGGGAGATCGCGCAACGAGATCCTCTCGTTCTGGACGGCTTCCCGCAGGACGCCGACGCGACGAAGGACCTGAATCGCATCGTACACAAGACGGTCCGCCGGGTAGTTGACGACCTGGAGCGGTTCAAGTTCAACACGGCGCTGGCGGCCCTGATGGAGTACACCAACTCGCTGAACCAGGCGTGGGAGCGCGGGGGAATCAGCTCTGAGGGCTGGCACGACGCCATTGAGAAGCTGCTTGTGCTGATGGCCCCGATGGCGCCTCACATCTCCGAGGAGCTGTGGGAGCGCACCGGACACGCCTACAGCGTGCATAGCCAGATGGTACCGGAGTGGGACGAGGCGCTGGCCGCCGACGAGGTGGTCACCCTGGTGGTGCAGGTGAACGGACGCCTACGCGACAGGATAGAGGCGCCTGTGTCCATCACCGAGGACGAGGCGAAGAACCTGGCGCTGCACAGCGAGCGCGTACGGCGTCACATCGAGGGCAAGCACGTGACGAAGGTCATCTACGTGCCCGGTCGCCTGGTGAGCATCGTCGCACGGTAGGCTACGGCAACTCGAATAGCCTACGCAGTTTGGCATTGACTTCAGCCACCAGCGCTGGCGGCAGACGACCAAGCTCGCGGAGAATCATTGACGTTGAAACCGTCATAAGGCGATGCAGTCGGAGTGTGGACGGCATCCGCAGACCGGTAACGTCGAATTCGGGATGAGAATCATCTATCGGAACGTCAGATTCTAGAAGATCCGTTGGGATACGGCTGGTAACAAAGGCCAGGACCACATGACGGTGCGGCCCGACCGGGTTCGTCAAGCAGACAGCGGGGCGCACCTTCGTCGCCGACAGGTCATCGAAGGGAAACGGGACAAGGACGACCCTACCCTTCATCATGGAAGGGCTTCCCGTCGGCTAGGGTATAGACATCCTCAGCAGGGTCCTTCAAGAAATCGAAGGCCGGGTTATGGGCCGCTGCCTTCAGCCATTCCTTCTCCTCTGCCTCGTCATCCTCTGGAAAGACGAGAATGACTCGGACTCGCCCTGGGCCGAGATTGGTCAAAGGCTCGTCCAGGTGTAATCCCCCTGCGTCATCAACCGTTCCGGACGTTTCAACCGCTCTGACTGAGGTCTTCATTGTGTTCACCTGAAGAGTTGGTCCTGGACCGCCGCTGCATCCCTTATAAGTAATGTACTTGAAAACAGGGCGTATTCCAAGCAGCTCCCTGGCGCGAGAGGAAGGACACGAGTAACCATCCCGTGCCCGGCCGCCTGGTAAGCATCGTCGCGCGGTAGCGCGAGACTGGAGCGAACCAAAGTCCAATAGCGCTCACGGTACCGCCGAGTACGTGGCGAACGAATGCGATTAGGGGACTGGCAGACCGTCCTCCAATAGTCCCTCGATATGAAACTGGACTGCCTCGTGCATGTTCTGTTCCGCCTCTTCGCGGGCCTCGCCCGTAGCCACGCACCCAGGTAGGTCGGGCGAGTGCGAGGAGTAGTTGCCGTTGGCCTTCTCGGTTATGACCAGGAAGCGGCGCATTGTCAGTCGTTCCACCTGAGTTGCGCCTGTTGCGAAACACGACTGAGCGTTGGGCGAGAAGTGTGCTCGGTCAAGAGCAATAGCGATCTGAGCGATGGCAAAGTCTCTCCTAGTACCATTCTTCGCCCTCCTCGAATCTCCAAGGGTCCTCCAGTATCGGCATCGATAGTTGTTCGAATCCTCTAGGTTTCTGAAGGACATGCGACATAATACGCTCGCCCGCCGGATGATCGCTGGCGAAGAATAGGAAATACAAGGGGTTTCCTCTCGGACTCCGTAACAGCTTCGGTCTCACTACGTATCGGTACCCCAGCTTTCTCAGCCCCATCCAGTACAGATAAACGAACCGTCTCCTTGCCTCAGGCGGATCGATGACACCATCGTTGCGGTCCTTATGGACACGTCTCCAGCGCATGTCGTCAGGCATCGCCAACGTGATCTTGCGCTCAACTTGCGGTCCCCAGGCCTCTCCTGGCGTACCCTCTCTCACCAGCATGCGAACCAAAGCCATGTCGTAGGGGAACAGGATGAACAACTCGATCTTGCGCTGGTTCGGAGGTTTGTGTCGAGCGATCCGCCTTATGGTGATCCACTCAACGTCCACCCCTGCTGGATCGATGAAGCAAAAGGTCGCTCCAGCTTTTGGAACGGATTGGAGGGCTTGGTCAATCACCTTGTTGCAGTCCCCAGCTATGACTCTGGAGATGTCAGCAAGTTTGCGCTCGAAGATGAATTCCCAGAGTTGTCGCGTGTTATTCGGATCAATGTCAACGAAGATGAACTTGCGGAAGCCGGGATACAGATCCATTGCCAGCAGTGGCGATCCGTCGACTATTTCGCCTGTTTCACGACTTCTGTCCTTTCCGGAACCGGCGAACAAATCCATGAAGCAAACATCTGAGTGTCGAATCCTCTTCGTGGCTGTAACGTAGGCACTCAAATACTCCCTCAAGAACGTCAACTTGTTCAGCGTCCACGGGCCTACATCGCGTACTCGAAGTGACACTGCGGTACCTGCCTCAGCTTGGTGTTTTCTTTAGCGCCGAACTCAAGCGCTGACCGACGGGGCATCTGTCGACGCTGATGTGCGTGGATACTCGTCCCAAGTTCGACCGTTCAAGACGCGGCCGCCAGCGTTCCTGGTACGCCCTCCCCACTGTTTGAAGAAAAAAGCTACTCTCGCCCTTGCACACTGATCCTTGATGTCCAACACCCAGTCCTCTTCCATCTTCCTTGCACGGTGTCCGCTTTCACCTCCGACGATGACCCATCTGATTCCGCGCAGGTCCAGTGTTATCGGCTTGAGCAGAGGTTCACACGATAGGAAGCGCATAGAGCACGGCAACTGTCTGAGCAGTGGGACCCGGCGGTCGACCCAGTACTGGTTCTCCACAGAGACCCCTGCCCACACATGAGAGGGCCAGTGAAGGCCTTCCTTCTGAGACCACTCGTAGAACTCGAGCATTCTCTCTGGTCGCTTGGTGAGAACTTGGTACGTGTGCCACTCGTAAGTCCCCATGCTGTAGAACACGCGCCGGACGAACTCGAAAGGGACCTCCTCGTGGAAGAGATCGCTCATGCTGTTGACAAAAACGAGGCGCGGGGACCGCCACTTGCCTGGCTCACTGAGTCTGTCGGGATGTAGGCGCACGCTCGTTCTGCCTGGCAGGAAGGGGCCACCGCGCTTGAATCTCAGAGTGATGGCCTCTGCATAGCAATGTGCACAGCCGGGGCTGACCTTGGTGCAACCAGTCACAGGGTTCCAGGTCGCGTCGGTCCACTCGATTGCGCTTCTATCCGACATGAAGCCAACTCACTTCTACCACAGCGTTGAGACTGTGGCACCATAGTAGCACAGATGTTCCGCACGAATCAACCGCCACATGCGGACACCTCGCTTGCTTCAACGCAATCACACGCAACCCGTACGCGATCGAGTCTACGCAGCCCTCTGCGAAGCGGCTCATGCGCAGGGCGGAGATGTCGACGGTGCGGGCCGCGCCGTCAAGGAGCGGCTCCGTCAAGAATCGGACTTCATGGTCTGGTCAGCGAGAGGCTGCTGATAGGCAGGTCCTCGGCTTCTAGCCGCGACAGGTCGACCACCCGGCTGGCATTGTCAATGTCGATGCCGACGACGCGCCCTTCGGCGTCGAAGTCCAGAACCACGCCGTCCGAGACTTTGCGGGAATCAACGCCAGCCCTGTCGCATAAGTCTATGTACAGAGAATCGGTCTCAGGGTAGTAGCGTAGTCTCACAGCAAGCTGTGGCGGATACGAACAGTGCCCGGCGTAATGACCGCGAAATTGCCTGCCACCTCATCGACGGGGTAGACTACGTCGGCCCGCAACGCCTCTGCACCAAAGGCCAGCGCAGCTCGTACCGCCTCTTCGCTGAGGCGGGGGTACTGAGTAATCAACTGCTCCACTGTCTCTCCGGCGGCGAGGCTCTGCAAGATCAGCTCCACTGTGATTCGCGTTCCGGCAATCACTGGCTTGCCCATCATTGTCGATGGGTCTGATAATATGAGTCCCTTTCTCACTGGCATGGCTTCTCCGTTCGTCGCGCTCCTCGTGCCATTCCAATTGTAGCGTACTACGCGACCACACGGAGCTTGTACGAGGTCGGATTCAGGTCGCCCTCCGCGAAGCGGCTCATGCGCAGGGGCGAGATGTCGACGGTGCGAGCCGCGCCGTCAAGGACCAGCTCGGCCATGCAGATGCCCACTGCCGGCGACAGCTTGAATCCGGTCCCGCTGAATCCGGTGCAGATGTATAGCCCCTCGATGCCCTCCACCTTGTCAATTATCGCGTGCGAGTCAGGCGTGGATGTGTAGAGTCCGGCGTAGCCCCTGAAGAGCTCGGCATCGGCGATGTCCGGAACTCGCCTGGCGACACGCTCCCAGACGTTCTCGACAAACTCCATAGTATGGTTGGTGTTGAACGTGTCCGGGTCAACCTCCTCTTCCACGTTGCCATTCCCTATGAGGGTCAGGTGGGCGCCTTCCGGACGGAAGTAGGTCAGGTTGGCCATGTCCACGCAGGTTGGATGAGAAGGCGGCTTGTGCACGGGTCGCCGAACGAAGAACACCTCGTGGCGTGTGGCCTTCAGAGGCAGGTCGATGCCCAGCTTCGGCAGGAACCTTGCCGACCACGGGCCAGCCGCGATCACCGCTACGGGGGTCTCGTACCGCTCATTGGCGGTCAGGACGGCCACCACGCGGTCGTTCCGAATCTCGATGTCCAGCGCCGGTGATCCCAGGACCACGACCGCCCCGAGTTCCCGGGCTCGGGTGGAGTAGGCCAGGGTTACGCCGGAGGGGTCGGCGTAGCCTGACTCGGGCTCCCAGGCGAACGACTCACTCTCCTCGAAGTGCAGCGCCGGGGCTATCTCCCTCGCCTCCTCTCTGGAGATGATGCTTGTCGGGACCCCCACCGGTTGCTGTATTGCGATGTTGTGCTTGAGTCCCTCAACAGCGTCCTCGGGCACGATGACCAGGAAGCCGGTCTTGACGAAGGCCGCGTCGCCTCCCCCGATCATCTCCTCGAAGTTCCTGATGATGCGAGAGCCTTCCCATGCCAGACGCGTGTTGACCTCGGTGGAGTAGTGCGTTCGCACAACGCCGGAAGAGCGCCCCCTGGAGCTGCAGCCCAGGGTGTCCCGCTCCAGCAGCACCGGCGCGTTGACGCCTCGCGAGGCCAGGTTGTACAGTATGCTCGTTCCCATCACGCCGCCGCCGACAATCACGGCTTCCGTTGTTCTTGCCATTGCTCTGGTCCTTCCCGGCCTGTATTGACGAATTGGCCGCCAACATACCCGCGCTTCCTAGCGTCTTGTCCCGTGCCTCTCTTCTCGACCGGCGCATCTTCCCCCAGGCGGACTGGGTTTGTGCTAGGGTCAAGGTGAAGATGCCTGGTTTGGCGTATGATAACCCAGTGGATGGGTCCCAAGCCATAGACGTTCAGAGAATGAATCGTGATTTGCATAGGTCCCGACTCGTCGGCGCCACGATTGGGCGAACACACAGGTTCGCCCCTACCCGAGACTATACCTGAACGTCTATAGCTGGAGATCCTGAGGAGCGATTCATGAGATTCTCGATTACAGTCCTACCCGGAGACGGCGTCGGCCCCGAAGTGGTTGAGGAAGCGGTCAAGGTGATGGGCGCCGTTGGCGTAAGGTTCGCCCACCGCTTCGATCTTGCCTACGGCAGGATTGGCGGCGAGGCCATCGACGCGTTTGGCGTCCCCTTGCCCGAAGCGACCGCTGCGATGTGTCAAGACACGGATGCCATCTTGTATGGGGCCGTTGGCGGGCCGAAGTGGGACCTCTTCGATGCCAGAGTCAGGCCGGAAGACGGTATCCTGGCCGTCCGCAAGAACCTTGACCTGTTCGCCAACATCAGGCCCGTCAAGGAGTATCCTGCGCTCGCCAACTCGAGCCCCGTAAAGCCTCACCTTCTCAAGGGTGTGGACATGATTGTCCTGAGGGAACTGACGGGCGGGCTCTACTTCTCCAGGCCAAAAAGGCGCTGGCAAACATCACGAGGCCGTCGAGGCGTGGACACGTTGCGCTATACGGAGAAGGAGATTGAGCGCATTCTCCGGGTGGGGTTCAAGATGGCGCGGGAACGCCGCAAGCGCCTGACGTCGGCGGACAAGTTCAATGTGCTCGAGTCGTCCCGCCTCTGGCGAGAGATCGCCGTCGAGCTGTCCGCAGAGTACCCGGACGTTGAGTTGGAGCACATGTTGGCTGACAATCTCTCGATGCAGTTGATAAGAGACCCGGCCCACTTCGACGTTGTTGTCGCCGACAACACCTTCGGCGACATCCTCTCAGAGGTGGCGTCGGTCTTGTCAGGCTCGTTGGGACTGCTGCCGTCCGCCAGTCTGGCGGGCCTGCCCACGACGAGTGGCAGAGGCAGGCGGCCTGTAGGCCTGTACGAGCCGATTCACGGCAGCGCCCCTGACATAGCAGGGCAAGGTATCGTGAACCCCATCGGGGCCATCCTCAGCGTGGCAATGCTGTTGCGGTATTCGCTCGGATTGCACGACGAGGCGAAGGCCGTTGAGCGTTCGGTGGAGAGTGTCCTGGCACGGGGCTACCGCACCCTGGACATCGCCGCCGATGGAGGCAAGGAAGTCAAGACCGCCGAAATGGGAGACCTGATCGCTGCAAGCATAAACACGTGCGGGTAGCGTGGTTCGCATTCGCAACGCTGGGGTGGCGCGCACCTGCTGGCGGAGGACGCCACCCCCGCGTCGGTCTTGCCCCGAAGACGGCTGCGAGCCTGGCTGCTCTACTCCTTCCGAGCTCGCCAACCCTCCACTGCTACAGGTTGTCGACAACCAGGTCGCCGACCTCACTAGTAGAATAGCCCATTTTCCCCGCTGAAAGGCTCTTCAACCTTTCAGAAGTCACCTTGATCACCGATGTTTCCAGTGCCTTTGCGGCCTTTTCTTCGCCCAGGTATTCCAGCATCATACCGGCTGCGCAGATAGCGGCAAGCGGGTTGATGACATTCATTCCTGTGTACTTTGGAGCGGACCCACCTATTGGCTCGAACATGGAAACCCCTTCGGGGTTGATGTTGCCTCCAGCAGCGATACCCATGCCGCCCTGAATCATGGCACCAACGTCTGTTATGATATCTCCGAAGAGATTGTCTGTCACGATAACGTCGAACCACTCGGGGTTCTTGATCATCCACATGCAGGTTGCGTCTACGTTAACGTAGTTCGTCGCTACGTCGGGATATTCCTTTGCCACTTCATGGAATACCCTGTCCCACAAGTCCCACGCGTATGTCAGTACGTTCGTCTTCCCGCAGAGTGTCAGTTTCTTATCTCTATTCCTCTTCCTCGTGTATTCGAATGCAAACCTGATGCAGCGCTCGACTCCCTTTCTCGTGTTGTGGGAGATCTGAAGGGCGATTTCGTCTTCGCCGCCTTTGTTGTGGAACTCACCAAGGCCCTTGTACAGGCCTTCCGTGTTTTCTCTCACCACGACAAAATCGATATCTTCAGGTCCCTTGTCTTTCAGAGGCGTCCATACACCGGGATACAGTTTCACAGGTCGCAGGTTGATATACTGCTCGAAATGGAACCTGAGGTTCAGGAGTATGCCTTGTTCCAATATGCCCGGCTTCACGTCGGGGTGCCCTATTGCGCCCAGGTATATTGCATCCGCGTCGGCGAGTTCGTTTACAACAGAATCAGGCACAAGTTCGCCTGTCTTCAGGTATCTCTCTCCGCCGAGGTCATACACAACTGTCTCATAGCGGATACTATGCGCCGTGGCTACTGCCTCTAGAACCTTGAGCCCTTCCGCTATGACCTCGGGCCCCGTTCCATCTCCAGGGATGACTGCTATTCTGTACATCGACGTCCTTTCTCTCTGATTCACTTGGGAAGCCGGTCCGGTTTGGTGATCTCCCACACAGACGCAGGAAGCGTTCTAGGTCGGCAAGCCCCGTCTATGGGGAGGGCCATGCCTGTGTGTATGCGCGGCGCGGGACAATCACCCTCTGGTTTCTCTGTCGCGGTCTTTCTGTCATCATGCCGCAGTAGACTGGCATTTCACGTATGAGGCTCCGTGCGCTCGAAGCAGGCGCCCGTCCTTGCTGACTGGTAGTCTAGGAGTGTCCTTCGACGCTGTCAAGAACTCCGCCAGCCGCAGAGGGCCCCGCTCTTAGGGCGCGATGGTCGCCCGAAGTCTGTTCCTGGCTCGATTGGGTCTTGCAATGGGCGTCGGGTAGTGAGAACATCACTGCAATGTGCCCCAGAAGTCGCGCGCCAGACGGGTTCTCTGTGCGGCACGCCGGTGCGCATACGGAATCGACAACGCATCAGGAGGTTGCAGCGATGGCGAAGAAGCTGCCTAGTCAGGCGCAGGTGGTCATCATTGGCGCCGGGATCGCCGGCTGTAGTGTCGCATACCATCTAACAAAGCTGGGTTGGAGGGATGTGGTGGTGCTCGAACGACAGACGCTGTCCAGTGGCACCACCGCGTACGCTGCGGGCCTTGTGACTCAGCTACGCAGCTCCCGTACCCTCACCGACATCTCACGTTACGCCGTCGAGCTGTACGCAGGGCTGGAGGCAGAGACGGGCCAGGCCCCGGGGTTCAGGCAGGCCGGCAGCGTCAGCATCGCTAGCGTTCCGGGCCGCATGGATGAGCTCAAACGCATCATATCCACGGCCCACAGCTTTGGGGTCGAGATCGAAGAACTGAGCCCACGCGATGTGGGTGAGAGGTTGCCTTTGGTGCGTACCGATGACCTTATAGGGGGGGTGTTCATCCCCAAGGACGGGCATACCAACCCGGACAGCACCACCATGGCCATGGCTATTGGCGCGACGAACCGTGGCGCTGCCATTATCGAAAACGTAACGGTCAAGGCAATCCGTCACCGTCGCGGCGCCGTCACCGGCGTGTCGACAGACCACGGCGACATCGACTGCGAGTACGTGGTCAACTGCGCCGGCATGTGGGCCAGGGAGATCGGCCTGATGTGTGGCGTCAGCGTGCCGCTTCATGCCGCCGAGCACATGTTCCTCGTCACGAACCCGATCGAAGGCGTTGCCAGAGACATGCCTTCAATACGCGACCCCGACGGTCTCATCTACTTCAGGAGAGATATCGAAGACACCGGCGGACTGATCATGGGGGGCTTCGAGCTGGAGGCAAAACCGTGGGGAATGGGTGGGATCCCCGAGGACTTCACCTTCGGCCGAATGAGCCCCGACTGGGAACGCCATCAGGTCTTCCTGGACAACGCGGTTGCACGCATTCCGGCGATGGAAGATGCGGAGATAACCAGGCTTTCGGTAGGACCGGAAAGCTTCACTCCTGACTGCCACTACAATATGGGCGAGGCGCCGGAGTTGCGGAACTTCTTCGTAGCGGCAGGCTTCAACTCTGGTGGTATCTCGATGGCGCCGGGCGCCGGAAGGGCCCTCGCCGAATGGATTGTCGAGGGCGAGCCGACGATGGACCTCTCGGAAGTGGACATACGGCGGTACCACGGCTACCAGAACAACGCCACCTACCTCTACGACCGCACCGTGGAGAGCCTGGGGCTCCTCTACGCGATGCACTGGCCTCACCGCCAGCCTGAAAGCGCGAGGAATGCAAGGGTCTCGCCGATTCACGACCGGTTGGCGGCGCGTGGCGCGTGTTTCGGCGTTGTGGCCGGCTGGGAGCGGCCGTACTGGTACGCTCCCGAAGGAGTGGCGCCGGTGTACGAGTACTCCTACGGGCGCCAGAACTGGTTCCCGTACTCGGCCGAGGAGCATCGGGCCGTGCGCGAGGCGGTCGGGCTCTTCGACCAGACCTCCCTTGCCAAGTTCTTGTTGCAGGGCCGCGATGCACAGGCGATAGCTCAGCGGGTCTTCGCCAACGACATGGCGGCGCCGCCGGGCGCCGTTGTGTACACAGCCATGCTCAACCGCCGTGGCGGATTCGAGGCAGACCTGACCGTGACGCGAATCGCCGACGACGCCTACATGATTGTGAACGGCGGCGGAATCGCTACGCGCACCTTCGAGTGGATCAAGCGCAACGTCCCCGACAGCGCCCATGCCTTCCTAACCGACGTGAGCTCTGCATACGGTGTGCTGGGCGTCATGGGGCCACGGTCCCGTGACCTGCTGTCTCGCCTCACAGACGCCGACCTGTCCAACGATGCCTTTCCGTACATGGCCTCCCGCGAGATCGCATTGGGCTATGCGACCGTCCGTGCGACGCGCATCACCTACGAGGGCGAGTTGGGATGGGAGCTCTACGTTCCTGTTGAGTTCATGCCTCGCGCCTATGACGCCATCGTTGAAGAGGGCGAAGGACTCGGCCTGCGGCATGCCGGGTACCACGCGATGGACTCCCTCCGACTTGAGAGAGGGTACCGGAGTTGGGGGCACGATATCACCGACGTGGACACTCCGCTGGAGGCGGGTCTCAGCTTCGCCGTCGCCTTCGACAAGGGCGTCGACTTCATCGGCAGGGAGGCGCTGCTGCGTCAGCGAGATGAAGGACTGAGAAAGCGGATGGTCATATTCACCATCGATGACCCGGGACCGTTGCTGCTGGGCAACGAGCCGATATACCGCGACGGAGTGCTGGTGGGCCGGACCACCTCGGGCGCCTACGGCCACACGCTGGGCCGGTCAGTAGGTATGGGCTACGTGGAAAACGAGGACGGCGTCGACACCGACTTCGTCAGGTCAGGGAGCTACGAGATCGAGATCGCCGCGGAGCGGTTCAGCGCCAGGGCCAGCCTGACCCCGCCTTACGACCCGAAGGGGGAGAGGGTGCGGGCTTGATGCTTCTGGGAACGGGTCTCCGGTCAGTCGATTCGCCCAACAAGGCGAAGCTGCACCGTTGGCTGCTCGGTAGAAATCGGCACGTCTTTTTCATGGGCCGCGCCTGCGAAAGCACGCAGGTTTCACACGTGTGTACTTGGGTTAGGTCAACAGTTCACGAGCAGGAGGTAACCAGTGGCAGACTTTGACGTTGGAGAGCTATTCACGGCTTCCTTGGAGAGAATGGAGCGGCTCCTTAGCTCGAAGAGCGTGGTTGGGGAGCAGATAACGATCGAAGGCAGTACCATCATTCCGCTGTTGTCTACCGGGTTCGGCTTCGGCGTCGGCGGTGGCAGTGGGACGGCCACAAAGGGCGAAGGGGGCGAAGGCGCCGGCGGGGGCGTCGGTGGAGGGGGTGGAATCAAGCCGGTAGCGGTTGTTATCGTCAACAAAGACGGAGTGGAGGTTGTGCGAATCGCCAAGCCCTCGACCATGGCGCGAGTGGCGGAAGTAGTGGCGGACGTTGTGCAGAAGCGTCGCGAGAAGGCTGAGGACGAAAAGGGGGAAGAAGAATAGCGCACCGTGTGGATAGCACTTACACTCCTCGGCGTCCTCGCAGTCGTGTTCTCTCTGGTTCTGGCGCTCCTTGCCGTGCCCGTCGACTTGGCTTTCTCCGTCACGAAGGAGGAATGGTTCGAGTCGACGGCACGCCTGGGGTGGCTGTTTGGCCTGATTGGAACTGACCTTGGCGGGGACAAGAAAAAGCCCAAGGATGATGAAGGTGATGAGGAGGTGAAGGAGAAGGAGGAGAAGCCTAAGAAGAAGGGCAAAGGAAGGGGTGCGGGTGCGCTGTTTGCCGTGTTGAGGTCGCGGGGGTTCATTGGCAACTGCGTGAGGCTTGCCGAGCGTCTGCTGAGGACGCCCAGGGTCAGGGAGCTGAAGATCGTCCTGCGTGTTGGTCTGGGGGACCCGGCGGAAACCGGGATGCTGTTGGCGATGCTCAACCCTCCATTGGCGATCGTGGCGGCCAACTCCTCCTTCGACATAACGGTCGAGCCAGACTTCTACGAGGAGGTGCTTGAGGGATGCCTCAGGGGTTCCGTCCGAGTTGTCCCGATAAGGTTGATTCCCTCATTGGTCGCTTTTGGTCTCTCCCCAACGACAATCCGGGGGTTGTGGGCCATGTGGAGGGCTCGTAGGCGATGAGTGAAGTGCTTGAGGGTACGCCGGTCGTTGTAGGAAACGTGGTCATCACCCCGTTGGAGAGGGTCACCAGGTATTGCAGCACCCTCAGGGGCAGATGCACCTTCTGCTACGCATGCAAGGAGCCCGTTGGCATCAAGATCGAATCGCCTGACAGGGAATGGGCGATCGGTGTCGATGGGCAGGAGACGCCGGTGGAAGCGCTCCTCGGCAAGCAGCCGTAGGGCGTAGTACCCAGTCCACATGGTCCTGACGCGATGATTCCCCCCCCCATCCCCTCCTCCGACCTGTCGGGGAGAGTCTCGACTTGTCGGGAAAGCATCATCGGACAGGGCGAACGGACAGTCCATTCCGCAGATGCAATCCGCCTACGGCAGAAGAAGGGAGGGCATTGGTGGGGCTCAAGCCTGTCAAAACCACGTTGACGTATTACTATTCCGGCTCGAAGGGCTCTTGAATCTCGCCGCCGTACCTCGAAGCGCCGCAACCCACCTGTGTCACCACGGTGAGTAAGGTGCTGTGCTTCTTTCAGTCCAGAAGCGCCCGAAAGCCGCCCTATTCAGAGACTTCGCAACGTGGAGGAAAGCCGATGCCAATTCCAATGGATAGAATCAGCAATATGCCGGCCTATTCGCCCTACTATCCCATGCCACCGACGCGCTATCGCAACGTGCGGTCCCAGGTTGTCTATTTCCGAGCGGACGTCTCGGCCATAGACCGGGTATTGCCAGCTCACTTTGAGCCGTCGGAAGACGGGTTTTGTGTTGCGACTGGGCTTTCGGTTCCCTGGTCTTCAAACTATGGGAAGTTCGAAGAGAGCGTTCTGACTGTGAGGTGCAGGTACCGGGGGCGGACCGGATACTTCTCTCCAGTAGTATTCCTCAACTCCCGTGGCAGCATACCCGCTGGACGAGAGATCTACGGCGTCCCAAAGGTCTTTGCCGACATGAAGGTCGCCATGGACGAGAGGGTCATGTACACCGACACCGTGCTGGCTGGCACATCCGTGCTGAGCATTCGCTCTACCATGCAACGGGAGGCAAGCCTTGAGGAGATGACGAAGCTGCAACCGAACTGGCGCCTCAAGGTGATCCCCAGAGCGGACGGCAGTGGACCCGAAGTCATGCAGATCACGGACGGCGCCAAGATGAGGTCCGACATCACTGTGCATGTTTGCCGCAGTGGTGAGGGGATCGTGCAGTTCAATCCTTCCCCCATCTATGATCTCTGCGACTTTGCCCCCCGAGAGTACTATGGGGCCTACTACCTGGAGATGGACCACACCGACGGGTACGACGAAATCGTCCATGACTTCCTGCATCAAGACTGTCCGGACGGGGCGCCATAGGCACTCCCTGAGCATCTGAGGCTGGTATCGCAAGGAAACGCAATCGCAAAGGAAGGGACTACTATGTCAACACGAGTCTCGAATAGCGGCGTGGTCGGCGTCAAGGCGACTGAGGCAACGCCGCCACCTGGGTGGGCGCTCATGGAGCGTCGCCTCATAGACCTCATGGAAGAGGCGGCTCCCGCGATGGTCAGGAAGTACACGGAACGCGGAGGGGCCTTCTACTATGCCGACGACCTTGACGACCTGTACGAGCGCACGTACAACTGGGGGCTCTTCTACGCCCTGGGCGCCGACGAGGCCGTGCTCGATCTCGCGCTCCAACAGTGGAACGCTGTCACCCGCTGGTTTGACGACAGCGTTGTGAACCGGGCCAAGCATGCCGAGTATCGCCACGGCGCCAGTCTTCAGCCGTTCAAAGCCTCGATCCACAACGAGTACTACGGCCTCGGCAACCCGGGAGATGCGGACTGGCATCACATGGGCGAGGGCAACATGGCCTTCTACGACTTCGGCCTGGCGGACCCGACGATCTCGGAGAACGTGCGCAGGGCAAGAAGGTTCGCTGCGATGTTCATCGGCGAGGACCCCGAAGCGCCCAACTACGACGCCAAGCACAAGGTGTTCCGGTCGCCCTATCAGACCAGCCAGGGCCCTTGGTTGCATGCGGACGTTCAGACAGTGAACGCGATGCTTCTAGGGGCGAATACGCTTGGAGCGCCGCCCTCCTACTACGGCGCGCGAATGTCGCTCCATCCCATTGTCAAGGACCTGGAGCTGGACTGGTACGAGAACCCTCAACGGAGAGGGGAGATCGTGGCCCTGTTCGACAAGCTGATACTGAATGGCGACTCGCCCAGCAGTCTGGGCGCCACGGCGCTCGTCACCAATGCCTACCTGTACACAGGCGAGGAGAAGTACAAGGACTGGGTACTGGAGTACACCGGCGCCTGGATGGACCGCATGCGCCGGAACGGCGGTATTATGCCAGACAACGTTGGTCCCACGGGGAAGGTAGGCGAACACCGACATGGCCAGTGGTGGGGCGGGTGGTACGGTTGGGGGTGCTACAAGGGGTTCAGCATCGGTTTTCACTCCCTCACCATCGCCGCCGAGTGCGCCCTCTTGCTCACCGGCGACTTCGGATACCTCGATCTCCTGCGTTCACAGATCAAGTTCCTACTTGACAGCGCAATGATCCGCGAAGACGGCCAGCTCATATCGCCCGCTCGATACGGACCCAACGGTTGGGGGTACAAGCAGTGGAACCCCACAACGGGGACCTTGGAGCCCTTCAAGATGGAGGAGTTGGCGCGCTTGTACCATGCCTCGATGTCCAAGGAGGACTATGAACTGATAGACCTGGTGCGGCAGGGCGAAAGGGACCGAGATTGGAATCACGTCCCGGCCACTGGAGAGAAGAATAGCGGGCAGACGGAGCTTGCCCGCTTCCAGTACTACGACGGCAAGAACCCCGACTGGCCGATGAAGATCCTTCGGGCCGAGTACGAGATGGCTCTCACAGCATTCGAGAAGATCTGTCGCGACGACCACGACGTCGAATCATTGATCGTAGAAAACGTCCATCCGGCCAATCCCGTATACACGAAAGGACTGACTCAGGTCACCTTGGGGTCGCCGCAGTCCGTCTACAACGGTGGTCTTCTGCGCGCAACGGTACGCTACTTCGACCACGACCGGGCCAGACCGGGACTGCCGCCGGATGTCGCGGCCCTAGTGGACAAGCTGGCCCCCGACGTGGTGGGCATCCAGCTCGTGAACGTGAACAGGACCGGCGCCCGAAACCTGATTGTCCAAGCGGGGGCATTCGGCGAGCACCAGTTCACAGAGGTCAGACACGGCGAGAACGTGGTCCCGGTCGATGCCAAGCACTTCGCGGTCCATCTCCCACCATCGACAGCGATTCGTGTGGAGGCCGGCCTGCGCCGCTTCGTCAACGGTTCCAGCTACGCCTTCCCCTGGCACGGCGACAAGGTGCCGGTACCGTTCCAATAGCGCGTCGGGACCTGTTCACCGAGGTGTCTCTATGAGTGCTCAAGGCCCTTGCCAGAGGCGGGTATCCCTTCTGGACTCCCCACGGTAGTTCAGATAGTCTAGTAGGTGACCTCCAGGATGCAGCGGTGCGGAGGCGGGTTGCCCCGGACGGTCGATGTGAGCACCGCCCTTCGCGGTCTCTTGCGGATTCCTGGGCGATACAGTGAATAGTCTTGGGTCACCCCTCACGGGCCGGTCGGCTTTCGGCGACTCCGGAGTGACCACCAGTATGACAGTCGGGAGGTGGTAGGAATGGCAGACCAGTGCTACCAGATGCCGCAGCGGGACGTGCGGGTTCTTCTCGATGCTGACGTGGTCGTTGTCGGGGGGGGATTCCCTGGCGTGTGCGCGGCGGTTTCAGCGTCGCGGGCAGGGGCGGAAGTCGCACTCATCGAACGCGACGGAATGCTCGGCGGCCAGGCCGCCGAGATCTACACGTTCGGTCTCGACGCTGTCTTCGACGAGGACGGCCACCAGATTATCAAGGGGCTTCCCTGGGAGATCATCCGCAGGACCGTCGCTCTGGGCCAGTCAGACCCATGCTGGTCAGAGTTGGACCTTGACAAGCTCGAGCGGGAGGGGTATCAGGCGGCGCTGGGCGAACTGGGCAGAGGACTAGAGTGGAAGTCCGATACCTACCTGGATAGGAACGCCTTTCGGCATGTCCTTGGAACGCTTGTCGACGAAGAGAAGGTGTCCGTCCTGCTTGAGAGCCCAGTATGTGGCACGATGACTCAGGGGAATCGCGTCCAGGGCGTAGTTGCTCAGGGGGCCTACGGCCCTTTCGCGGTGACGGGTTCGGTCGTCGTGGACACGACCCCCTACGCGGCCATCGCGGCGATGGCGGGGCACCCGTTTCCATTCCCTGAGATATACCTGGGCACACACCCGCATGTCAGTGGGGTCGACATCGTGCGCCTCATCGAGTACGCATCTGAGCATCGTGACGACGTATCGGTCGCGGGTGTCGACGACCCCAAACCCGACGTTCTGATGAGCCTGGTAGAGCGGGGCGCGCCGCTGAGGTTCAGCGGTTTTGCGGCGGTGCGAAAGCGTGCCATCGAAGACGATCCCGCCTACGAGGCAACCGGACGCGGCGGTGCGGCGCAGTTCGTGTTCAACTACGACGGCGCCGGACGGGGCAATCACTGGGTTCACACTAAGGACTGGCGGCAGTCGCGTCTGGACGATCCACTGCACCTCTCGCGTGCTATCCTTGAGGCTCGACGCTGCCAGTGGTTGACGCACAAGCTGTTCCGGGAGTATGTCCCAGGCTTTGAGTGTGCCCACCTGGATGACACGCATCCACACATCGCCCGTGCTCTTCTCATCTCGCGCGAGCCGGGCGGGTTCACGGACTATGATGTTGCCTGGGAGGAAATCGAAAGCGGCAGGACGGAGCGAGAGGACTGCATCGTGCGGGTCATGGGGCATCCGAACGCTGGCCAGGCGCCGGGTGGCTGGCGGCTCCCATACGCTGCGCTACTGCCGAAAGGGCTGGAAGGCTTGCTGGTGACTGGGAAGCCAGCGTGCCGTTTCATCCACTATCAAGGCACAAGCGCAGCGGTCGGCCAGGCCGCTGGGGTCGCGGCCGCACTTGCGGCCAAGCGGGGCATGCCCCCGCGCCAATTGGCGGCGCAGGCAGTTCGATCCGAGTTGCAGCGGCAGGGCGCAGTGGTACACTGAAGCGGCGCCGATTCGGACCACCAAACTGAGTCGGGTAGGGCGGGGCGCACTGGTGTCTGCCAAAGCTACTGTCGGTCTGGCATGATTGCTGTCAAGCACCTGTTAGGGAGGCCCATATGAGAATCACCGACGTCGAGCTGTTTCCCATCTATCCCCCGTTGGCTGAGCGCTACCGGCACATCCGTGCGCGCGACGGAGTCGAACGCCGGGTCGCCGCGAAGGTCACCACCGATGTCGGCATCGTCGGGTACGGCGACTACGACGGGCCGCCGGGACTGCCGCCATCCATCGAGACATTTGACCGGATCATCGACACAAACCCCTTCGACTACATCGGCTCCAACCTGTATCCAGCGGTCGTTATGGCCCTCTACGATATTATGGGCAAGTACCTGGAGGTACCGGTGTACAAGCTCATCGGCCAGAAGCTGCGGGACGGGGTCTCGTGCGCAGCGTGGTGCTGGGGCGGGCCCACGAAGGAGGAACTGGCCGCGGACATCCGGCGGGCGGCCGACCAGGGCTACACCATCTTCAAGATACACACCAACCCGCTGGCGGACATCTTCGAGTGGACGAAGGCGATAGAAGAGGTGGCGCCACCGGGTTTCAAGGTGCACTACGATTTCACAGGGCGTCGGGGACGGACACTGGGGTCGGTGCTCCCTATAGTCGCCCAGCTCGAGCGCGACCACCCCATCGTAGGTTGGGTCGAGGACCCCTTCGACCGGGCGGACATCGAGAGTTGGAGGGCGCTGCGGAGTCGGACCCGGATACCAGTCGTCCACGGCGGGGACCCGGTCCTTGGTGGGGGACAGGAGGCGCTCCTCGGCATGGCTGATGCCTACATGCTGTATCCGCCCATTGGGAGCCTGATAGCCCAGGCTACTACCATGGGCAACCTGAACCTCCAGGTCATCTTCCAGTTGTGCGGCGGGACTCTTGCCAAGGCCATGGCCATGCACATCGCCTGCACAATGCCCACCGCCACGGGCCACTCGATACACCTGGACGACCAGATCGACGAAGACATCACGCGCACCAAGATTCCCGTCGTGGAAGGCTTCTCGCGGGTGCCGGAGGAGCCGGGCCTCGGCTTCGAGGTGGACGAGGAACTCCTGTACAAGTACGCTGCGAACAAGCCGAGGGAGATCGCGCCGTACGTCGGCGTCGTGCGCCTGGGCGGCGGCTACACCATCTACAGCCTCGGCCAGCCCAACCTCCCCAAGATCATGGGGCAGGAGGAGGGCACCCTGCGAGGCTTTCGCTACGACCGCTGGTTCGACGATGGCTCACCCGAGTGGGCGAAAGCCTACGAGAGAGTGCAGAAGGACGAGTGGTACTTGGAGCCGCACTCGCCAAGGTGATTTCTGCCCGCTACGACCGCTCCGATTCGGACCACCAAACTGAGCCAGGCAAGGAGGGCAAGGCGTTGCCCTCCTACACGCCCCGACGCGCCGGGGAGCATCCCGATAGATCGGCAAACGATCATCGGACACCGTGAACGGGATTCCGCCCGGACACGACATATCGGTAGTGCATCGCCCTCAAGAGGGAGGAAACGAGGAATTGCCATCGCCCAACCATAGACGTTCAGACAAAGAACCGTGATTTGCAGGGGCCCCCGGCCTGTCGGGACTCCTATTGGGCGAACACACAGGTTCGCCCCTACCACAGAACAACACCTGAACGTCTATGGCGCCAGCGGTTGCTAGCCCACTACGTCTCGGAAGACCCTCAAGTAATTCAGCCCCAGGATCTTGCGCAACTCCTCCTCGTTGAAGCCGCGCTCCGCCAGTTTCACGGTCAGGTTGGGCCAGTCGCCGAAGTTGTCGTAGCCTACGAGATGATAGTCGCCGTGTACGCGGTGTTCTTCCCTGAATCCGGACCAGTCGAAGTCGCCGACGCGGCCGCGAACCTGGGGCATATCCTCTGGGAATTCAACCATCGAGTTGGTGCTGGGGCCTGGCCCGCAGTTGTCATTCCCGACTCCAACATGGTCTATGCCCATCACGTTCACCAGGTGTTCAATGTGATTGGCAAAGTCATCGAGGGTTGCCTCCAGCGACTCCTGGAGGAAGCCGGGGATTAGCGCCACGCCGAAGAAACCGCCGTTGTCGGCGATCGCCTTCGCCAGTTCGTCACTCTTGGCGCGGTCGTGATAGCAGACGGCCTTGCTGCATGAATGACTCACCACAACCGGAGCGGTGGACACCTCTATTGCGTCCCACCCAACCTGCTCGCTGCTGTGGCCTACGTCAACCACCATATTCAGCTCATTGAGGCGCTGGACCACCGCACGACCAAAGTAGCTTAGGCCGCCCTTGTGAGTCTCGGTGCAGCCGTCTCCGACCAGATTCCGCAGATTGTACGTGAGCTGGACGACGCGGAGGCCAAGGTTGTAGAAGAGCTCTATGCGGTGCAGATTGGTCCCGAACGGTATCGTATCCTGGAAGTCGATAATGAGCCCGTGTTTGCCCGCGCGATGGGCCCGTTCGATGTCGTCTGCCTTGCGCACCAATATCAACTCGCCCTCCAGGGCGTCGATAATGGCTCGCGCCTGGGCGATGCGTTTGACAGAGTCCTCGAAAGCGGCCTCGAATGGGCCCGTATCGCCGTATGTCCCGCTGGCTACCGTGACCCCAGACCTGTGCCACAGGCCCAGGTATTCCTCCCGAGCCTTAGCTGATGTCTGGATTTCCATCGCAGCCATCTCTGACATGAGCCGTCCGGCCTCACCTTGAGTCATGCCCTGGGCGTGGTACTCCTGGAGGGCAGCTCTCATGTTGTCGGTGAACAGGAAGCCGTACGTAGTAGGAGGCTGCTTGGCATCGATAACAAGCGCCTCGTAGTGGAGTCGTCTCGCTTCCTCCGGACTCAATGTGGGCTTTCTTTTCTTGGTCATGGCGTTCTCTCCTCAATGGTATTCTAGCCGTCTCCGACCCAGGCCTCCAACTGTGAGGCCAGGTAAGTCCCTCGGACAGAGCTACACGCGCCGGTCTGGGTCTTCTTTGGCAAGCACAGTATACACGCTGGCGAGCGTCCGATTAAGGGGCTAGGGTGGCTAGTACTACTTTGTCAGAACATGACCTGAATTTGCCTTTATGTGTTGATGTGAGCTTGAGTAGATTGCCATCGTACATCCGTTGGGAGGAGCACGA
>SDBU01001187.1_pt1 | contig 37952 bp, 36 predicted proteins | sample 2277071 | NCBI WGS metagenome assembly SDBU01 (sample SAMN10397929, study PRJNA504765) | marine sediment metagenome | isolation source: marine sediment core GS08_GC12, 126 cmbsf | place: Arctic Ocean: Gakkel Ridge, Loki's castle | collected 2008 | reverse complement strand
ACAGTGACTACGCCCTGCAGTTAAATGCTGCGTGAATGTAATCGATGGTTATAGAAATAAAAATGACTTTCATGCGTCAACTATCTTGACAAACAGCGTCACTCTGGAGCCATGTGATGAAAAACATTTTAGAATTCAGGGTGACAATGAACTTTCGGATGATCTTCAAGATTAAAGGTGGGTTCTGCTCTTAGCTTTTTGCTCTCCGCTCCATGCTCTTTGCGCTTTGCTCCTAGCGCTCTGCCCTATGCGCCAACAGTGGCCTTTTTCCTGGAATACATCCATAATCTAAAAACCACCGAAGACCCAGAACGTCTGGAAAAATTCAACAAAAGCATAAAACTAAGAAACAAACCCTAACATTTAGCACCTTAGCGGTTCAAAACAAAAAAATACAAACCCAAAATAACTCTTTAGCGCTCCTCGCGCCTTAGGGGTTCATAACAAAATCTTGGTAATCCAGTTTAATAAATGGTAATTCATGGAGAAAATATGACAAAAAAACAACCAAAGGTTGCAGTAATCGGAGGCGGATATTGGGGCAAGAACCTTGTTCGAAACTTTCATCAACTTGGCGCCCTTAAACTCATCTGCGATAAAAATGAGACATTACTATCAAACTTTAAAGAACAATACACTGATATAGATACGTGCCTTGCATTGAATGATGTGCTTTCCCGTGAGGATATCGATGGCTTGGTTATTGCAACACCGGCGGAAACGCATTATACGTTGGCCCAGGAGGCAATTTTAGCTGGAAAACATGTATATATGGAAAAGCCGATGGCGCTGAGAATTGAAGAAGGCCAATATCTCATTACTTTAGCAAAGGAAAAGAATCGGGTGCTCATGGTTGGACATCTTCTCCAGTACCACCCGGTTTTCGTGCATTTAAAAGAATTGGCTACAAATGGTGAATTAGGTAGGATCAATTATATTTACTCTCAACGTCTCAATCTCGGAAAGATCCGACGTGAAGAAAACATTCTCTGGTCGTTCGCGCCCCACGATATTTCTATGATACTCTCTTTGGCAGGAGAGGAACCAGAGAACGTTATGACCACAGGTGGCAATTATCTGCACCAAAAAATTGCGGATGTAACCACAACTCATCTAGAATTTCCATCAGGGCTACGTGCACACATATTTGTCTCCTGGCTTCATCCTTTTAAGGAGCAAAAGCTTGTGGTTGTAGGCGATAGAAAAATGGCAGTCTTTGATGATACACACCCCTGGAAAGATAAACTGCTTCTTTATCCTCATAAAATCAAATGGCAAAATAACATTCCTGTTCCAGATAAAGCCGAAGCAGAACATCTAGAAATACCAGAAGATGAACCACTACGATTGGAGTGTTATCATTTTCTGGATTGTATATCAAACGGCAATCACCCCATCACAGATGGTCATGAAGGTCTTCGTGTATTAAAAATTCTCAATGCCAGCCAATATTCTTTGGATAATCATGGAAAACAGATAAAAATAAATGAGACATTCAGGAATACATCGAACATCCAACATCAAGTATCCAACATTCAAGAACAAAAAAACTACTTTGCTCATGAAACAACAGTAATTGATGATGGCTGTAAAATCGGATCAAGCACCAAGATTTGGCATTTCTCCCATATTCTCTCCGGTTCCCAGATCGGTGAGCAGTGCAACATTGGCCAAAATGTAGTTATAGGACCAGATGTGACAATTGGCAAAGGCTGCAAGATCCAAAACAACGTTTCGGTCTATAAGGGAGTGACACTTGAAGATGGTGTTTTCTGCGGACCGTCTATGGTTTTCACAAATATTTACAATCCCAGAGCCGAAATACGCAAGATGGATCAGGTAAAGGCTACCCTTGTGAAAAAAGGAGCTACCATCGGGGCCAATGCGACTATTGTTTGTGGCGTGACACTGGGACAGTATTGCTTTATTGGCGCTGGTGCTTTGGTAACAAAGAATGCTCCCGACTATGCGCTGGTAGTTGGGACTCCTGGAAAAACAATAGGGTGGGTTTGTCATTGCGGTGAACGTCTCCCTGATAAACTTGAATGCATAGTATGCGGAAAGCGATATAGGAACCAAAACAGTGGTTTGGAAGAAATATAGCAGATCTAACCTTTCAAGGTTATTACATCTAACCTATGACCAATAACCTTATAAAATAATCGGTTGAATGTTCAAATAAGGAGAGAAGATAGATAACAAATTTAAGTATTACATGTGTTGAAAAATAAAAAATTGGAAAATAAACTTTGTGGTTTTGACCCATAGCCTGATAATGAATACCCTTTGTAACCTGTAGATATGAAAAAAAACAAACCTTTAAATGGATACTAGTTTCTGGAGCACGTCCCAATTTCATGAAGATTGCACCTTTGATAAGGGCTATCCATGCCTATAACGATCTTAACGGTGATATTATCTGTCCACTTCTTGTCCACACCGGTCAGCATTATGATGTTAATATGTCAGACTCTTTTTTTAAAGATCTCAACCTTCCAGAGCCTGATGTCAATTTGGGAATCGGTTCAGGAAGCCATGCAGAACAAACAGGAAGAGTTTTAATCGAATTTGAAAAAGTGCTTTTCAAAGAGCAACCGGATCTAGTTATCGTGGTGGGAGACGTAAGCTCTACGATAGCTTGTACACTTGCATCTGTAAAACTCCACATTCCTGTTGCACATGTTGAGGCAGGGCTCCGCAGCTTTGATCGAGGTATGCCTGAAGAGATTAACAGGATCGTAACCGATGTTTTGTAAGATTACCTTTTTACCCCTTCGCCGGATGGTGATGAGAATTTGCTCAAGGAAGGTATCTCCCAAGAAAAGATTTACCTGGTAGGAGACATTATGGTGGATAGCCTCCTGTTTAATTTCAGGGCTCCTGACCCCAATTGAAAATACTTCTCTCTAAGCTTTGAATTGCAAGGACCTACAAAATATGTAGTAAAAAAGTGCGTAAATTGGGATGCAACAGATTCAACCAGAAAAAAGAAACAAAATTCAGGAAAACCTGCCTGTACTTAAAATTATTTAAACTATAACAGACGAACCTGTTGCATCTGATTTTACGTGAGGTCAAGAGCCCTGAAATTGCAAACAGAAAAAGGGTGATAAAGCTATGTGATCTAACACCAGTTCGCGACTTCAATTATGTCGAAGATACATGCCGTGGTTTAATTGCTATCGGTAAATGTGAAAAGGCTATAGGGGAAGTTGTAAATATAGGCTCAAATCATGAAATAGCTATTGGTGATTTACTGAAACTTATAAAGGAAATGATGCGATTCGATGTAGATGTCGAAACTGATCCTGATCGCATTCGACCTAAAAAATCAGAAGTATATCGTTTGTGGTGCGACAATACGAAAATCAATGAGTTGACGGGCTTTATATCCTAATTACACAATTCATGAAGGACTAAAACATACTATTGAATGCTTTACTAATCTAGAGAACCTAAACAGGAAAAAAGTATAAAGAAAGGCGACTGTTTATTTTCCGAAATCTTAATCCTCGACCAATTCCAAGACTTGAAAGTGTACTGGGATGGGATGTTCTTAAGTTTTGGAGAAAATGCGATAGCTAGAAAATATATGATAGGAAAGAGATTAATATAAAGAATTGAAAACAGTATTAAAGAATAATTTGGATCCCCCAGCAACTGGCTATTTGCACTCAAGCTATGCTCATTCTTTATCAGAATTTGGCTCTCCAATTAAGTTGGTTCATTCTAAGGGATGGATCTTAAAACGGCAAATACCCGGGACCCCTTACTATGATGCAACGGGATGCTATCCAATTTTTTCTTGTCGATATTGGTCAAGGCTTCACATAGATTTAGAAAACATAAGAGATGACCTTGTGAGTCTATCGGTGGTAACCGATCCATTTGGAGATTACGATAAACATATTTTGCGGAGGTGTTTTAAAGATAGGGTTATTCCGTTTAAGGAGCACTTCATCATAGATCTGAGCCGTCCCATAAAAACATTTGTCAGCAATCACCATCGCCGCTATGCCCGCAAGGCACTGTCAGATGTTTATATTGAACAATGTGATGAGCCGTTAGATTTTTTGGACGAATGGATTGATTTCTATTCGGTATTGATCGAGAAACGCAACATCAAAGGGATCGCTGTGTTTTCGAGATCTTCTTTTGCAAAACAGCTAACGGTGCCGGGGATTGTTGCGTTTAGAGCAGTGCATGATGGGAAAACCGTTGGAATGCTATTGTGGTATGTTCAAGGAAAGGTGGGCTACTACCATTTAGGTGCCTATAGTCCCCTGGGCTATGAATTGCGGGCCTCATTTGCGCTGTTCTGGTGTGCAATAAAGTGTTTTGCCGATAGCGGTCTGGATTGGCTTAGCCTAGGTGCGGGTCCTGGGGTAAAGAGCGATCATATGGATGGATTGAGCCGGTTCAAGCTCGGATGGTCCACCGATACAAAGGTTGTTTATTTTTGTGGTCGCATTTTTGATAATTCTACCTATTCTGCAATCATGAAGGCTAAGGGGATCGCTGATACAAATTATTTTCCAGTTTATCGAAAAGGGGAGTTCCAGTAACAAGTCTGTGAGTATAATTTAGGACAGCGGGATTTCAGGAGTTTGAAGAAGCGGTTGTGAGAGAATCCAGAATCAAGAAGTTACCTATATTATCAATTATCCATTCCTGTAGTTTGAAAGAGGGCGAGAAAGTTCTCATTACTAAAATTGTATTTCGGAAGGGTCAAGATGACAGCAGTTGAGGATCAAGTAAAAGCAGTTATTGCAGAGGTGCTTCAGTGCTCCCCTTTGGATGTAACAAAGGATATGACAATGAAAGAGACTGAGGCGTGGGACTCTTTAAAACATATGGAACTCATAGCAGTTATTGAAAGCACTTTTTCTCTTCGGCTCAGTTTTGATGAGATTGTTAATATGGTCAGTGTTACCGGGATTCAAAAAATTGTGGCTGCCAAATTAAGCGGAGAATAAAATGGATTTGAATGAGTGTAAGACTATTGTCACCGGCGGAGTGCAAGGCCTGGGCAAAGTCATGGTCCAGCAATTGCTTCAAAGGGGCAGTGAAGTCGCGGTTTTTGATATAAACAAAAAAGGGCTGCAAGAGCTGCAGGAGGAATATCCTGCCGTGCACGTTTTTAGATGCGACCTTACTTCAGAGGAGCAAGTCAGGGAAGCAGTCAATTCGTTTTACGACACTTTCGGGGCTCCACAAGTTTTGATCAATAACGCCGGTCTTTTGTACAGCTGCCCACTGATTCGAATCGGTTCACAGGTTGAACTGCATAGTGCGGCAATGTGGGACAAGGTTATATCGACGAACCTGTATTCGGTTTTTTACATGGCTTCCCATGTGGTGGAAAAAATGATCACCACTCGCACCCGAGGGGTTGTGGTTAACATAAGTTCTGTAAGCGCCGGGGGCAATGCAGGCCAATCCGCCTATTCTGCCGCCAAGGCCGCAGTCAATGCATTGACTGCGGTCTGGGCCAAGGAACTCAGCCCCATGGGGATACGTTTTGTGGCTGTCGCGCCTGGGTACAGCGATACGCCCTCAACGCATCAGGCTTTGAGTGAAAGTAATCTCAATCAGATTGTCAAGGAAGTGCCGCTACGGCGTTTGGGGCGACCTGAGGAAATCGCCCAAGGGGTGATTGCGGTTATAGAGAACGACTTTTTCAATGGAAAAGTTGTGGAGTTGGATGGTGGGCTGAGGGTCTGAGTGTTTTTTTGTGCCTATAATCAAAAAGGGATGGGAAAATGATTTATAGTATGTATTGTTACAATCTTGGACTTCGTTTTCAACTAACCGTCTATAGATACCGGCAGCGTAACGCTCTTTGGTTCGGCGAAGACAACGCCATAACCTATCAGGAACTCAATGCAACAGCCAACAAGGCGGCTCGCTTCCTGACGGAAACCGGCTTGAAGGCCGGAGACGTTGTCTGCTTGGAGGGAAGCAAGACGGCAATGACTTTTTCTTTTCTTCTTGCCTGCCTGAAACTCGGCGCGCCTTATGTGGCTCTGGATTCGGACAGCCCGGTGGAGCGTTTGCGCAAGATCATTTCGACTTGTAAACCAAAGATTATAATTGGGCAACATTCTTTTCTTCATCCTCTTTTTCCGGCCGCTGAAACAGCTGGCATTACAACGGTGCAGGTTAACGATGAAGCTTTTTTAAAGAAATTGGATTCCCTGGATGATGATAATATAGCCCAGACTCAACTCATTCATGGCGATACCCCAGCCTACATCATGTATACCTCAGGTTCCACCGGTTTTCCCAAGGGCGCGGTAATGACGCACTCCAATGTGTTGAACCTGATTGACTGGAGCAAAGAACAATACAACATTGTGGATCATGATATTTTGACCAACGTCAACCCCCTGTATTTTGACAATGCAGTCTTTGATTTTTATTCGGCCCTGTTCAATGGGGCCTGCTTAGTGCCTTTTTCCAAAGAAGAAGTTCAAGACCCCAAACTATTGGTGGACAAGGTAGAGGCGGCTGGATGCACGCTTTGGTTTTCCGTCCCTTCCTTGCTCATTTTTCTGCAGAACATGCGGGCCACAAACGGCAAATATTTACGTACCATTCAGCGTTTTTGCTTTGGCGGCGAGGGCTACCCGAAGGCCAAACTCAAACAGCTCTTTGATACGTATAAAGATACGGCCTCTTTTTTTAATGTCTACGGGCCCACAGAGTGCACTTGTATCTGCTACAGCTATAAGCTCTCTGACGCCGATTTTGAAGATGTGCAGGGGCTTCCACCGTTGGGGCATATGGCTCAGAATTTCGGCTTTCTTATTTTGGATGAGAAAGAAAAAAAAGTATCCCCGGGTGATGTGGGAGAATTGTGTTTGTTGGGGCCGCAAGTGAGCAAAGGGTATTACAACGATCTCGAACGTACCGCCCAAGCATTTGTGCAGAACCCCCACAACAACAAGCACCGGGAAATTATGTATAAGACCGGTGACCTCGTCCGCTTGAACCCTGAAGACGGCAAGTTGTACGTTTATGGGCGAAAAGATAATCAGATCAAACATATGGGATACCGTATCGAACTCGAAGAGATCGAAGCTGCTATGCACTGTCTGGAATATGTTTCAGAAGCTGCTGTCCTCTACGGGCCGAGCCAAGGCGTGAACAGGATTGTATGTATCCTTTCCGTGAACCAACAAGTGGATGATGAACAGATTATATGTGATTTGCGGCAGATCGTTCCGAGCTACATGATTCCGTCCTTTTTTTACCGCCAAGATAGACTGCCCAAAAACCCTAATGGCAAACTCGATCGCCGGGCCTTAAAACACAAATATTTCCAGAAACAATAGAAAGGACAATTATCCATGAGCAAAATCGTTATTTTCGGAGCAGGAAAGATCGCTGATGTGGCGTACTATTATTTCAGCAATGACAGTGAACACGAGGTTGTCGCATTTACTGTGGACAATGAATTTATTCCGGCAGCAAAAAAACTTGGCCTGCCGGTGGTGCCGCATGAGGAAGTGCTACAAATATATCCACCGGATAAATTCAAAATGTTTGTGGCTATAGGCTACCAGAACATGAACAAACTTCGTGCAGGTAAATATGAGGACTGCAAGGCCAAGGGATACGAACTGGTCAGTTTTGTGAGCAGCCAGGCCGCCAACTTCGGCAATGTGGAGATCGGAGATAACTGCTTCATCCTAGAAAACGCAGTCGTTCAGCCCTGCTGCCAGGTGGGCAATAATGTTTTTATTTGGAGCGGCAATCATGTCGGGCATCATGCCACGGTCAAGGACCACTGCTATTTGAGCGGTCAGGTGATCATAGGCGGCAATACAGTTATAGAGCCGTATTGCTTTTTGGGTATCAATTCCACTATCGGCCATGAGATAATCGTTGGTGAGGAATCTTTAATCGGTGCTGGAGCAGTTATTACCAAGAATGTTTCTCCAAAAAGCGTGCACATTGTTGAAAGCACCCCTAAGTTGAGATTGCCTTCTGATAAGTTTTTGCAGATAACCAAAATGGAGTAAAGGCTTATCAATTCGTTATTCTAAAATAGTCTAAGTTTTATATAAGGAGCTCACGTATGAACAGAGAAGAAATATCACTATATGTATGTCCGGTCTGCCACAAACCATTAACTGTGAATGCAGAAAACGAACATAAAAAAGAAATTTTGAGCGGATCATTGAGTTGTTGTGACCACTCTGAATTTCCTGTCCAAAACGGTATCCCGGATCTTATACATCCTCTCAATCTGTCACCACATGACTCCAGCGTACAAAGTTTTTACGATAATAGAGCCAAAGATTACGATGAAAATCTCCACTTAACATTTAAAACCCATTCAGAAGATGAAGAGAAGGTGCGAAACTCATTTATTGATTCCCTGGAATTAACATCTTCATCAAAAGTTCTTGAAGTTGCTTGCGGAACTGGTCGAGATTCTGAGATTATTAGTCAGCGACTCGGAGTTGGCGGAAGATTATGTTTACAGGACATAGCACAAAATATGCTTGAACGATGCCAAACGCGACTTACTGAATACTCTGTACCAAAATCTTTTTGCCTTTCTAATGCTTGCTTTCTTCCATATCCAGACAACACATTCGATGCCTTATATAGTTTTGGTGGACTTGGAGAATTCTCTGACATTAAAGGCAGCCTTGCAGAGATGGTTCGCGTGTGTAAAGTAGGTGCAAAAATTGTGGTGGGTGATGAAAGCATGCCCCCATGGCTCCATCATACTGAGTTTGCCAAGATACTTATTACAACCAATAAACAATTTTTAGCTGAGGTACCCCTGAAGGATATACCTGTCGAGGCTCGAGGAGTTTGTTTGCGGTGGGTCATTGGCGGGGTATTCTACTTGATTGATTTTCGAGTTGGTGAAGGAGAGCCTACCGGAGATTTTGATTTTGAAATTCCCGGGGTCCGAGGTGGCACCCTCCGAACCCGCTATGAGGGACAGCTGGAAGGTATTACACCGGAGGCTAAGCGTCTCGCCTATTTAGCACGAGAAAAACGAAATGTGAGTATGCATAAATGGCTCGACGAAGTTGTCCGCGAATCTGCCAAACTTGATTTAGGAGAAGTTTAACCAAAGGTGATCCACGCGGGAGAGGGCCCAACATTCAAGTGAATTGTCAAGAAGAAGCGAGCACAGTAGGGCATAAACAATCATGGCAAAAATTAGGATTGGTTTTCATTCCGGACCAGGGTCCGGAATGGATGAAATCACATGCCCAAGTCCCGACCCCGTTGCTTTGTGACGGTTTCATTCGAGTTTATTTTTCCTCTCGCCCAAAAGTCTCACTTAGCTTGACTAGCTTTGTTGATCTCGACTTGGTTGATCCTACCAGGGTGCTACGAATTCATCCTGAGCCTATCTTGGAACTGGGTAAGCCTGGCACATTCGATGAACATGGTATTATGCCCAGTTGTGCAGTAAGAGAAGGCAACAGAGTTTACTTGTACTACAGTGGCTGGCAACGTGGGACAACGGTTCCGTACACGAATTCTACAGGTTTGGCTATCAGTGAAGATGGTGGTGAGACATTTCGGAAAATAAGTGAAGGGCCGATTCTGAGTAAGAACAAGTATGACCCGTACTCTGCAACGTCACCTTGTGTTTTGCATGGAGAAGATGGTTGGCACATGTGGTATTGCTCCGGAGAGGGATGGTTGGAAATCAATGATAAATACGAGCATACATATAACATAAAATACGCTCATTCGTTAGATGGCGTCATGTGGAAACCGACTGGTGAGTCGGTGCTCGCCCAAAGTTCATCCGAAGAAGCTATTACACGGCCCTGGGTTTTGAATATTGGTGGATGTTGCCACATGTGGTTTTGTTATCGTGGAAGTCGGAGTTTCCGAGATGGTAGCGAAGCTTACAGAATTGGATACGCTTTGTATAATGACAAAAAAGGTTGGATGAGGCTAGATCAAGAAGCAGGGATTCAACCGACAGTCGAGAGCTGGGACTCTCGAACAATAGCTTATCCTGCTGTCATAGTAGTCAAGAATAAAAAATTGATGTTTTATAATGGGAATGGATTTGGAGCGGATGGTTTTGGTTTAGCCATCTGTGAACTATGAGGCTTCTATGCTTAATCAGTTAGATTTGTGTCTATCAACTCCACGGCTATGTTTAAGGCCATTAAAGTCAGGTGACGAGAAATATTTATGGGAGCATGTAACTGACCCCCGAATTACTCATTATATGGCATGGTCTCCTCATAATGATATAAACCAGACATGTCAATTTGTAGAAAATGAACTTCAACGAATTAAAGACAATAAAGGGATTACCTGGGCAATTTTCTATAATGATGACTTTTGTGGGATTGTAAGTTTAATAGCACTATTATTTAAACACAGAGAGTTAATTTATAATAAGGCAGAACTATCGTATTGGCTTGCTGTAAAATATCAAAAACAGGGTATTATGACCGAAGCTTGTGTAAGTGTCAGTAGATTCGCATTTAATAATTTAGCACTTCACAAACTGTGTGTGAGCCATTTTGATAAAAATATTGATTCTGAAGGATTGATCAAGAGGTTAGGCTTTAGATATATTGGCAAACAGAAAAAGGAATTTAAAAAAAATGGTATTTGGTACGATCATTATCTCTATGAATTGCTTGATGAAGAAGTTTCTTCGGTGCCAATATATAAGTGAGACATTTCACTCAGGACCATTCCTCGGGTACCATCCCCCGTTATCAATTGTTTCGTCTCAAAACCTGGTATGGGCATGTACCTGACAGGAATGTATAGTATGTCTCTAATGTTCAAAGTATTGTGAATATATTGTTGGCAATCTCATGTTCACGATAACCACTGCTAAAATGATTGAAGCGTATAAGGATCACATCTTATAAACCAGGGGACATTCCTTTACTTTTGGTTTCTTTTCAAAAAATGTTATAGGCGCCTGATCTGTGTTGAAGGTTGCCTTCTGTAGATAATTTGTGATCGCCAAACAAATACAGTTAAGTTGGAAGGAGTCACCTATATGTCAAAAGTATTCGGCCTTGGATTTTCAAAAACAGGCACAACATCACTAGAAAACGCTTTAGAAATTTTGGGGTATAGTGTTTGCGAAGGGCATTGGAATTTAAAATATTACGATTACCTATTGGCTTTATCTATCCATAAAGATTATCCAGAAATTCATAAAATGACCAGGTACTGGGATGCTTTTGCAGATGCTCCATGGGGTGGTACAGATTTGTATAAAAAGTTGTTGAAATGGTACCCTGATGCAAAGTTTATTTTAACAGTTAGAGATACAGATAGTTGGTATAATTCTCTCGAAGCGATGTTAACAAGATTTGATAAAAATTTGAGCACTGCTTTAGAGAGTTGGCACTTAAATGGCAGATATAGAAGTGCATATTATTTTAAAACTATATTCGAAATAAATTCATTAGCGGGCAACAAAAAAAGAATTAAAGATTGCTTTGAGAAACATAACGAAGAGGTGGTACAGTTTTTTTCTGACAAAGGTGTTAGATTATTATTATTAAACATAATTGACAAAGATGGATGGGAAAAGCTTTGTCCGTTTTTAGGTGTAAAACAGCCGAAAACAAACTTTCCATATTTAAATGCGGCTAAAGACAGAAAAAGCAATGTCTGACAAAGTCGAGGCGAAACAACAAGTTGGATAATATAGTATTAAATAAAGTTGTTTACATTTGCCCTGAGACGTTGAGACGTTAACAACGTTGCCTAAGATTAATCCGCGAAAACCTTTATATATTCCTCCAGTTACAATTTTCTTCACCCCTAATCTTGGGGAAAGGACTTCCCTTTTAAAGGACTTGTTATGAATGCAAAAATTAGGAAAGTAATGATCTGGGCGGATGGTTATAAAAGAATAGGTATGGGGCATATATATGAGATGCTTACGGTAGCCAAATATTTAAAGGAACAATATGGTTATGAGATTGTTTTTATCACCAGAAATAATCGAGCAGCCCTTGATCTAATCTATAAACACCAAATCCGGGTACTTCCTTTGAAGTACAATAGTTCCCGACAAGAAGAACTAGATAGATTAAAGCACATTTTTGCTTTTGAGAAGCCCAATATCATTATTGTGAATGTGTTAAAGAGGGTTCATGAAAAAGCATTTATGAAGAAACTCAGATCGTTCAGCAAGGCCACAGTTATCGCTATTACGCGCGCTAATAAAAAATGTTTGGTTGAGGCTGATATTGTAGTGCACTTATCCTTTTTTCAGGAAAAGGATAACTATAAGCATATTAGAAAGACAAAGTATTACGTAGGCCCTGAGTATGTTATTCTTTCTGCAGATTATTTATCCATAAAAAATAGGTTAAGAATCAAAAATAAGGTGGAAAGAGTGATGGTTTGTATGGGGGGTACTGATCACCACAATTTAACTCTAGAAGTTTTGAAGACTATTGATAAGAGTAGCCACGAATTTTGTTGCGATGTGGTTCTCAGTTCAAGTTTTTTTGAGAAGGAGGCTGTGGATGATGTTGTTAAAAAGCTCCATCATAAAATAAACGTCTACTACGACATAGATGGAATTTGTGACCGCCTACTTCTTGCAGATATGGCAATCACTTCGGGAGGGAATGCACATATTGAACGTATGTGCGCAGGAGTTCCGGGAGTTGTAATATCACAACTTTTGCATCAAGCTGTTTCAGCGAAAAAAGTTTCGGAGTTTGGGGCAACGCTTGACTTAGGACTATACAAAAACGTCAATCCTGAGAGTTTTTTGGAGGCGTTCGACAGACTTTTGGAAAATAAGGATTGGAGGGAGCGTATGAGTAAACGAGGAAGATTGCTTATCGATGGTAAAGGATTGTCCCGACTTTCCGAAATTATTTCTAGAGGATGCAAGGGAGAAAGTACATCTAAAAATTCATGTGTGAAGGAGGAATTTAAGCATGCCATCAGCTAATTCAAAGCAATTAAATCCCTACATAGTTGCCGATCTATGCTATAACCATTCAGGTGATATTGATCGTTGTAAAGAGATGATTTTGGAAGCAAAAAAAGCGGGTTGTAATGCAGTAAAAATACAATCACTTGATTATAATGACGCCAATATAGCAAAAAGTTTGGAAACAATGATCGAGACGGAAAAATATGGAAAAATATCATTTGGAGATTTAGCGAAGTTATTCATATTATCAGATGAAGAACATAAGCTTTTTGCCGACCACTGTAAGGAACTAAAAATTGATTTTATATCTACGATTTATGGTTTTAGACATATAGATTTACTATACAAACTTGGTGTAGATAAATACAAAATTGCTTCCCAAGATCTGATTCATCTAAAACTAATAGAAGAAGTTGCTAAAAAGCAACGGCCAATAATTATATCTGTTGGAATGGGAACGATTGGCGAAATTGAAAGAGCAATAAAAGTAATAAGAAAGTTTAACTGCCAAGAACTTTCGTTGCTTTATTGCATCTCTCAATATCCCCCAAAAGATTCAGAAATGAATTTAAGGAGAATTTTATCATTAAAAAATATATTCAATATTAAAATTGGTTTTTCTGATCATACTTTAGGGATTACAGCTGCTATAGTCGCAGCAACGTTGGGGGCAGATATAATCGAGAAGCATTATACCTATGATAAAGCTGCCGAGGGGTGGGATCATGCGATTGCTGCAGATTATGATGAGATGAAAGTGCTATGTGAGGAGGTGCGAAGAGCAAGATTGATGTTAGGCGATACGTTTTGGAATGTCCCCGATTCCGAAATGCTTCAGAGGAAAAAAATGCGAAGGAGTGTAGTAACGAAAAGAAAGCTCATGGAAGGAGATATATTGACAAAAGATTGTTTCGATTTTAAAAGACCCGGGACTGGAGTTGGTCCAGAGGAAATTGAATATCCATCTACTGGAATTAGACCAGACCAAGTTGATTTTTTACTAGGAAGAAGGGTCAACAGGAATATTGAAGCAGATGAATTGATTATGTGGGATGATTTAGTGCGCTAAAGACCAAATCTGGGCCATAGGAGCTTTGAGAGGGTTATCTATATAAGGAAAAGGTGAGGCAGTGTACGACAAAGTAAAACTTGGTTTTTGCCCCATTGGGAAATTTATTTTTAGTCATGACGAAGCATTAAGGTATAAAAAAGTTATAGAAGCGAAGCTTAGAAAGGTGAATATTAATTTCGTCGGCATAGATTCAGTTGTAGAAGATGGTGTTGTGCGCACGAAAAGTGATATCAATAAGGTAGTTGATGAGTTGAATCGGAATAAAATAGATGGATTGTTTATTCCGCATCTAAATTTTGGCACTGAGGAAGCAGCGGGTATGATTGCCAAGATACTGGATGTGCCGGTTTTGCTCTGGGGGCCTCGAGATGGAGCCCCTCTTGAGGATGGGTCAAGGCAGAGGGATACACTGTGTGGCCTTTTTGCAACAAGCAAGGTGCTTCACAAATTACACGTACCGTTCACTTATATTGAAAATTGTGGGGTTGATGATAGCCTTTTTATGAACGGTTTGAAAAGTTTTATAAGGACAATTTCAGTTGTTAAGGGTTTTAGGAATATGCGTATTGGTCAAATTGGGAGCAGAGTTGATTTTTTTTGGACAACAATCATAAATGAGAGTGAGTTGCTTGAAAGATTTGGTGTCGAGATTTTACCCATAGATCTTTTGGGTTTTATTGAGAAGGTGAAGAACAGGGCCGGTAAGGATAAAAAGAAATACTCTGATGAATTAAAGTCAGTTAAGAGGAAAATAGAATTTGTTGGTTTTCCTGATGAATCTGTTGTATTTAATCTTTTTGCCATGAGGGATGTAATGCTTGAGATGGCAACGGATGAAGGTATATCAGCCTATTCAATCCAAGCCTCTATGAGCATAGTTGAGTCTCTGGGATGTAATTACTTGTATGCAATTTCAATGGCAACGGATGGTGGAATTCCTTCAGTTATTGAATCTGATATTCATGGTGCGGTAAGTTCTATAATTCTCCAGAAAGCATCTTTAGATGCAAGTGTGCCGTTTATTGCGGACCTTACTATTAGGCATCCTAGTGAAGATAACGGTGTATTGCTGTGGCACGGCGAATTTCCACTATCACTGAAAGACGAGCTATCGAGAGCACAGGTCGGTCGCCATTGGATATTTCCAGAAATGCCTTCTGGAAACTGCCATTGGCGACTAAAGAGTGGGGATATAACCGTTCTGCGGTTTGACGGTGATGGAGGGAAATATAATATCATATGCGGAGAGGGGAAAACAACCGAAGGACCGATAACGCAAAACACTTATGTATGGATGAAGGTGAGAGATTGGAAGAGGTGGGAGAGAAAATTTATCGAGGGCCCATACATTCATCATGTTGCATGTATTTATGGGGAATACTTGCCGGTTATCGCAGAGGCTATAAAGTATCTGCCAGGGAATATAGAGTTTGAATTGGCAGATGGAAGTATCGAGGAGGTCAAGGAAGACTTCTTCAAAAAAGGATAAGAGTAGATCTGTTTGGTTGGCAGAGGAGCGCTTCAACGAATCACGAAACTTATAGGGAAATCGAAGATGGGATTGGACGATTATTTGCTCAGAGAACCAAAAAAACATGATGTTATAAGCAGGATCTGTAAGATAGCCGATTCCTGGGGAATTAGTTTGCGAGGTATGGAAGGCATCCCTGTGCATTTTGGGCTAAAAAGATTTTATGAAATTGGAGAAACAGAATTCATAATAGTAAACGATAAAGATAACAATTATTGTGGCAAATTCATGTTTGTGTTCAAAGGACAGACTTGCCCTGCACACTATCATAAAAATAAACACGAGACTTTTTTCATAGTAAAGGGAAAGGTAAGGATGATTATAAATGAAAAGGAGAAAGTGTTTGAGCAAGGGGATATACTGAGTATGGATCGAAAGTGCTCCCATTCTTTTACTGGATTAACAGATGCGCTGCTGTTAGAAATCTCAAATGCAAGTACAACAGGGGATAGCTTTTTCGAAGATAAGCAGATAGGTAAGGAGGGGCGTTTGTAATATTTTCCCCAAAGGAATGTCAATTTGAGGTAAGAAAGTAAAGCTGTCAGCATGAAAGTGTATGTCGATTGGCCGATGGGGGGTTTGGAAGCGAGTTTGAAGGTATTGGGCTATCTCCTCAGGGGATGTAGGGAAGATAAGAAGAGATCACTATGCTTAGCATGAAAGGATTACGAATAGAATGAGTGGTGACAACGAGAGGAAAAGAACGCCGATCATTGTCGTCGGCGCCAAAATCCGGGGGTTTTGTGGGGAAGTGCTGGAGATGCTGGAGGAATTTGACGACTATGAGGTTGTTGGCTTTGTTGACAATGCGAGGGAACTTCAGAAGCAAACGATTGAGGGAATTCCAGTCTTAGGTCGAACGGATGATTTGGAAGGCCTAGACCTTCCAAGCAGGAACTTCTTCATTGCCATTGGGGACAATGTTAGTCGTGGTGTGATTTTCAATAAAGTGAAAGGTTTGGGTGGCAATGTCATTACCCTTGTTCACCCTAATGCGATAGTGAGTAAGACCAGTGTTATTGGTGAAGGCAGTTATATTGGACCAGGGGTCGTTATCCATAGAAATGTACAGATTGGTGATGTGTGTATTATTCATTCCGGAGCTATTATTCACCAAAATAGCAGAATTGATTTAGCTGTTTCTTTGTCAGACGGAGCAAAAATAGGAAGGGGAGCGCACATTGATGACTATAGCTTTATTGGCATGGGCTCTTCCATCCTGCCTAATGTCCGCATCGGGTCAGGAGTTCTGATCGACATCAATTCAATAGTTAGAAAGGATGTGCCCTCAGGTACGACCATGATGGAATACGGTGAAAGAGGGTATCCTAAGAATATCCAGTCGGACGCTGAACCTGATGTCTCACCATCCCAGGATGTCTATGTAGCCCAACCAACCCTGCCCGACTATCCGCTATTGGATGCTAAGTTCAAAAAAATAGTGGAGAGCAAAATGCTGTCGAATTTTGCCCATTACTCCAGTCAGTTAGAGTTGAACATTCAAAGATTGCTATCTGTTGAAAAGGCGTTGACTTTTCCAAACTGCACTTCCACCCTGATGCTTTCTCTAAAACTACTCAACCTTTCGGGCGAGGTAATCCTTCCAAGCTTTACCTTCTCAGCTACAGGGCATGCATTAGTCTGGAATAACCTTACGCCAGTCTTTGCAGATATTAACCCCAATACATTCAATATCGATCCAGATGACGTAGAGGCGAAAATTACTGATAAAACTTCAGCTATAGTCGCTGTGCACATATTTGGCAACCCATGTGATGTTCAACGTCTTGAGGATATCGCAAAAAGGCATAGCCTGAAGTTGATTTTCGATTCGGCCCATGCCTTGGGGTCAAAATATAGGGGGGGAATGATAGGTTCATTTGGCGATGTTGAGTGTTTCTCCTTGTCGGGCACCAAGGTTATAACGTCTGCAGAGGGGGGAATTGCCACGTCGAATAATGAGCAGTTAATGGAAAGGATGCATCTGGGTAGAAATTATGGTGCCGGGAATGATTATGACTGTCGATATTTCGGTATCAATGGAAAAATGTCCGAATTTCATGCTGCTATTGCCTTGGAAAGCCTTCAATTATTATCAGATTCGGTCCGTGCAAGAAATGAAATCGTAGGGCTCTACGTTAAGCGGTTATCTGAGATCCCCGGGCACGGGATACATTTTCAGTATGTACCGGAGGAGAACGTTAGCACATATAAAGATTTTGGAATTGTGATTAGTCGAGAAAGCTTTGGTATGGATAGGGATGAACTGATTGCGGAGCTCAATAAAGAGGGGGTCTTTCCAAAACGATATTTTTTCCCGCCGCTGCATAAAATGACCTGTTACCAGGATTTAGATCACCGAGCGGAAGGCTTAGAAAACACTGCCAATATTGCAAACAGTATCATATGCCTTCCGATCTACTCACACATGAAGGTCGATACGGTGGAGATGATTTGTTACGCGGTATACCGGATTTGGACTAACAAGAATAAAGAGAAGTAGGGCTGATAATAGTGGGATCCTGCCTTCTGCTGAGCTTTTGTATCCAAACAGATTTGCTGTTAGGGCCGTCCCGAACAGAATGCAAATGCTTCTTAAAGGGAAGGTTAAAAAGGTAATAATGACAGAAAAAACAGTTTGTATCATTCCGGCGAGGGGAGGATCAAAGCGAGTCCCAAGAAAGAACATTCGCCCTTTAAGTGGGAAACCGCTTCTGGCATATACGATTGAAGCAGCCATTAATTCGGATTGCTTTGTGGACGTATACGTATCCTCCGATGACAGCGAGATTTTGCACGTTGCGGAGGAGTTCGGAGCTAAGACTGATCAGAGACCCGAGGAGCTTGGAGGTGACACTGTTAAGGCGGTTGAAGTGATATTTGAATTTGTCCAGCGTCCAGACTGGCGTAGTAAATGGGATAACGTTGCCATGTGCATGCCGACCACTCCATTTCGGACGGCAGAAGATGTAAAAAATGCCATGAGATTGTTTTTAGGGGAGAACGAGAAATGTCCAAGGCTCGTAGGCGTTACTGAGTGCGATGTTTTGCCCCAATTTGTTCTGGAAAAGATTCCTGGCACATCCATGGTGGATATGCGGGAACCCGAAAGCTACAAAGGCTCTACCCGTAGCCAGGATTATGGAGACCGCTACTTCTTTATTAATGGCTCAATTTATGTATCTACTATTAAAGAATATTTGAAAGCTAAAACTTTTTTTGGGCGGCCTATGCTGGCTAGTGTGCTGCCGATGGAACGGGCTTTTGATATTGATTCCCTCTACCAGTTCAAAATTGCGGAAATTATGATGTCTGAAAAAATGAGAAGCAAGGAGGCAGATTGAATAAACATAAATACGATGATCTGAGGGCCAGAATTCGCGGGCCGGTGTTTCCCATTGTCACTCCTTTTGACGAACATGAGGACGTAGACTATAATGCGTTGTACCGTTATATTCAATTTTTGGTTGATGGCGGTGCGCCGGTCCTTATGGTTACAGTCGGAACCAGCCGTTTTAACTTGCTCACTGAAGACGAAATGCGGTCTATTAACGAGACCGTTGTCAAAGCCTGCGATGGCCAGGCTGTAACAATAGTAGCGGGACCAGGCCCTTTTCATGGGTCGACTCGCGAGAACATGCAATTCGCACATCATGCCCAGTCCATCGGTGCCGATGCCATTATATCGCTTTATCCAGAACGGTGGTATTCGGATCAAGCGGTCGTTGAATTTTTCCACGCGATAGCGGAAAATACAGAAATTGGGGTCGTGGCCCATGCACTTCCCATGCAAGACGGTTACGGTAGCGTTAAGTCATTAAAATATATGGGAGCTGATTTGGTGGAAAGGATTGCTGAAAAGGCTAACGTGATTGCTGTTAAAGAGGAGAGTGGGGAAAGAAAGATTTTTGAAGAAATCCTGAACAGGCTTAATGATAGACTTCCTATTATAGGTGCAGGGAGCGCCATGCGTCGCTTTATTAATGATCGTAATCTTGGCTCTTACACTTATCTTGAAGGGATCGGTTCATTCAAGCCAAGATTGGCTGTGGAGTTTTACGAAGCGGTCATGAAGGATGATATAGAGAAGGCGCAGACCATCGCAGAGAAATATGAAGACCCCCACTTTGAATTTGCTGCAAAGGCTGGCTGGCACCCGGTTTTGAAGGAAACACTTTTTCTACTGGGCTTGATGCCTCCCTTTGAGCGCGCACCTTTCAAGCGCATTAATGAACAAGAGAGAGCGCAGCTACTCGAGGTTTTGGTTAGGTGTGGTTGGCTTCCTTAGGAAAGATGTGTTGTTCAGCGAATAAATGCGAATACCCGAAATGACTGTCAGTACGGGTAGCTCGGCTTATATTGGCGTCGAGTGCTCCATGCACGCAAGAGTAATTGAGGAAAATAGAATGAGCAATTATGATGAACTTGTTACAGAAATGCATGAAAACTATGCCAATATTCACAAAATAAGCAAAAGAAGAATATTAAATGAAGATATATTTTATTCAATATTTCTGCAATTGAAAGGTATCGATGATATTCTTGGGGGGGGTAAGATACTGGAAGTTGGCCCAGGTGCGAAATACCTTTGGATGCTACTGAAAGAGATTGGCTATACTGACACTATAACTTTAGATGCGCAAGAGTACTTTGAACCAGATATTTTGGGCGATATAAGGGAGTTGGATGAAAACAAATATGTCTCCCGCTTTGATTTGATAGCTTGCTTTCAGCTTTTAGAGCATATGCCTTATGACGATTTCAAAAGAGTTTTGCGCAAATTTCATGTAATGACCCAAAAATATGTTTTCATTAGCGTCCCATTTGTAGGCAGGCATATATATGTTGATTTTCAGTTTTTGAAAAGGTTGTTTAACTTTGTTTTGTATAAGCTGAACAAACAAAAATATTTCGATGTAAAAAAAGGAACGGTTTTTACGATCCCACATAGAAACTTACCTAACAGGGAATATCGGGAAGAGTTCAAGAAAGAATTTCCTTTTGCCATTCATTTTTGGGAGATAGGAAGGAATCGCCTAACTAAAAATAAATTTCTTGGGGATGTAGAAAAGGAAGGATTCTTAGTGAAAAAAACTTTTCATAATAAGCTGTATCCATACCATTTTTTTGTGCTTGCGAGAAAATCAGATAGAGAGATTTAAAGATTAGGAGATTTGAGATGAAGATAGGTAACAAGACAATCGGCACAGGTAGCCGAATTTATATCATCGCTGAAATGGCCTGTGCACATGATGGTGATGTGGAAAAGGCGAAGCGCCTCGTGGATGTGGCGGTGGAAGCAAAAGCTGATGCAGTACAGCTTCAGTTTTTTTCAGCTAAGGACGGCGCTACGCCAGAGATTGAAGGTTACGATCTGGGCGTACAGATTGAATTTACTGCGGATCAATGGCAAGAGATTTACGACCACTCGAGGCAATTCGATATTGACATCTTCGCCTGCACCTTTGATGTGCCGAGTGCACAACTGGCCGTCCAAATGGGTGTTGATGGGATAAAGATCAACTCCTCGGATTTATCACATCCTGATCTCTTAAAGGTTGTTGCCCAATCAGGGCTTCCTTTCACTTTGGGGACTGGAGCAAGCACCGTTCAAGAAGTTGCCCAGGCAGTGGAAACGCTATTCCAGGAGGGAGGTCATCAGATTATCATAATGCACGGCATTCAGAATTTCCCGACAGAAATACAAGACGCCCACATCAACAAGATTAAAATGCTCCAGTCTCTTTTCCCTTTTTATGTTGGTTACCATGATCATACGGATGCCGACACTCCGTTTTGCAGGACAATTGATCTCTTGGCCATTGGCGCCGGGGCATGTGTTGTTGAAAAACACATTACATTAGACCGATCAGAAAAGGGGCTTGACTACCAGTCCGCTTTGGAACCACAAGAACTGAAGGAATTTGTTGAAATAATCCGGATGGCTGAGAAGGCCATGGGGTCAAACAGAATGTTACCCTTAAGCGAAAATGAAAAACAATACAGGCGGTTTCAGAAAAAAAGCATTGTGGCCATTCGCGATATGGGAGCTGGAGAAATCCTCAAGCGTGAGGACATAGCATTCATGAAAGCTCCCAAAATAGGGATGTCGCCGATAGATTTGAATCTTATTTTGGGGAAAATTCTTGATCGGTCATTGATCAAGTATGAACCTATTTCAATAAAAAGCTTTAAAGATTAAAAACTCCTCCTTTTTAGGGGAAATATGAAGAGATCTGGATTAAATTCCATTCACAACCATCCTCACGCTTCTTCTGACATCGAGTCGATTTAATGATTAAAAAAATCTTATTTTTAATATCGTCCCCATTCAACCAGAGAGACTATAAAAGGTTTGGCATTGATACGCTTGTTCAAAACGGTTTTGAAGTACACGTCTGGGATTTCACACCATTCATACATCCGCTGGTATACAAAACAGTATTGCCACCAGATCCTATTGATTATAAGAACCTGGTTCAGTTTAAAAATAAAAGAGAGGCCCTTAATGCTTTAAATGAACAAAGAGAAAACTCCTTTATTATTGATGCTCTTCCCAAGAATTTTAATACGTATAGTATTTTTAGGGCAATTTCAAAGAATAAAATTCCATTTGCTTTATTTCTCATACTTGCAAGACCTGTTGAATGCATTGGTTTTAATAATAAAAGTATGATTAAAAGAGTAGCGAGGATTACACCAAAGAAATTGTTTAATTTCGTTAGCAATAATTTTATGAAGATCCCACCTCATTTATTAAAACTCAGACATGCAGATTATTTTTTTGTTGGTGGTAATAAAGACCTACTATCAGCTGGATGGCCTTTACTAAGCTCAAAAACAAAGATTGTCTGGATACATTGCTTAGATTACGATTTGTTTTTAAATAGAGAGAAAGACGAAAAAAAAGGTAATGAGACCATGGTCTTTTTGGACTCATATTTGCCTTTTCATCCGGATTCGATTTCTGCAAAGGTTTCCCCAATAATGAATGCTGAAGAATACTTTCCAGTATTGCGTAAATTTTTTGACTATCTGGAAGAAAAATCTGGTTTGGAGATGATCATTGCAGCGCATCCTCGTTCTCATTACGAAAAATATCCGGATCTATATGGGGAGCGAAAGGTAGTACGAGACAAGACCATTGAACTTGTTAGAAATTCAAAACTTGTTGTACTTCATGGTAGCCTTGCTATGAATTTTGCCATATTATACAAAAAACCAATGGTTTTTTTTACCACGGATGAAATTGAAAATTCACCATATGGAAAAAGGTGTTGGCAAATAGCATCATTTTTTAATAAAACTCCGATTAATATTAGCCGAGAAGTAAATATTGATTTAGAAAACGAATTTATTGTCGATGATGAAAAATATGCTCAGTATAAAAATGATTTTATTAAAGAAAAAGGCTCTGAAGAGCTTCCTTTTTGGCAGGTTGCTAGCAATAAGATAAAATTGCTTAGCAGTTAGAAGTAATCCAATCAGTTATACATGTTGTAATCAATGTCATCTAATAAAACCAATGCCCACTGACTCGCTAAACAAACGCTATTTTTCAAAGCTTTCTAGCAATCTCGTTAGACTTGTGACAAGTTTTGCGACAAATATGATTATACCTAGGGCCTTAGGGCCAGGAAACTATGGGGATTTTTGTTTCCTGACAGATTTCTTTAATAAAATTGTCGGATTCTTAGATATGGGTACATCCGTTGCTTTCTATACCAAGTTATCTCAGAGAAAGAATGAATTTGGACTGGTATCTTTTTATTTATATTTCTCCGGAATAATTTGGTTTGTGCTTTTCAGTTTCGTAATATGTATTCATTTGACAGCTACATATAAGTATATATTGCCGGATCAAAAGATTTTTTATATTTACTTAGCTTGTTTTATGGGAATTCTTTCCTGGGTTGTGACAGTGCTGAGAAAAATGGTAGATGCCTATGGGGTGACAGTAGCCGGAGAAATGGCAAAAATTGTTCAAAATGGCCTTGGGTTATCTGCTATTTTCTTGCTTTTTATCCTTCATCAATTAAGTTTAGCGAACCTTTTTTACTACCATTATTTGATATTACTCTTTTTGGCCGCAGCTTTTATCTGGATAATGGATCGGAAAAAGTTTACCTTGATACAAAGTTGGAAACTCTCCCTTGCTCAGGTCAGAAAATATATCAGAGAATTTTACTCGTATAGCCATCCTCTTTTTATTGTCTCGTTCATGGGACTGCTTTTGGGCATACTGGATAGGTGGTTATTACAATATTTCGGCGGCAGTATTCAGCAGGGCTTTTATGGCATTTCATACCGGATTGGAACAATTTGCTTTTTGTTTACCAGTGCCTTAACCCCGCTTTTAATGAGGGAGTTTTCTATTGCTTTCGAAGCGAATGAACCTCAGGAGATAGGTAGGCTTTTTCGCCGATATGTACCTGTGGTATATTCTATCGCGGCATATTTTTCTTGTTTTATTGCGGTACAAGCAGATAGTGTGGCATATATCATTGGTGGAAGCAGGTTCGCTGCTGCATCTAAGACAGTAATGATTATGGCTTTTTTCCCGATCAATCAGACACTTGGTCAGCTTGTGAATTCAGTTTATTACGCAACAGGCCAAACAAGACTTTATCGTAATATTAGTATTTTTTTTGGGATTATAGCTTTGCCTATCATCTGGTTTCTTGTTGCTCCAAAGGAAAAGATGGGGCTAAATTTAGGTGCAACAGGATTGGCTATTAAGTTGGTCAGTTTACAATTCATTTCCGTCAATGTCCGACTTTTTTTTACTGCCAAATATCTGAAAATTGAATTTCGGAAATACGTAGCGCGCCAGTTTGGTGCGGTGATAACATTTTTGGGACTGGCCTATATTGCTCGTTATGGTATAAGATCGGTTTTTGAAACACCGGGAAACGTTTTGTTAAATTTTATTTGTAGTGGAATTATTTACTCGGTTTGTGCAGTCGGTCTTTTAATTGTTTTTCCGGGTTTTTGGGGTTTGTCGGCAGATGATATCCGGGCAGTTAAACGGATTGTTTTTTATAGAAGAAAAGGATAAATGGTTTTTGGATTATAATTATACAAAGAGCTGGTCGGACAAAGATGTTGTTAGGTTTTTTCACGACAACAGAAACAAAGAAAAAGATATTTACAACCGGAATATAGGGCATCAGTTAGTCAGTGTCGGTTGTCTGCTGGCAGTTGCGGAAGATGCCAGTCTCAGAGCTGATGGCATATTAGGACTTCGAGACCTTTGAAAAATACCCCCTTTTGTCCAATCTCTGCGTTAGGCCCAAATTTCAATCCTCAAAATACTCAATGTATTCCTCCGGTTAAAATTTTCGTCTGCCTTGACTTTGAACAAAAGGGGGTGTTTTCCAAAGGTCTCATTTCGTGAAAGGATATTTGTCAGCTTTTTCATATCAGACGTTTTCTATACACGATAGTGGTTATGAGCCTTACGTGTTTTATGCCCGAGATCTTCGGAATAAATAAAGAAGATATTCATTTTCTTCAGTCTAAAAAAAGTCCTTTTATGAATATAGGCGGTGTAAATTGAGACATTTGAGACAACTGATTAAGAAAGCCTCGCTGGCTTTGGGGTTTGAGCCAAGGGAACTTTATGAAAAAATAGGTATGTGGTCGATCTGCGCAGCTACGTCCGATGGATTAAATGACCTGGTCGAAAAGCTAAGGAGAATAGTCCCTGACATTTCCAATCAAGAGGCCTCAATGCGAAAAGATACGTTTAATGACTATAAGGAATTAAAACGAAGATCCCAGCAAGCTTTTCAGTGTTCGTTAATGCTCAAGTTCTTGAGTAATGTCAATTCTTCCAAACTAACGATCGTTGATATCGGAGATTCGGCCGGCACACATATGTTGTACCTGAAGGAACTGACTAAAGGTAGGTTCAACATTGATACGATTAGTGTCAATCTTGACCCAAGGGCCATAAAAAAAATTAGAGCCCGCGGGCTGAACGCAATTCATTGTCGTGCAGAGGAATTGGATCTTGGGGATCAGCATGTTGATTTCTTCACATCATTTCAAATGGTTGAACACCTCCACAATCCCGCAATTTTTTTTCGACGGTTGGCTAAGGGATCAAAAACAGATAAAATGATCATTACCGTCCCTTATCTTAAGAATAGCCGGGTGGGGTTATACGGGATCCGTTATATAACAAATAAAAAAATAACTGCCGAGGAAGAACATATTTTCGAATTAAGCCCGCAGGATTGGACACTACTTTTTTTGCACTCTGGGTGGAAGGTTGTATACAGTGAAATACATTATCAGTATCCACGAAAATGGCCTATTGTCAGTCCTATATTGAAGTATTTCTGGAAATACAGCGATTTTGAAGGTTTTTGGGGGGCATTCTTGGAAAAAGACACTACGCTTTCTGATTTATATCAGGATTGGGATGAGTAGTTAAATTATTTTAAGAGGGTATATTATATGTCAGGGAAAAATATCCAATATAAGACAAAGCAGATCTCTGAATATTTCAGTGTAAACAGGGTAAAATGGGATCAATTCTATCCGTCTGAAAAGTGGATATTTGAACGGGTTGCCGGGCCTGATGGTCAAATTGGAAGGGTTCTCGATGCAGGCTGTGCTGCTGGTGGGCTTGGTTTGGCTTTAGGTGAACGATTTTCTTTATCAGAATATGTTGGAGTAGACATAAATGTACCGGCTATTGAATTTGCCAATAATAGGAGAACCAAATATTCTTGTCCATGCGATTTTCTCTGCGGCGATATTCTGGAGATAAACACGTTGCAGGCAGAAGGTTTTGACAACGTCTTTTCCCTGAGTTGCGCGGACTGGAATATTAGGACAGAGGACATTATCAACCGTTGTTGGAATTATGTCAGAAGGGGCGGTAATTTTGTGTTGACCCTCCGACTTACGCCCGAAGCTTCGCTCTGCAATTTTTCTGAAAGTTTCCAGTATATCTGTTCCGGAAACCAGCTACCTGAGAGCACAACGGGACTTGAACGTGCACAGTATGTGGTGTTTAATGCCAGAGAGGCATTTTCTCTCCTTGCGAGTCTGCAACCAAGGCCAACTGGCATTACTGCCTATGGTTACTGGGGCACCCCATCTTCTACCGCAAGAACCAGATATAACCGCCTCGTTTTTGCCGCCATTTCGGTAAGGAAAGGCCTGCCTGAAGAAGTATCTCCTGAGATAACGGGTGAATTTCACTTGCCTGTGGATTTACTATTATAGCAGCGAAGAGGTCTAAATGATTACTCCCAAGGACTTAATCAAGGATATTAGTCGTCCCTTGCCAGACAAATCGAAGCGCTCAGAGGTGTATCGGTTTGACCGAAATGAGCGGACCACGGAATTTAACCAGGAAGAGTTTAAGAAATTACTGTCGACCTTGACACCCTATGACTTGGTTGCTTATGGAGAGCTTGAGCCGTTTTACGAAAAAACGGCAGCATGGCTCAAGGTCAAACGGGAGAAAATTCTCCTCACCTGCGGCTCAGATACAGGTATAAAGGCAATCTTTGAAACATTTGTAGACAAAGGCGATCAGGTGCTTAATCTCCAGCCGAACTACGCGATGTTTTCCGTTTACGCCAAGATGTTTGGTGCTGTGGAAGTGAAGGGTATTTATGAAGAAGACTTAACTGTGAATGTGGAAAGGTTTATCGCACAGATCAATGAAAAAACGAAACTTGTTGTTGTGTCAAATCCCGGACATACCGGGACTGTTATTGCCAAGCAAGATTTGCTCAGAATCGGGAAGGTTGCGGCAGAACATAATTCGCTTTTTGTTGTTGACGAAGCATATCATCATTTTTATCCAGAAACCATGGCCACCGGGATCGATCAGCTCCAGAACCTAATTGTCGTCCGAACCTTTTCAAAGGCCTTTGGTCTGGCTTCCTTACGGATAGGCTTGCTTGTCGGATGTGAGGATTTGATCGGCTATCTATACCGGGTGAAGCTGGTTCATGAGATTACCGGAGTGGCGGCTAAAATCGGAGAATATATGTTGGATAATCAGCGGATAATGCAGAACTATGTGCATGCGGTGAACCAGGGAAAGAAATTACTTTATAAAAGGCTCCCCGCCATGGGTTTTAAAGTTTTAAGAAGCGATTCCAATTTCGTATTTTTCGAATATCCCGATCAGTTCGATGTGGTCATGTTTCTATCTGAACTTGAACGTCGGGATATTTATATTAAAGGACCGTTTACAAAATACCCGTTTTCAAGACATCTGCGAATTACCGTGGGGGATTTAGCTCAAATGGAATTTTTATGTGATAAGATTGATGATATTGTTGGCAACAGGAGGCTAAAGACATGGGATTGAAAAGATATAAAGTGGCGGTGATTGGTTGCGGAAGGATTGCCGGGCACCATTGTCGTTCGATTGCCGATATGGAGGCAATGGAAATGGTCGGTGCCTGTGATCTGGAAGAAGAAAAAGCCGCTGCCTGGGGCAAGGAGTTCAATATCCCCCATTACACCAATTACCACGAAATGCTGACCACTATACCGGACGTTGACATTGTGGCCATCATCACCCCTTCGGGCATGCACTGGGAACACGGCATAGACGTGATGAAACGCTATAAAAAGCACGTCATTATCGAAAAACCGACGTTCATGCGCCCCTCGCAACTGATCGACGCCTACCAGGTCGCCGACAGCCTGGGGCTACATATTTTTCCGGCCTTCCAAAACCGGTACAATCTGGCCGTCCAACGGGTCAAAAAAGGTATCGAGGCGGGTGAACTGGGTAAAATCCGTCTTGTTGGGGTGCGGGTCAGATGGTGCCGGCCTGATCGGTATTACAACATGGCTCCCTGGCGCGGCACATACGCTCAGGATGGGGGCGCACTGACTAACCAGGGCATCCATCATGTAGACCTGCTGCGTTATTTTGCCGGTGAAGTCAATCAAGTTAATGCAACTATGCGCACATTGGGGGCGTCTATCGAGGTCGAAGATTCGGTAGTGGCTACTTTCAAATACAACTCGAAAGTTATAGGCAGCTTGGAAGTGACCACCGCGGCGCGCCCCGATGATTACGAAGCCTCGCTGTCTATCGTGGGTTCGGAAGGACTCGCTCAACTGGGTGGAATCGCGGTCAACGAACTCCAGATTTACACGCCTGACCCTACCGCTTGCCAAGCCCAAAGCGAGGATTTTTCCGGGTGCGTTTACGGCAACGGCCATACAGCCATGTATCGCGACATCGCTTCGTTTTTCATCGATGGAAAACCCTATCCCGTTTGTCAGGAAGACTGCCTGAAAACTATTAAACTGCTTCACGCCTTTTATCGTTCCGATGAGGCCGGGACCTGGGTAGAGGTCGACAGTGATGTCGAATCCACCCGGCTGGGCGCGCCCGATGAGGCCTTAGCCGACCTCTACCGAACGCCGCTTCCTAAAGGGTTGTTCTGATGGCCGAACGACTAAAAGTGGGTATCGCCGGGTACGGAGTGGTTGGTAAGCGCCGCCGGTTTTATATCGACCAACATCCTGCACTGCGCACCGTTGCGATGTGCGATCAATTGTTCGATGAAGCAGGCATGCTGAAAAACGGTGTGCGTTACTATACCAATTACCGCGAACTCATTAAACACGAAGACCTCGACATTCTTTTTGTTTGCATGTCCAACGATATGGCGGCCAAAGTAACTATTGCTGGACTGGAAGTTGGGCTGCATGTCTTTTGCGAAAAACCGCCCGGCCGCAATTTAGCGGAAATCGCCCAGGTCCGGAGCTGCGAAGCCCGGCATCCCGGATTAAAACTGAAATACGGCTTCAACCATCGCTACCACGAATCGGTCCGCGATGCCCAGACCATTATCGAATCGAAAAAACTTGGAGATATCATCAATCTGCGTGGTATTTACGGGAAATCCAAGATGCTTACTTATGGGCAGAACATGGATTGGCGGACCCAGAGGGAGATCGCCGGGGGTGGTATTCTACTCGATCAGGGCATCCATATGGTCGATCTGATGCGCCTTTTCGCCGGCGAATTCGTGGATGTACACAGCTACGTCACCAACAGCCACTGGGGGCATGACGTCGAAGACAATGCCTATGCCTTGATGCGCACCGTGGACGGGAAAATCGCTTTTATTCATTCTTCAGCAACCCAGTGGCGGCATTGCTTCCAATTGGATATCACCTTGGAGCGTGGGGCAATAATTTTGAGCGGAATCCTGTCCGGTTCCAAGAGCTACGGCGCCGAAACTATGACCGTGGTTTCGACTGCCGACGATGACCGGGGCGATCCCAGGGAGCAGACAACTCGGTATGTCAATGACCCATCTTGGGAAGCGGAAATAGCCGAATTCGCTGAAGCAATCTTGGAAGACCAATCGATTGTCACGGGTTCGTCGACCGAAGCCTTCGATTCCATGCAACTAGTTTACAAGATATACTGTGCTGATTCGAAGTGGCGGGACCGTTGGAGTTTAAGTGCGACGGTTGAAAAGTGAAGACACAATCAATATGAGTGGGAGATAATAATGGAAAAAATAATTGGCATTGTTCCGGCCAGAATGGCCTCGTCCAGGTTTCCTGGAAAACCGCTCTTTCCCATCTGCGGCAAGCCCATGGTGGAACATGTATTTTGTCGCGCCCAAATGTTTGATAAATGGGACGGCCTGTTTCTGGCCACATGCGACCAGGAGATTGAAACATTCGGTCAATCCAAAGGCTTCCCGGTGATCATGACAGCCGACACCCATACCCGGTGCCTGGACCGCGTGGCGGAGGCTATAGAAAAATGTAGTATTGACATTGACGATAAAGACCTGGTGGTCTGCGTCCAGGGCGACGAACCCATGATGCAACCAGAGATGATCGATGCGGCTATTGATCCCCTGACCAAGGACCGTGATGTCAACTGTACGGTTCTGGCTATGGAAATTGTCGACCAAGAACAGTTTCTTAATCCGGACACGGTAAAAATCATCCATAACATGAAAGGCGACGTGCTCTATACGTCTCGCAGTCCGGTGCCGCATAGCGAACAGTGGCCTTTCAAGCCGATCCCCCGAAGGATTTATGGCATTCTTGCTTTCCGGTGGCATTTTCTGAAAACGTTTAATTCCTTGCTCGAATCGCCGTTGGAACTGGTGGAATCGTGCGACAGCAATCGCATCTACGATCATGGGTATAGGCAACGCATCGCCCCGTACCCGCACATTAAATCGTTCTCGGTGGACTCTCCCGACGACGTCAAACGCGTTGAGGCCGATATGGAAAACGACCCATGTTGGGGAAAATACTAATGGCAGAGATCATCACCGCTGACAAGGTCAAACCAAAGTTCGACAAGGTGTCTAAAATCTGGGCCGGCATGTTGTCCAAGTATTTTGGCCCGGAGGGCCAACTCAGGCCTGAATGCGTCTACGAGACGCCCTGCCCAAACTGTGGCGCGGCTGAATACGACGATGAATTCGTCATTAGTGGTTTCCGGCACAAAACCTGCCTGAACTGCAAAATGGTCTATGTCTCCCCGCGGTTGAAATCCGAATACCTGAATCGCTTGTACAGCGATGAATACTACTCCGAGATGTATGCCAAGTCGATGATCCCGGTTTTCGAAATACGCAAGAACCTCATCGGTCAACGGAAATGCGACCAAATCACGCAATTTCTGTCGAAAACGGGCCGGGTGCTGGATGTCGGGTGTGGTATTGGAGAAGTGATTGATGTTTTTAAGGACCGCGGATGGGAGTGCGCTGCGATCGAAATGAACCGCACCGCCATTGATTGGGTTCATCAACTGGGGATCTATGTCTTCGGCGGGCCGCTTACGGATTACCCTGCCGACGAACAGTTCGACGTGGTCATGGCTTGGGGTGTAATCGAACACGTTGAGGCGCCGCATGATTTTTTGAAAAAGGTCCTGGCTCATATGAAGCCCGGTGGGATTTTCGCCTCTGAAGTGCCATCTGGCCAATGCCTCCTGGTCGATTATTGCCGACGCGTATTGAAGGATCCCGGTCGGATCATCATGGGTGAACAACATATCGTTCTCTTTTCGGTTGAAGCTTATGAAGAGATGCACCTTAAGGCCGGGTTGGAAAAACTGTACGTTCAGACCAACGGCCTGGATGTGGAGACGATTTTCAAGATGTCTGGCCACCAAGCATCCGAACGATTGGTGTACGATCTGCAAACGCAGATTGACGCCTACGGCAAGGGCGATTTGATCCGGGGGTTCTGGCGCAAGCCGGCCTAATGGTGTTGCGGGACGGCCTCATCCCCTAAAACCTTTGCATAACCTGCCAAGAAATGTCACGAATAGATATCTTTACAAAAGCCAGGTGAAAATCACGCCTATTTTTTAATTCCAGGATAGGATCATTCAACAACAAACGCGAGCAAAGAAACAAACCAGATCCACCAGACAAACCAAATAAAGGCAAAAGAGTTAATTGAAATAAGGGGTAAGTGGAAAATTAAGTGACAAGTTTTGTCGAGTATTGTCATTTTAAGGATATTTTTTTATTGTATGGAAAATTCAAAGCTTTCACGTTCAGAAAGGAGTCTGATGAACCACTTGGAAAGAATATTTACGCAGCCTGAAGGCAAAGTCGATTATTTTAAATCTTATAGACTTTACTTGTGCGATCTTTTAACGCGGCTTGATGTCGATTCCATCCGGGACGTGATAGACTGTTTCCTCAATGCCAGAAAAAATAAGAAAACGATCTTCTTCGCCGGAAATGGTGGGAGTGCAGCCACAGCATCCCATTTTGCCCAGGACCTTGCCGAGGTATGTAGAAAGGCTGGGAGTGAATGCTTCAGAACCTTAAGCCTTACCGATAACAATTCTTTTATTACAGCCTTAGGGAATGATTATGGATATGATGAAATTTTTACCGGCCAGTTGAAAAATCTGTATAATACAGGGGATGTGTTAGTCGCCATATCGGCAAGCGGTAATAGTCCGAATGTTGTTGAGGCCGTAAAGATGGTAAAGGAACTTGGTGGCGCGACGGTTGCGCTCGTAGGATTTGACGGAGGAGTATTGGCCGGGCTGTGCAATCATGTCATCCATGTTGCTGCCAACAAAGGTGAATACGGTCCGGTCGAGGATCTACATCTTGTGTTTAACCATATGATTACTTCCTATATTACATATACAGATTTGGCTGATTCTAATAAAAAATGAATTAAAAACACAACCTATAAATTCCGGGGTAACTTGTCAGATTAGTGAGGGTATAGATTGACACATTTAGCTGAAATAAAAATACTGATCGGAACCTCAAGCTTTGCAGAACTGGATAAAACGCCATTGAATCGCTTGAAAGACACAGGGTGTTGTATCATTGACAATCCGTACAAACGGAAATTGACCAAACTGGAACTGATGGAGCTCTTAGAGGATGATGTCGTCGGTCTGATTGCAGGGCTGGAACCCCTCGATCGTGAGGTTATGGAAAAGTCACAGCTTAAAGTCATTTCACGATGTGGTTCAGGCATGTCTAACGTGGACCTGGATGCGGCTAATAAATTGGGGGTCAAGGTCTGTTCCACCCCTTTTGGTCCCACACAGGCAGTAGCGGAGCTTACCATAACATGCCTTCTTTCCCTTTTAAGAGAGATACCCCAAGTCAACGAATCTATGCACGAAAAGAAGTGGGACAAACGTATAGGACTTGAGCTTTGCGGTAAAAAAGTAGCAATTATAGGGTACGGACGCATTGGACAAAGGACAGGGAAGTTCTTGTCTGCATTCGATGCCAAGGTCATTGCAGTTGACCCTGAATATGATGATGGCTGTGATAATGTTATGAAGATGGAATTGGATCAAGCTCTTAATATGGCTGATGTAATTATTCTTCACAGCAGTGGCGATAAGCTTCTTATCGGCGAAAGGGAATTTGCAGTTTTGAAACAGGGAGTCTTTATATTAAATGCTGCAAGAGGAGAATTAATTGATGAACATGCACTCATTGATGCTCTTAACAGCGGTAAGGTAACAGGAGCTTGGCTGGATACATACACGGAAGAACCATACTGTGGTTCCCTTTGTGACTATCCGCAGGTTATCCTTACACCTCACATAGGTTCCTATACCCTTGAGTGCCGGAAACAAATGGAAAACGAGGCAGTTGAGAACTTGATTGCCGCTCTGGCAGAGGACGGTGAATAAATGAAGATTGATTTCACGGGACAGGTGGTTCTGGTGACCGGCGCAACCAGAGGGATTGGTAAACAGCTTGCCGATGATTTTGCTAACCTGGGGGCGAATCTCATTCTCACGGGCACGAAAGAAGGCGAAATTAGAGATCTAAACGAATCCACTGGGAGCGAGCAACGGTACTACTGCGTAGACTTCAAAAATGGAGAAAGCACGGAGAAGTTTCTGGGGGAACTTGAAAAATACAAGAGGATCGATGTCTGTGTAAACAACGCCGGAATTAACAGGATAAATTACATTGATGAGACCCGAATCGAAGATTGGGACGATATCACAATGGTTAACCTCAGGGCTCCGTTTCTCATTATGCGTCAAATAAGCAAGCTCATGAAAAAAAACGGATACGGACGTATAGTGAATATAAGCTCAATTTGGGGCGTTATAAGTAAGGAGCAGAGGTCCATTTATTCATCCACTAAATCTGGGCTTATCGGAATGTCTAAAGCTGCGGCTAACGAATTGGGAAAGTATGATATTCTAGTGAATACAGTTTCTCCCGGTTTCGTGGTTACTGAGATGACCAAAAGCATTTTAGGCGAGAATGAGATGGAAAGAATTGCCAAAGAGGTGCCCTTAAGACGTCTCGCAACTCCGGAAGACATTGCACGGCCGATCCTTTTCCTTGCCAGTTCATTGAACACATACATTGCGGGCCAGAATATCATCGTGGATGGAGGATTCGTAAATGTCTGAAAAACTGAACATAAAATCAAAATTCAGGAATTACAGTGTAAACTTCATAGATGGGTTTCAAAAATCAATAGAACAGAATAGCAACGAAAATGCCTACATTCTCGTAGATCGAAAATTAATGGAGCTTTTTCGAGAGGAATTTGATTCCATTCACCCTAAATCTCATTTCATTTCAATTAAGGCGAATGAGGCCAATAAGACAATTGACTATTGCCAAAACCTGATTAAACGCCTCGTTGAGAAAAACATCAGGAAAAATTGCGCTATCGTAGCAGTAGGAGGAGGCATAATACAGGATATTGTTGCTTTCACAAGCTCCATACTTTTTAGGGGTATTGATTGGATTTTTTATCCCACCACACTCCTGGCTCAGGCTGACAGTTGTATCGGAAGTAAAACATCAATAAATTTAGGAATATATAAAAATCTCGTGGGCAACTTCTACCCTCCTGCGGAGATCAATCTTGATTTGGCTTTTCTTGAGACCCTGCCGGTAGCGGAAATAAAATCAGGTATAGGGGAAATTCTTCATTTCTATCTCATTGCCGGAAGCGAGTTATTGGAAGAATTGGTGAATGAATATGATGAATTGCTCACTAATCCCAGCCTACTGAAAAAACATATAATGGAAAGTCTAAGGATTAAAAAGAAGGTTATACAAATTGACGAGTTTGATAAGGACGAAAGGAATCTGTTCAACTATGGTCATACTTTCGGTCACGCCATTGAATCGGTCACCTCATACGGTATCCCTCACGGTCAGGCAGTTACAATGGGCATGGATATCGCCAATTTCATCTCCATGAATTTCGATTATCTAAAGAAAGAGGATTTTAGCTACATGCACAGCCTCCTTGTTAATAACATGCCTTCGTTTTGCTTGCAGGATGATATGATAGGAAAGTATTTTAACGCCCTTTCAAGGGACAAGAAGAATGAGGGCAATCAGCTCGGGTGCATTCTTTCTTCGGGACCCGGGGCCATGAAGAAGGTTTTTTTGCCCCTTGATAATAAGCTCAAGTCAATAATCCGCAGTTATTTTGAGGTTAAACTGTAGTGGTAGCTGTCATTAAGGAAATTATAAATCATAAAGTGGAATTTATTTTTACTCAAAAATGAAATTAGATTTTCATTGCCACGGAAAAATTCCCAAGAAATATTTATCCTTTTTCAATGCAATTGTTCATAAAACCCAAACTTCTTCAAACATGAATAGCGCCATTTCGGTTCAGGCAGGATAGGAAAAATTTTCGAAAATTGATCAGTCGGTTTTCGAACTTTAGATTGATAGTAGCTATTAATAAATTATGAATATCTCACTTGGAAATCAAGAATCAGAAAAAATTATTCATATTTGTTTCAACGAAGACGATGCGTATTTTCAAAGAATTCAAAAGCAATACATAGTTGATGAAGGTGTTAAGGAATTCATTGAGGAACGATATGATCATATCGTATGCGTATGGAATCGTTTTGTACGCATGATAACAAGAAAAGAAAACGACTATTTTTATTATTCATCTCCTATTCTATCTGGAATGGGATATCCTCCGGACTATATTATTACATTGGGAATCATTATGTACATAAAAAATAATATAGAAAAACATGTAATATTACATACTAAGAAAAAAGATTTAATTTCATTTTTCTTAAATAAAAAATTTATATTCGCTGAATTCATATACAAAAGTATTTTAAGAACGATTATGGTTATCATTCATTATGTTTTTGCAAAAATATTTCTAATTAGGATTAAGTCACCGTCCATTGTTGCCCATTCGTATCATCATGACAGCTTTTTTAAAGACACTCAATACGTCACGTCTAAAATACCCAATCTTTTTTCTGTTGCAAAAAAAAGACAATGTTCATTCTACCATGATATCAATCCATCTTCCTTTTCTCTAAAAAATATTCTTAACTTTAAAAAATATGGATGCATCTATTCGCCACAGTATTTAAATTTACTCTCTATATTCGGACTATATTTTCAGTCATTTTACTATCTGATCAAAAATAAAGCGCTTTTTAAGTGTTTTTATTTTTCGACCACGAATCATTATAGTAAGATTTTCTTTGAGTTGTTGAAAAGGAAATCCATTGCAAAATTGATCCATAAAATGACTCCAAATTCGTATTATATTATGCCCTTTGAAAAACGAGGGTATCAATTAGGTATCGAAAAAGATTTAAAAGGAGAAAAGTTAATATATTACTATTGTGGTTTATTGTCTAAAGTTACAACAGAATATGTGAATTATCGTTACTTACGTCATCATGCTTTTTCCTTGCATTTTGCAATGTCTAAAAAAGTAAGGGAGTTCTTGTTAAAATTGAATCCTAATCTAAATATTGATGTTGTGAAAAGCCCAAGAGTGTTTTTATCAAAAGCAGCAACATTGGGCGAAATTCAAGAAACACCCACAGTTATTGTTATCTGCCCGATTGATAAGTCAATCACTCAGCGCATAGTGCAATTGTTTTTTCATCAAACCGAATATCCCCTCAGATTCAAGTTTCATCCCTACTGTCCAGTTTCGATTACTGAGGATAAAATTGAGCAAAGACCTTTGTCGGATTGTTTGGCAGATTATTCGGTAGCGATTTATGAAGGCTATACCACAGCTTCAATGGAAGCATATTTGTCTGGTCTTTCAGTTTACCGGCTATATTCCCCCAATCGTATTTCTTTTGATACCATGAGTGATATTGCAACGAAAACGATTAAAGACCTAGATGAAATTGAGGTAACCCCGTCTTCTATTTCGCAAAGTTTGGAGAATGATTATATGGGAATTTCCGAGATCAGTTTCGAAGAGTATATGGAAAACCTACTATTGAAAGATAGCAAACATAGAAAGGAAATCGGCACATAATGAAAATAGCTTATATCGGTGGGTTTTGGGCTACCAATATTGGTAATGCATTTTATAACATAGGGATATTATGGTTATTAAGGAATGTATATGGAATTGATAATGTCTACTTTATACCTGATCCTCCACAGTGGTTTTGGAACACGAAAATAAACTATGATCTTATATCTAAACTAAACGTTGATCTTGTTATTATAAGCGGACCTTGTTTTAATTTTAAAATAAAGAAAGTTTATGAAGATATCTTTAATAATTTAAAGAAAAAGCAGATAAGTGTTGGATTTGTTTCTGTGGGTGCCAGTGCATATAGCTCGAATGAAACCGAATATGTGAAAAAATTTTTAAATCAATATGATGTGCGTTTTATTATAACAAGGGATTATGAAACATATAGGTTATACAATGAATATCAATGTCAAGTTTACAATGGTTTGTGTGGCAGTATGTTTTTAAATGAGGCTCTCAGTTTGCCTAATATCGAAGACAAGTATGTTGTTTATGCATTTGATTTTCATAATGAACCATATATGGGCAATAACGAAAAATATTACGTAAAAAGAAAATATTCAATATTGCCCCAAAAAGAAATAAATGGAATTAAAATTGTGCGATGCAATCATACCAGCTTTTCG
>SDBU01001186.1_pt1 | contig 37958 bp, 42 predicted proteins | sample 2277071 | NCBI WGS metagenome assembly SDBU01 (sample SAMN10397929, study PRJNA504765) | marine sediment metagenome | isolation source: marine sediment core GS08_GC12, 126 cmbsf | place: Arctic Ocean: Gakkel Ridge, Loki's castle | collected 2008 | reverse complement strand
AGGCACCTTGCTACAAACACTGGTCAATAATTGGAATAGTCTTATTAGTACAATCTTTTTTAGCATATCTGCTCTGATTTTAAATTATATATTATACAGATCAAGGCTAATTCCCCGGTGGCTGGCAATTTGGGGCCTCGTTGGAGCTATATTGCATATTGTAGGCGGTTTGTTAGGTATGTTCGAGGTGGTAGCCGAATCTTCTACATTTGGGATGGTTTTTGTTATTCCAATAGCACTAGAAGAAATGGTTTTTGCAGTATGGCTTATAGCTAAAGGATTCAACTTATCTGCAATAAAATCCTTGTCTGCTAAAACGGGGCGGGAATAGGTATGATAAGGCAGTCTAAAATAAAGAAGAAAACCCAAATGAAAGCAATTGTCTGGACAAGATATGGACCAAACTGGAGCTCAAAAAAAGAGTGTAGCATAAAAAAATATTATAGTTTCAGTTAATAAAGGATAATAGTAATATATCATTAAGCTAATTCAGGTATAACAGTATTCTCATTTAAGTTTAATATTCTGGTTCGGATTACGTATACGGTGGACAAACAAGCTACACTTTTAGTAAACTTCAACTTATTATAAAGCCAAAGGAGAAAGGAAAATTAAGATGAGTAAAGAATGGAGAGATAGCTTAGCTACAATGCTACTAAGCTGGATTCTGGGAGAGCTTGGAATCGATCGTTTTTATAGAGGACAAATTGGCTTAGGAGTATTAAAATTACTTACAGCTGGAGGAGCAGGTATTTGGTGGCTTATTGATGCAATAATAGCTACTGTTAGATTTGGAGAAGAAAACCGTAAGTAGTTACAAGAGAAAATTTTATTTTTTATAAAGTCCAGTAAAGGTTGGATAAGCTTAGTAAAAAATAAGTATAAAATAAGAAAGAGAGATTAGGCTTTGGAAGAAAGCTAAAGCATACTCTCTCTTTCTTATTTTGTATAATCATACAAATAATTTATAATTTGTAATAAAGGGAGGTATAAATGAATAAAGAAAATTGGGAATATTATTATTTTACGCAGAATATAGGAGTGTTTGAAAACCCAGGAGTTGTATATCAGAAAAAATTAAAAGAGTATGAAGGTAAAACTTTAAATGAATACACAAATGAATTAGGAGAAAAAGGTTGGGAGATGGTAAACTGCGTACCTTATTCTACACCTTATGGTTTTGGTAATATTACAGGTTTTTTATTTATATTTAAAAGACCTAAGAGATAGATAAAAAATATTAAAAGAATACAAGTAAACATTACTTAATTAAATAGGTCTTTAAATTAATTATACCTTTGAAAAACTGGTTCTAAATTTCGCAACCCGGGGCAGGCCAGCCAGACAATACTCATGAGTATTTTTATCAATAAGCCTATTAGCGTCTGTGGCATATTTACTCAAATGACTGATGTGTGTTCATCGTTTTAGCCATGCTCAAAGCAAATTCTTCTGCATGCTTGAGATCCTCACTGTCCGGTTTGCCCTTGTTCATTCCCCCTAAATACTTGAGAAAGCTGTTTGTGTTAAAGCCTTTGCAGCTGAATTCGCCTACTATTATGTACCCCTTTGACTGCAGCTTATGTCTTAGCAGGGAGTGATCCTTAGCAACCTTAGCTTCTCCCTGTATTGCGCTAGTCGAGAAAATAAAGCCTGACTTTTTATTTGCCTCCGGCAGCATGTCGACAAGATCTAGCAACGGTTTGTAGTGCCTATCGCTGTCTATACCTGATCCAAATCCTATGAGATCATATTCATGAAGTTCCTCCGTAATTACCTGCTCCGGTGTCTTTACCTGTGCATGCAGTACTTTTGAAAATTCATTAGCAATTTTAGCGGTATTTTTATGATGATATGAGGAGGCTATAATAAGACACTTTGTTGCCATGGCATTTGTGAATTTGCTTTCTTCCTGCATAGTTTTTGTCTCCATAACTTTTCTGTATTTAAATAAATAATTTTTCAAATCAATCAATTCCTTTAAAAATAGGTGCTACTCTGTAAAGATTAGATATTACAATTTGATAAAAATCTAATTTAGCCGACTTTCCAAATTAATTAATTCCCTCAAAAATTGATTCGAAATTTTGCAACCCGGAACAGCCAAATTATAATTTAACTTTATATAAAATTATCACATAGAGACACCAAAAATTAAGCCTGTAAGATATGGAATCAACCAAATTATCCAAACTAAAATACTAAATTTATGGAAGTTTATTATCATCTTTTCATTCTTTTTAACTAAAACAATAGTTGCCCAAATTGCATGAAAAAGCATTAAAAGTATTGCCAGTAATCCTGTTATGTCATGAAAATCAAATTTAAATCCTCGGTTACTTATTTCCATCATCAGTGCTGTACCCGTAGTATCAAAAACTACTCCAATCCAAAAAAGATATATATGCCAATATTTTAATCTCTTTTGTATTTTTTCAGCCCATACACCTACTGTATAGAATGCAAGTGCTAATGTTATAAAAATGGTTGCATAAATAAGCATAATTAATCCTCCAATAGGTAGTTTAAATTTTATATGACCTAAAAAATATTTGTTTTAACTTACAATAAAAATGAGAATATTAGAAGAAGTTTTAAAATACTTTTTGGCACAAAAGTGTAGTTTTTAGTGATAATTAAATTCTGATTTGGGGTGGCCCCATTTTAAAACTTAGTGATTGCATAACAAAGCTTAATAACTCAATTCAGGTATAAATTTATTTGTTTATTACAGTATCCTCATTTAAGCTCAGTAAAGTGGTTCTAACTCTATTTACAATCACTATAGAATAATTCATAAATACCAGTTAAATCTTTTAATATCTGGTTCGAATTTGGGCTAATTAGGCCCACCACCACTTTAATAAGTTATTATTATCTGAATTCTTTTACTGCTTCAAGCATAGCCACAATATTCTCTATTGGAATATTAGCCTGAAGATTATGGACATTTGCAAACACATATCCTCCATCTCTAAATAATAGATCGATATTTCTCTTTACTTCTTCTTTTATTTCTTTTGGGGTACCGAAAGGCAGCACTCTTTGGGGATCGACTGCTCCTCCCCAGAAAGTTATATCTTTACCGTATTCTTTCTTTAAATGTTCAGGTTCCATATCTGCTGCAGATACTTGTATGGGATTTAGTATATCAAAACCTGCATCAATAAATTCAGGAATAAAAGGTTTGATGGCCCCACATGAATGGACAAATGTTTTCCAGTCAGTGTTTTGATGTATCCAATTATTTACTTTCTTTATATAAGGTTTGTATAGGTCCCTATAAGTCTCTACTGAGCAAAACTGCCCCTGTTGAGTCCCGAGGTCTGTACCAGTTATAAATACACACTCTATCTTATCTTTAATGGCATCATGCACTTTTTTAAAACTGATTAAGGCTTTTTCGCATTGATAGTCAAAGACTTTTTTAATATATGGCTTATTGGAACTAGTCATCATATACCATTCAGCAACATCTCTAATACCTTTTGGATTTTTTATTGTTGTACCAGGAATACCAGCAATATCACCAAAGCTTGAAAAAAAAGTATTACCAAAGATTGCATAATCTGTATTATTATAAAGCTCTTCTACTTCTTTTTTTAAAAAATCAATTTCTTCATCGGATATGACATCAAATTCTTCCATATTATCTTCTGGATTTAGCTCATCATAATCTATTTTTTCCTGCCTTATTATTGCATCAAAATAATAACCGTTTTTAGGCATTACCATACTTGGTCTGGAAGTTTTATCGCCACCTGGATATTGGTATATACTACCATCTTCATTTTTTTCAGTATTAAATAATCCAGGGACAAGTACCGGGGTACCATCGTCATATTTCCATTTTTTCCAGTCCTTATTTTTAAAACCGAAAAATATAGCCTGTGAACCATTAAGCCCTATAACATCGCTTTCTAATATCTCTTTTAGGTCATCTTTGACCTCACCTAATCCCATAAAAGGTTCGATTAGTTTTACCGGCGTGCCTGGTTTATCAAGTCCATAATATTGTCTTAATCTATATATGGTACTTACATGTATGCCAGTGGTTAAACCACTTCCAAAATCTACTGGCAGTAGATCGGGCTGTTTATGATTTAGGGTTTTTTTGATTCTTTCTCTTGGATTCATAAATAAACCTCCTAAATGGATCAGATCTAATTAATATTTTTATTTTTAATATTATAACAAAGTTTAATGAAATATTTTTACAATTCAATATAAAATAGTGATCAGTATGGTGGCGTAAATAAAAAATAAACCTATGAAGATAATTCAGGTATAAAATATCTCATTTAACAGTGAAATCCTGGTTTTAACTTCTTTCGCTTTGGCAGCATGACTTAGAAATATCAGATAACTCTGTCAAAATCTGGTTCGAATTTAGACTAATTAGGCCTACCATGATATTTATAGTTCGAATCCTTTTTCCCCGGCCAGCATAAAAGTGAAGTGGCTGCTAATATCTACGGTTAATAAAATTAATTCATATATTTCAGATTTAAATAAATAAATAACCGCGCCAACTATATAACAGTAATTCTAATTTCGCTTCAAGCTTGATTTTAACCTAGAAACGTATAGGCAAGACATGCCAGTAATATAAAGAACATTGCTAAAACTATAAAACCCATTTTCCTACTGATACTGCGGCTTACCCCTATCATACTGAAGGCAGCGGCATAAAAGACAATAATATAAGGAACATGAATTGCTAGGATTTCCCTGAATGGAATTTTCAGGATATAATCTAATAATACTTCCAGGAAAAGATAGAAAAGGATAATAATAAGGGATATTATTATCCTTTTTTTTGCTTTATCCTTAATATATCCAATAAGTGAAATTGTAAATGGTATAAATAATGATACTACGACTATGCCAGAAAAACGTAATAGGACCTGGTTATCAATTTTTGAGGCAATATATATGATACTGACTGCTATATTAAATGTAATAGAGCTGGCTATAAAAAGAATGTCTTTGAGTTTATTTAAATTATTTGATTCAAGATGAACTTTTTTTTCTTTATCCACTCTAACCATTATTGAAATATTATTATAATATTTTTTTGGTGCCCCAATAAATTTTAATAAGCCTGTGTATGCCAGACCATACATTACCATGTACCTCAAGGATTGGAAACATTATAATTTATACAGATCGTGCCAGTTATTTTGTATAAATATTCTTTAAAAAAGGGTTAATAATATGATATATATCTATAAAGGCATAGAAAAATAAACAACTTTTATTATAAAAATATCCTTGCTTAAGGATTAAAAAACAAATATCATTACCTATTATTGTATTACTTCCGGAATTTTAATAAGGAGAACTATAAAATGAAAAAATATTTAATCATATTATTAGTAGTATTTGCTGTTTCTATATTATTTATTGGAATAGGCTGTAGAGAAAATGTTTTGCCTATCGAAGAAGAAGGGCTTGATGAAGAACTGATCGACCTGACAAATAGGACACCGGATGATGGCTATCCTTTCTGGTCACCTGACGGCAAAAAGATCGCCTTTGAAACAGACCGGGATGGCAACTGGGAGATCTACACTATGAATGCTGATGGTTCGGGACAGGCTAATCTGACAAATAACCTTGCAGAAGATTTTATCCCTTCCTGGTCACCTGACGGCAAAAAGATCACCTTTAACTCATATCGTGACGGTAATGGTGAGATCTATATTATGAATACTGATGGTTCAGGACTGACCAATCTGACGAACAACCCGGCTGACGATGGCAATCCTTCCTGGTCACCAGACGGCAAAAAGATCACTTTTAACTCATATCGTGATGGCATTACCGAAATATACATTATGAATGCTGATGGTTCAGGGCAGGCTAACCTGACAAACAATCCGGAAGCAGATGATAGTGATCCTTTCTGGTCACCTGACGGTAAAATGATCGCCTTTGAATCAAATCGTGACGGCAACTGGGAAATCTATATTATGAATGCTGATGGTTCAGGACAGACTAATCTGACAAACAGCCCGGCAGCAAGTGATGGTACTAGCTTCTGGTCAGCTGACGGCAAAATGATCGCCTTTAACTCATATCGTAATGGCAACTGGGAAATATATATTATGAGTATTGATGGGTCCGGACAGACTAATCTGACGAACAACCCGGCAGACGATGGTTTCCCCTCCTGGTCTCCTGACGGCAAAAAGATCGCCTTTCAATCATTTCGTGATGGTAATGGTGAGATCTATATTATGAATTCTGATGGTTCAGGACTGAAAAGATTGATAGAAGAAGAATAATTTTTCTAATCTTTTAGAATATTAAAAATATTACAGAACAAGCAAGAGTGTGAAGAAAATAAATTACTCTATTCCCATAAATCCTGGTTTTAACTTCGCATGCTGTGGAGCTGCCTGAGTTTTAATTATAGAAACTCTTATTATTGATCATTTCGCTTTATCCTGTTTCTTTATTCTTAGTAGAGCCATTTCAATTTCCTCTTTAACTTTTTCTAAGTTTTCCCTGCTAAGGCTCGATTCTAATACTTGTTTTGCTGAACTGCCTCCGATTTTCCCCAGGGCCCAGGCAGCGTGTGCCCTTACAAGTCCCTCCGGATCACTCATGGCAGTCTCAAGATCAGCAATGAAAGAGGGATCACCTGTATTGCCAAGCGCAATAGCTGCATTTCTCTGGAAGTACTTGCGTTCCTTAATATAGTTATACATGATCGGTTGTACCCTTGTTTTATAAAACTCATCTGGCATATGAAGCATAGCAGTAAGTGTAAAGTCTTTAGCAATCTCAAACAAAAATTCATCTTTTGGTAATTTGGCTTTCATTTTCTCTTGATTATGAGGGCAGACTTCCTGGCAAATATCACAGCCGTGAACATGCATCCCCATTTTTTCGCGTATATCATGAGGGATGTAGATAGAAATCCCACAACCCCGCCCTTCACGTGTCATCCATGCATTAAAAGCAAGACATCTGCGGGGATTTAACTTAAACGGTTCATAAATAGCCTGTGTGGGACATGCATCCATGCAGGCAGTGCATCCAGCCGGACATTTACATTCCATTGTCGGATCATCGTATTCTAACTCCTTATCTATCACAATTGCATTAAGAAGAATAAATGATCCTGTCCCGTCTGCATATGAAAAAGTATTTTTTCCAAAAGTAGCTACACCGGCTTTTGCAGCGGCCCAGCGGATCGGAATATTAATACTTGAGTCGACCCTGCACCCTTTCTTCACTAAAAAGTCTTTCATCAATTGAAGCCTTGCTCCATTAATGCGATGAGCAGGTGGATTATAGCATCTTGCCTGGTACATTCTCCCGATTTTACCGACAAGGGATTCTGGAAAAGCTTTTTGGGCATAATCCCAGGCCAGAATTATAATGGATTTTGCTGAGGGCATAATTTCCCCGGGCCTGGCACCTATAAGCGGACTGGTAAGACTTTCCCATAGAAAATCATATATTTTACCTCTTGATCTTACTTCATCAATATATCCTGAAAAATCTACCGCCGCTGTAATGCCTACCTTGCTGTTCCCCAGGTCCAGAGCAAATTCTTTTATTTCCCTTGTTAATGTCATTTAATGATATTCCCCTTTTCTGCCATAATATTCAGCTGCAGCATTTGTTGTACTGAAATATATGGAAGCAGTTTAGCATTAAAATCTTATGTACATGACCCCCCGATACTCAGGCGGCTGCGTCATAATACTATAAAAAGAATAATTCTCAAATACTTCTATTGTATAATATAAATTATATAATATTTCTCAATATAATAAATCCAAATAATAAATATATGAACAAAGGGACGATTTGTAGATCCTGTTAAATCGAGTGATTAAGATTATTGATATTAAGCTGTATTCTAATAGGGTATATGGTTTATAATTATATATCTATTCATTTAATTTAGAAAAGGAGTACTGCCGAAATGGCTGACAAGAGTTTTAAGGTCTATCCATACAGGTGGACTATATTAGTAGTATTCATGCTCATAAATATATCTATCCAGATCATGTGGATATGTTTTGCACCGATAACAGGCCCGGCTGCTGAATTTTATGGGGTAACTGACTTAAGGATCGGGCTCCTGGCCATGGTCTTCATGATAGTCTATATTCCATTTTCCATACCGGTTTCATGGATGATAGATACATGGGGATACAGGAGATCTGCAAGCATCGGCGCAGGTATAATGGCCGTTTTTGGCCTGCTGCGGGGTGCTTTTGCAGCCAATTATACAGCTGTTTTGCTCATAACAATAGCTCTTGCGCTGGCACAGCCTTTTATGATGAACTCGATAAGCACGGTAGCAGCCAAGTGGTTCCCAATCAAGGAACGTGCAACTGCTTCAGGACTGGCTCTTGTTGCGAACTTTCTTGGTATAGCTATCGGCCAGGTTCTTTCACCCATTCTTTTCCTCCGTTTCGGGATTGCGAATATGCTTTTTATCTACGGCGGCATTGCGGCCCTTACTGCAATTATATTTGTTATTTTTACAAGGGAGGCACCGCCTACCCCGCCATGCCCGCCTGGAATGGAAACACGGGCACTCATGCTTGATGGATTAAAAAGCATGCTCAGGATGAAGGACGTATGGATAATGATCGGATTGTTCCTTGTCGGGATGGGTATATTTAATGGTATTTCTACATGGATCGAAGGCATTGTAAGGCCAAGAGGCTTTTCAATTTTACAGGCTGGAAATCTTGGAGCGGTATTGCTTTTAGGAGGGATAGCCGGGGCAATTGTCCTGCCCATCCTTTCTGACAGGCTTCAGAAGCGTAAAAACTTCATACTGCTGGGAATGGTTTTAAGCATCCCGGGGATGATAGGCGTGATTTATGCAAGCCCGTACTGGCTTTTAATGGTTTCAATGTTTTTACTGGGATTTTTCCTTATAAGCCTTGCGCCGATCGGTTACCAGTATGTTGCAGAGATCACGTATCCTGCACCGGAAGGTACATCAAATGGGCTCCTTAATCTGGCAGGGCAGGCATCTGTCGTGTTTATATATGGGATGGAGGCACTTAAAGATAAAGATGGTTCATTTAAATATTCACTGCTGGCCTTTGTGGGCCTGATGGTCTTATCTGTTTTCCTTATTGTATGGCTGAAAGAGTCTGCCATGGTAAAGTCCGTAAAACCTGCAGAGAAACCATAAGCATGATTATATGATCTTTATTCTTTAAATCGTGTCCAAGGATGTCCCTAAAACTTTTTTACCGGCCAATTATTGTTTTGTCTTTATGGTCTTCCTGTAGTACTTTCGGATAATCACAATAATACTAAAAATTACCATAAATATAATAGCTATTACCATTGAAAAAAGGAAGTTGTAGTCGGCTAATCGCCTGATTATAAAAGGAATTATACTGCCGCTTGTTATTCCTATGACCAAAAGGATGGTTAATGATAAATCTTTTCTTGAACCAAAAATCCTACTGCCAGAAGAAATCAATAGGGGCGGTATTCCGGAAAGACCCAGGCCTATAAGCCCGGCACCAATAAAAATAATTATTTGAGATACCGGGAAAATTGCAAGGATTAAACCTATTATACTGATTAAAGACAATCCCATCAGCAAAGTGCCTGCCTTAAACTTATAGGATAAAAAGCTTATCAGCAGTCTTCCGGCAAGCACGCATATCCAGAATACTGATACTATAAGACTGGCACTATACAGGTCGAAGAACTTCTCGACTCTAAAAAAAGTTGGTGCCCAGGAAAAAACTGTCACCTCAGACATGACATAGAATAACATCAAAATTGCTGTTAATATCATATATATATTTTTATCCCTGTGTCTGAATGCTCCCTTTATGAAGATAGTTTTCTTTTCAGTTGATAAGCCAGCCTGCTTTTTTTTATTTATAAAGAGAAATGATATAAGAGAGATTAATGTAAGGCCTATCACTACCGGGTATAGTAGTTTCCAGTTCAATTGTTTATTTATCAGGGTAGAAGCAAAAAACGGTGAAGCAAGTGCACCAATTGCAAAAAAGCAATGTCCTAAATTAACTATACTGTCTTTATTTTTTACTTTTCCCTCTAGCATACCTAAATTAGCATTTATAAATATAATTCCAAAAAGACAACCCGAAACAAAATACAGTAAATAGAAAACATTTAAAGATGTTGTCAGGGCTAACCCGGCCAATGTGGGAATGATTAAAATATATGTCCATATGACTACATTGTTCCTGTTAAATTTTTTATTTAAAAATATTAAAGACAGGATACCCGCGACTTCTCCAATCATGAAAAATGTTATTATCAGATTCATATTTTCCGGTGATACATTAAAATATTTACTGATATCCAGCAGGATAGGGCTTGGCAGCATCATAAAAAACGAAAAAAGAAATAAAGAAAGATAATTAGGAAATTCCATTAAATAATTTTTAAGATTATTTTTCATACCACACCTGTTTTTTATAAGAACATATTAGGATTTTAACTTGAGTATAATACACTGAATCCGCTAATAACACTATGGATTTCGTAGAAGTTGAGGGTTAAATAAACTTAAGTGGAGATAATCAGGTAGATGCCGTTATTATTGACATAAAGATAGATATATAAATTTTTGTGATAACTGCTCTTTTAGGTCAACCAATATTAAATCTTCTTTATGGTAGATCGCCAGTTCTGTTATACTCTATAATACAGTGGCGATAATGATTATTTAATAACAGAAGGTCAAACAGGAGAAAAGAGAATGAAAATAAATATAGTCTATGAATCCAAATTTGGGAATGGTAAAAAATTAATCGAAGAGCTTGCCGGGATATTAAAAGAAAAAAAACAGGAGGTCAAGTCATTTCCTGTTGCTGAAACCAAAATCGACGATCTTCCAGTGGCCGGCCTATATATTTTTAGCTCACCCACAAGGCAATTTATGCTTCCACGGGCCATGGGAAATTTTTTAAAAAGATTCCAGCCCCCGAACAGTGAGGCAAAATATGCCCTGATGACCACTTTTCTGGATCCAAGGACAATAGCCTTAAGAAAAATGGAAGCACTGCTTGGGTCAAAGGCAATGGTTAAGGCAGCAAATGATTTTAAGGTAAAAGCCATGGGCCTGAAAGGCCCTTTAGAGGATTACAAAGACAGGCTTGAGAAATTTGCTGAAGAGCTTCTCAAAAAGTGAATATTAATTTTTAGTGATCAGCACTTTTTTAAATAATTATGGATAATGAGATTAAAAAGAGCAGGTCCGGCAGGGTATCAGTTGAATCACTTGTTCTTGGAATAGTGGCATTACTGTCAAGCTGTATATTTTTTCTGCTGATCCCCAGCGATCCTTTCGGCATTAGCATTATCAAACCCATAGATGCCCGGGAAGAATTTTTAAAATATGCATTTATACTGTTTTTAATCATGCTTCTTGGCGTTATTGCCGTTGGCTCATCTATAGCTGCAATAATAACCGGGATAAAAGATTTCAGGGGCATTGACAGGGGCCTATATATCACTGAGGGCAAAGGTACCTATTTAGCTGGGATTATATTGGGAGCAATAAGTATTATTTTATTTTTTAGTTTTTTAGTTATTATTTACTGAACAAATAAAAGTGTCCGGGGACGGATCATTGAAAAGAATCTCTGAGGGCATTATGCATGCTTCTTACTGCCTTTGCGGGATCTGTCTTTTGGCTGAATTTTTGGCATATCAGGATCAACCGTCTTTATGGTCCAGTGAGTATTACATTTCCGGCCATCAAATAAATAAGTACAGAATGTCGGGACCCTGATTTTAGAAGCCCTGATCGTGCACTCAAAGATATGTTGAAAAATGCCTTTATTTCCCTGTATTATGATCCCGACCCCATCATCGATAAATTTAATCTCAGTGACAGTTTTAAATAGCCAGGCCATATACCCTTTTATTTCTTCCTTACCTTTAAATGCACCCTTAGGATTATACCAGACAGCATCATCTGTAAAAAATAATAGAGCCCTGTCTACATCATTTTTCTCCAGTGCATCTGCATAATCCCTAATAACCATTTCAAGCTTTTCTTCTGGCATTACATCCGTCTCCCATTTGAAATATATTAGCAAAAAATAAAAGCCGGTGGAAGCTTTTACTTTATGCTCCACTTTACTTCAACGCCTATACCTGATAAAAGTTTCATATTTAATATATCATTATTGCTAAAATCAGGGTATGGGGAGCTTATTGTACAGAGCCAGATATAAGTAGAAAGTAGTTACTTTACTTATGATCTGTTGAAAGTATAATGAATAAGCGGTCAAGGAGAATCTGAAGAAGAAGGAGGAATTATGATAATAGAAAGCCCGTCTTTTGCAAATGATGAAAGGATACCTTCCAAATTTACATGTGATGGAGAAAATATAAACCCGGCACTTACAATAAGCGGAGTCCCTGAAGGCACCAGGAGCCTGGTTTTAATCGTTGACGACCCGGATGCTCCGGGGAAGACCTGGGTACACTGGACATTGTGGAACATTGATCCCGGTACCACAGAAATATCCGAGAACAGCGTTCTGGCAGGAGCAGTAGAAGGAGTAACAGACTTTGGCGTGCCTGGATATGGGGGTCCCTGCCCACCTTCAGGAATACACCGTTATTTCTTTAAACTCCATGCGCTTGATATCACCTTAGACATCGGTCCTTCTTCACCGGTTGGTAATATTGACGAAGCAATGGAAGGCCATATACTCGGCAGCACAGAGCTGGTGGGGCTGTACCAGCGGGGCTGACTTAAACTACATTTGAATAAATAAAAGATCTTTCAAAGGCATAATATGCCCTGAGGCTTGATGGCTGGCATGAATATAGCGTACTGGTAGGATGTTTTTATTCGAATTATGCAGAATTTAAGAAAATATGGGGCAGAGCCATTTAAGATTGCAGTCTTGCATGGGGGGCCCGGTGCGCCAGGCGAGATGGCTCCAGTTGCAAAAGAACTATCCGGCAGTTTTGGCATATTGGAACCGCTTCAAACTGCCACTTCCCTTGAGGGACAGCTTCAGGAGTTATATGATGTCTTAAAAAGTAATGCAGAACTTCCTGCCAAATTGGCCGGCTGGTCGTGGGGTGCATTATTAAGTTTTATTTTTGCCTCACATTATCCTGCATTAATAGAAAAATTAGTACTTATCAGCAGCGCAGTCTTTGAAGAACAATATGCATCGGCAATAATGGAGGCCAGGTTAAGCCGCCTTGGCACTGAAGACAGGCCGGAATTTAATTCACTTATCGATAAATTAAATGATCCGGATATTAAGGATAAAGATCCTTTATTGACCCGGCTTGGAAAAATAATTTCCAGAATTGACTCATATGATCCCCTGCCCGCCGGTGACGGCTTAATAGAGGGCCAGTATGAGATCTATCAAAAAGTATCAAATGATGCCATGAAACTGAGGCAGAGCGGGGAATTATTAAAAAAAGGCAAATACATTAAATGCCCTGTTGTGGCGATCCATGGTGATTATGATCCCCATCCTGCAGAAGGGATCAAAAACCCTCTCTCAAGGATTTTAACAGATTTTAAGTTCGTACTTCTGGAGAACTGCGGCCATCATCCCTGGCTGGAAAAAAATGTAAAAAACAGGTTTTATAAAATCCTTATAGAAGAACTTTCATAGATAATTTTTGTACTGCAAAAAAGGTAGTTCCATGTAGACAATTTTCTTTTATTTTGTTATATTCTTGCAGTGTATTTTAAAGGGAAACAAATTTAATTCCCTGGTATTTTATTTATTTGCTGTAATCAGCTCGATCTGTTTTAAATGTGGCGGCAGACAGTGGGGGTGTAGCTCAGTTGGGAGAGCGCCTGCCTTGCAAGCAGGAGGCCAGCGGTTCGATCCCGCTCATCTCCACCATTTTTTAAACGCCACCCGCCCTCTTATACCTTTTGACTGATCTTGGATATAATTTGTTTGAAGATGTTTTTTTTGCAGTTATACTTTTAGTTCTTCTCTTTATGGCTTTTTACCATATCCCTGAGGGTAATTGAATTTACAGTATCATGGAATTGTGAGCTTACTTTTTTCCAGATATCACGGGTCACACATTTCTCTGATCTTGTACATATATCCGGGCTTTCAATACATTCAGTAATATTAAGGGGACCTTCTACTGCAAAAAGGATATCACCTAATATTATTTTATCAGGGTCCCTTGAGAGGAAATAGCCTCCATGGGAACCACGGGTAGATTTTATTAAACCGGCTACTTTTAGGGGTATTATCAATTGTCCCAGGTATTTTAAAGATATTTCCTGTGCTGTACTTATATCTTTTAAAAGCACCGGTCCATTATTATGCCTCAGCGCCAATTCTAACATTAATCTCGAGCTATACCTTCCTCTTGTAGATAGCTTCATAATTTATTTTTTTACTCCTCAATACTATTGATACTAGTATTTTAATTGAATTAGTACATTTTGTAAATTCTATTAAATAAATTAAAGTTTTTTCATTTAAAATTTTGATCTGCCCGGTATACGGCAAAACTAATTTCTGTTAAAATGATTATCTATTATCTGGTGGATATAAAGCTGTTATAAAAGATCAAACTGGTTTGTAAAATGATTACTATAGGCCTGGAAGGAAAGGTTGCACTGGTCACCGGAGCAGGAAGGGGCATTGGAAGAGCCATTGCTTTAAGATTGGCGGAGGCCGGAGCAAATATTGCAATAAATTATTATAGGAGCCCTGAGAGTGCAAAAAAAACCTGCAGCCAGGTAAAAGCACTGGGAGTGAAAGCAATTACAGTAAATGCTGATGTAAGCAACTACGGACAGGTAAGATCTATGGTCAAAGAAGTCACGGATCATTTTAAAACCATAGATATTCTTGTGAATAATACCGGCATTACTTCAGTAAAAAATATTGAAGAGCTTGAGGATACTGAATGGCACAGGGTCCTGGAGACAAATCTGAGTGCAGCTTATTACTGCTCAAGAGAGGTCACGCCTATGATGAAGAAAAAGAAAACCGGAAGAGTAGTCAATATATCATCTACAGCGGCATATACCGGAAGGGGTGGCGGGGTCCACTATGCCTCGACAAAAGGCGGCATGAATGGATTGACTCTTGCCCTGGCACGGGAACTTGCCCCACATGGTATTCTGGTAAATGGAATTGCGCCTGCTGTGATCGATTCAGATTTTTTAGACACCCGGTATCCCACCAGGGAAGAGAGAGACAGGCTGGCAGATAATATTCCTATTGGAAGAATCGGCACGGGGAAAGATATTGCAAATATTGTTGTATTTTTATGTTCCGATCTTTCTGATTATATAAGTGGTGAGACAATATTGGCAGATGGTGGAAGAACATTTACAGGGAGTTAGAATAATATGTTTAAAGTCTGGCTAGAGGTATTTTTAGGAAAAATAGGGGAATATATAATAATTTTTATTGAGAAATCTTATTATTTCATTATCCCGGTAGTAGTGGGCTACGGTATTTTTTTGGCTATTTCTTCTTATAATTTGAAGCGGATTGAAAAAAGGGTCAATCGGGAAATAGTAAGGCAGGCAAAAAATTTTATAAAGGAGAATCCTGGAACAAATTATATAGATCTAATTGATAAGATAAAGATCCCGTGGGAAGAATTAATAAAAAGATATTCTTTTTTCCCTTATATCTCACAAGAATCGGACCTATGGGTAAGCAAGATCAGTACTATCAATGTGAGGAATATTGTTATGGATAACCAGGCAAAAATCAGGTTGATACTGGAAAGAAGCGGTATTCACTTGCATGGGGACAGGCCTGGTGTCAGGGAAAATCTATATACAGAACAAATGCACCGCCTGACCAAAAAAAAGTAGTAATAGTCTATAATATTTTCTGCTTAGATCACAGGAATAAGTTAAGAATAGGTTTTATGAGCTGTAGGAATATCCAGGAAAATATATTTGAACTTCCGCCTATGCTTGATATTTCGCTATAACCTTCTACCAGGTTTAGATCATATCTTAAAAAGAAATTAGTAAATATTTCTCCCATATCAGTAGTGATCCATAATACCAGCGGGATTATGATCAGGGCTGAAATAAAACTCCTGAATATATCCCCCCTGGAAGGTGTCACGGCCCAGACCAGTATAAATGGTATGATAATAAGGTCGGCACTTGGAAGGACAGTATTGCCGGGCAGCAATGTTGCAATATAAATGGTCAATGGGATGAATATCACTGATAGAGCGATGACCGAAGGCTGGCCCACAAGTATTATGGAATCCAGGCCAATATTGATGTTTCTTTTAGTGATCCTCCTCCTGATAAAACTTCTAATATCATAAATTGCAGGCGCCAGGCCCTTAAGAAGAAGGTTCACTGCCCTGGGTAAAAGTATCATGATAATTGAAAGCCTTATGCCATTATTTAATGCATACAAAAGGTTTGGCCCAGTGTTTAAGAAAAAAGTCTTGTACCTGGTCACGGCCCCGATTATAAAGCCAAAGATAAAACCGACTATTAAAGGTTCTGAGAATAAACCAAGCTTATATTGGATCTCTTCATAAAATAAATGTATTCTCCTGATAAAAGGGATCTTATTGAAGACAAAATTAACCAGATGGGTGACTGGCGCCCAGCCGATCACTGAAGCCTGGGGATTTGAGACACCTTTGAGACCTATATATTCATCAATATAATGTGCATAGACATCTGCAAGGACCAGAGTCACAGCAGCTACTATCAAGGCTGTTAAAATTCCTATCCACTCAGTTTCGGTAATAGCATAAACGATCGAGCCTATTAATAAAAAACTCCAGTAATTCCACAGGTCAATATTAATGGTCTGGGTAAATCTTAAAAAAAGCATAAGAATATTTAAAGCTGCAACAGCGATAATAATTTGAAAAATAATAGGAGAATTCAGAATTACTGTTTCTGTTACCAGCCATCCGGTGTCTATTATCTTAAATTCTTTTAAAGAATTAATAAGGATGGTGTTTGTAAGGGGCTCAAAGAAATTTATAAATATAGTCAAAAGTACCGCTATGCTGATCGTCCCGACCAAAATGAATACAAAATTCTTTAAGTTCCTTAAAATATGCCTTGTGGTCAAAAGGCCAATAATAAAAAGTATGAATGGAAATATTAATACTGGTCCCAGCTCTATTATAAATTCAATTACCCTGTGAGTAGTCGACATAAGCTTTTTTTATCATCTGATTAATTTAATCTAATATACCAAAATTTTTAAAATTATTTAATCAATTAGTTAAAAAATCAGCCCCTATGTTCTATAAGAATTAGCAAAAAAAATAATTAAAGTTTTAAATTTACTATAATGTTATATTATACTTATTGCCCTGATAATACGAGAGGAAAACATTTAAGGAGCAAAATGGATGACCGGGATCTAAATATTCCTTCAAAAATTGATAAAAAACCTATTGGAAATATTGAAAATATGTCCAGGGTCTGTGAAAAGATGTTTGCAGAGCTTGGCAGGAGCAAGCTTGATGATATTGCCCGAAAATCAAGCTCTGAAATATGCAGCAGTAAAATAATTAAATCATCTTTTTTTGAAGATGAAGTGCTAATAGATCTAAGCAGCCAAAAAATTTACCAGTTCAATGATAAGGATTTAGAAAAAAAGGAATACCTGGATGTCTTTTCTTCATCCATGGTCCTTCATTATTTGACGAATGCTGACGGTTCTTTACTTGAAGGAAGATGGATCTCTTACCGTGAACTGCCCGATGGGCTTTTTTATGGGCAAACGATCCCAGGAGTTTTACAACCCCTGGTTTCCAGGTTTGAAAACAGCCTTGAAGAATTCATTAATAGGGCCATTAAGATAGGGGGAAGAAGGGCCGATGATTTCAGTAATGGAGTAATTATTTACCCTTTCCGGATGTTTCCCGTGGTCTTGATCCTAGATGAAAAAAGTGAAGAGTTTGAAGCAAATATAAGGATTCTTTTTGATAGTAGTGCCCCACATTATATAAAGACTGATGTTGTAAAAACGATTACAATATATATAGTCAAAAAGTTCATATCCTGAAAGCTGCACCTGATATACCTCTATTGAAATAAATAGTATTTAATATATAATAAATAAGAAAATGTTCAGTAGGTGCACAATTGTGCATTTCTAATTTTTAAGATTAATCATGGACAATTTTGAAAGAACAAAATTCATATCAAGGATTTCAAAGCTTTATTACCTGGAAGGGCTGACCCAGCAGCAAATAGCAAATAAATTGAATATATCAAGGACCAAAGTCTCAAGATACCTTGATAGAGCCAGGAAAGAAAATATAGTTGAAATAAAAATAAATTCTCCAAAAGAGGATTTTTCTAATCTTGAGTATGAAATCGAGAAGAAATTTAAGATCAAGGAATGCAATATTGTCCATTCATCTGAAAATGATGAAGATATGCTTGAGGAAATGGCGGGTGGCCTGAATAATCTGCTTGAGAGAATTCTAAAGGATGAGAGCTATATGGGGATAGGATGGGGAAGCTCCCTTAGAAGTATTGCCAATTACATAAAAGTAAGTGGCAAATCAGAAGTAAAGGTAATACCCATGATCGGTGGACTGGGAAAAATCGGGACCGGTGTCCATACAAATTCCGTAGCCAAAACTATTGCTGATGGATTGGGGGGGATAAGCTATATGATACATTCTCCCGCAGTCCTCGATAGTAAAGAAGCAAGGGAAATGGTGGAGAAGGACAGCAGTACCAGAGATATAATCGAGCTGGCTGATAAAATTGATACGGCTCTTGTCGGTTTAAGTGATATCGGCCCTGGATCGACCTTGATAAATACTGGGGATTTCGACATGGAAGAATTTAGTTACCTGAAAGGCCTTGGAGTAGTCGGAGATGTTAATCTTATATTTATTGATGAAACCGGCCGGCATGTGCCAAGTAAAATTGACGGGCGGGTCGTCAGGGTCCCGGTGGAAAAATTAAAGAAGATAAGAAATATTATCGGGGTAGCTTTTGGGAAACAAAAAGTAAAAACCATTCTGGGAGCCCTGAATGGAAATATAATAAACATACTTTTTACTGATGAAGATACTGCAAAAATAATAATCGGACAGGGGTAAAAATGGCTAAGAACTTAAAAGCTAAGAAAAAAATATTAAATATTGATGGCCATAAAATTGAAAATAAATTTGATGGCTTAAGCAGTCAGTTGAAAATAGAAATGCTCAAGAAGATGTACCAGATCAGGCATTTTGAAAATGAAGTGGAGCAGTTTATTATCAGGGGCATGATACACGGTACATGCCACCTGTACAGTGGAGAGGAAGCCACTGCAGTAGGTGCCATTTCTGCCATCGGCAGTTCAGATTATATTTCTTCTACTCACAGGGGGCACGGCCATTGTATTGCAAAGGGGGCAGACTTGAATATTATGATGGCTGAACTTCTGGGAAAAGAGACTGGCTATTGTAAAGGTAGGGGCGGATCCATGCATATAGCTGATGTAGATACTGGAAACCTGGGTGCAAATGGAATAGTAGGAGGAAGCATCGGGATAGCAACAGGAGCTGCACTTACATGCAGGATGAAAAAAAATGGAAAAATAGTAATATGCTTTTTTGGAGATGGGGCTGCCAATAGGGGAATTTTCCACGGCTCCCTGAATATGGCTTCCATATGGGATCTACCGGTGGTCTACCTGGTTGAAAATAATATGTATGGAATGTCAACTCATGCAAAAGAAGCTTTTAATATTGAAAAGATCTCAGATAGAAAATGCGCCTATGGAATTGACGGGCTTACCATTGATGGTAATGACCTGGTTGAAGTATTTAATACAATATCTCATTTTGGCAGCCTGGTAAGAAACGAAAAGGGGCCCGTCCTGGTGGAAAGTCTGACTTACCGGCATAAGGGCCATTCCAAAAGCGATGCCCAGGTTTACCGGACCAAAGAAGAAGTCAATGCCTGGAAAGCCAGGGATCCTATTTTAAGATATAAAAAACTCCTTATTGAAGAAAAAGTATTGACCATGAAGGAAGATAAGGATTTAGAGGATGAAGTTGCCGGAGAGATAAAAAGGGCAACAGAATTTGCCAAAGAAAGTCCATTTCCTGATCCTGGAGAAGTCGAGAGAGATGTGTATGCTTGATCTGTATTTGTTTATTTATTAGAAGTTTTATAATTTTTGGGGTTAATAATGAGAGAATTGACTTATCTTGAAGCAATAAAAGAAGCGATGCAGCAAAAAATGAGAGAAGATGATAATGTGTATCTTATGGGGGAAGATGTAGCAGAGTATGGGGGAGCATTTGGAGTATCAGTTGGGATGGTGGAAGAGTTTGGAAAGGAAAGAATACGGAATACCCCCATTTCAGAGGCAGCAATTGTAGGGGTTGCAACAGGTAGTGCGATTACCGGGATGAGACCTATTGCAGAGATCATGTTTTCTGATTTTATAACCATAGCCATGGATCAGATCGCCAACCAGGCGGCCAAGATCAGATATATGTTTGGAGGAAAAGCCAGGGTACCTCTGGTAATAAGGACCGCAGGAGGAGGAGGGACTGGAGCTGCGGGCCAACACTCGCAGAGCCTGCAGGCACTGGTAGCTCATATTCCCGGGTTAAAAGTCGTGATGCCTTCAAACCCGTATGATGCCAAAGGATTGCTTATAGCATCCATAAATGATGATAATCCGGTGATCTTTATCGAACATAAACTGCTTTATAAGAATAAAAAGTATATACAGCATGTTCCTGAGGAGATGTACGATATACCCCTTGGGAAGGGAGAAATAAAAAGGGAAGGAAAAGATATCAGTATAGTGGCAACTGCCTTTATGGTTCAGAAATCACTTGAAGCCGCAGGGGAGCTTCAAGAGGAAAAGGGTATCGAATGTGAAGTTGTGGACCTCAGGACTATCCGCCCCCTGGATATAGGGCTGGTGACTGGTTCGGTTAAAAAAACCGGCAGGATGGTTTGTGTTGAAGAAGCACCCATTTTCGGCGGTTTTATGGGAGAGGTCTCTGCACAGGTGACTGAAGGAGCATTTGACTGGCTTGATGCGCCAGTAGTAAGGGTGGCAGGAAGGAACTGTCCCGTACCCTATAGCCCTGTCCTTGAGCAGGAGATGATCCCGGGTGTAGAAAGAATAAAGGCAGGAGTACTGGATCTCCTGGATAAATAATAGTTTTCCCTATTTTTATTTGCGCTATCCTAATATTGTTCCAGGTTTGACATTGCCTATTGAAAAACATTATGGCAAGTAGTTATAATGTATTCTCAATGTTTTTAAAGAAAAGTAATGGTTCGGTGATTTTAAAATACTAGAGATTTTAGGGGGATTAGACGATGCATGAAGTGATTATGCCCAAACTAGGCCTTACTATGGAATCCGGGAAAATCGAAAAGTGGCATAAGAAAGAAGGAGATAAGGTCAACGAAGGCGATGTTTTATTTGAAGTGATGACAGACAAGGTATCCTTAGAAGTGGAAGCTTATAATTCTGGAATTCTTAAAAAAATTTTAAAGAATGAGGAAGAAGAAGTGCCTGTTACCGAAGTAGTGGCTTATATCGGAGAGGCAGATGAAGAAATTCCTGAAGCCCCCCCGGAAGCTTCAGGTCAGGCTGTACCGACCCGGGACACAGAAGAGGTAAAAGAAAAAGATGATATAAGACCCTCACAGGCAGAGGGAAAACCTGTAAAAGAAGAAGGTGGAAAAATAACGATATCACCTGTGGCCCAAAAGCTGGCCCGGGAAAATAATATAGATATTACTAAGATAGCAGGTTCAGGTCCGAGGGGAAGGATAGTAAAAGAAGATATATTAAATAATCTTCAGAGCCCTGGGGGACCTTCAGGAGAAGCAAGAATAAAAATATCACCGCTTGCCAGGAGAACTGCCAGGGAATCAGGAATAGATTACGAAGTTGAAAAGATAGCAGGCTCCGGCCCGGGAGGAAGGATAGTAAAAGAAGATATATTAGCATTTATAAAATCGGGCAAAAAGGCAGTAAAAGATTCTACATCTGCGGCACCGGGATCTGCCAGGGTCAAATCATCCACTAAACTCAAAGGAATGAGGAAGGTCATAGCTGAGAGGATGAGCCTGTCTAAATCTACCATCCCGCATATCGTGCTAAATTCTAAAGCAGATGCCACAAATCTGATTGATTTCAGGGAAGAGCTAAAAAAGAAGATTTTGGATAAATATGGAGTGAAGGTCACTTATACCGACCTCATAATCAAAGCAACTGCTATTTCCCTGAGGGAGAATATTGGAATAAATTCTTCCCTTCTGGGGCAGGATCACATAATTTATGATGATGTTAATGTGGGAATGGCTGTTTCTGTAGAGGAGGGCTTGATCGTTCCTACTATCTTTTCATGTGACGGGCTGGAAATAGTAGATATAGCCAGAAAAAGGATAGAGCTTATTGAAAAGGCAAGAAGTGGGAAGCTTTCACTGGAAGAGATCACGAATGGTACATTTACTATTACTAATCTGGGTATGTTCGGGATCCGTAATTTTTCAGCAATAATAAATCCACCCCAGGCAGCCATACTGGCAGTGGGAGAAATATACTCTGAACCGGCTGTAGTTGATGGAAAGATCGAAGCAAGATCTTTTATGGACCTTTCAACTTCCTGCGACCACAGGATAGTAGATGGAGCAATGGGAGCCAAATTCTTACAGAAGATCGTAGAATTAGTCGAAAATCCTGTAATGTTGGAAAAATAATAAAAAACCAGGCATTTTAGGAAATGAAAGACGAAGAGACAAAGATAGTATTGTTTTGCATAAGCTGTAATAAAGAATCTTCCCATACAGTTCAATACATTGGTAATTACCTGAGAAGCGTGGAATGTGATAATTGTGCAAAAAAAATAGAGATAGACAGAAGGCATCTACGTACTGTATTTGCTGAAGATTTTATAAACAGGATTTTGACAAAACCTCATAGAATGACCGAAGATATGAAAAAAGCTGTGGCGACCCTTATGCCTTTCTTTCCAAAAAGGCTCATCAAAGAACCATTGAAAGTCTTAAAAGAAATTTACGAGGTACTAAAAAAGGGTAATAGGAAAAAACAGAGCTAACAGTTATTTTAAATGTTTGGGGTCTATTTTAGTTATTGGTATATCAAATACTTTTTTAAAACTTATCAAAATCTGTTCTTTGACATCATCAATAGGAATTGTTTTATTCAGGATCTTTTCCATAGAGGTGGGCGGGTGATTTTTTAGTCCGCAGGCTGTTATATTGTTGAAATATTTGAGGTCTATATTAATGTTTAAAGAAAAACCATGAAGAGTGACCCATTTTTTTATCCTAAGCCCGATTGAAGCAATTTTGAGATCGGATACAAATATTCCCCTGTGTTTATCCACCCTGTTACCTTTTATTCCATATTTATCCAGGGTATCAATAATGACCTGTTCAAGATTATTGACATAGAGAGTCAGATCTTTTTTTATTGATGAAAGATTTAATATAGGGTAACAGACGACCTGTCCGGGGGCATGAAGGGTTATATCCCCGCCACGGGTGGATTGCACAAGTCCTATATTCTGATCTTTTAATTTTTCCTCACTTATGATCAGGTTGCCAAGATTTTTATTGCTTCCAATGGTGATCACCGGAGTATGTTCCAGGATGAGGATAATGCCGGGATCTGGATTTAGCTTTATATGCTCAAAAAGGTTTTGCTGCAGGGCATAGGCATCATTGTAATCAATCATGCCCAGATCAAGTGATAGGATCTTTATGGCCGGGGATGTCTCTTTAATATATTTTATTATTTTGTCTTTATATTCTTTCATTTAAACGCAGGGACCTATTTTTTATAAATGTATGCAATATGATTTATTAAATAATTTATTAGGATATTTTACCACATAGAAGGTCAAATGAACTTTAATAGTATTTGATCTAAGAAAGGAGCTAGCAAATTATGGAATCAAAAAATTTTGATCTGGCAATAATCGGAGGAGGCCCGGGAGGATATGTAGCAGCTATTAGAGCAGCGAAATCAGGGCTTAAAGTCTCATTGATAGAGAAGGATCGTTTGGGAGGGGTATGCCTTAACTCAGGCTGTATCCCGACAAAGACACTCTATCATACAGCTCTTCTGCTTGAAGAGATAAAAAAGGCGCCTATTTTTGGAATTGAAACAACTGCCCCCAAATTGGATTTTGCCAAAACTATGAAAAGAAAAGATGATATTGTTGAGATGCAGGGAAAGGGAATTGCATTTCATTTTAAAAAGAATGGTATTGAGCTCATAAATGGAACAGGGAAAATTGTATCTTCCAATAAAATACAAGTAAAAGACTCTTCAGGTGAAGAAGGTGAGATAAATGCAAATAATATTATTATTGCCACTGGTTCCTCTGCAGCCGGTGTCCCTCCTTTTGACCTTTCACAGGAAGGGATAATGGATAATATTGGAGTGCTTTCTCTTTCTGAACTTCCAAAGTCCCTGCTGATCGTCGGGGCCGGAGTAGTCGGCTGTGAATTTGCTAATATATTTTCTACTTTTGGCACAAAGATCACAATGGTAGAGATGCTTCCAGGGATTTTAACTACAGAGGATGAAGAAGTCTCTGGTATCATACATAAGGTATTGAAGACAAAAGGCATTGATATATTTACCTCATCTAAGGTGGAGAAACTTGATAAAAACGGTAGCAGCTATACCTGCAAACTTTCAGGAGGAGAAGAGATCAAAGTAGAAAAAATATTGGTCTCGATCGGAAGAAAGCCAAATACCGCCGGCATTGGTCTTGAAGATGCCGGGATAGAGACTGACCAAAAGGGTTTTATAAAGGTGGATTCACATCTCAGGACCAATATTGATAATGTGTATGCTGTAGGCGATGTAATAGGAAATCTACAGCTGGCTCATGTCGCTTCAGAAGAAGGAAAAATAGCAGCTGAAAATATTGCAGGGAAAGACAGGGAGATGGACTATAGAGTGATACCCTGGGCAGTGTTCACATTTCCTGAGATCGGGACCGTAGGGATCACTGAAGTCCAGGCAAAGGAGAAGGGCATCGTAGCCATTACAGGAGTTTTCCCATTCAGTTCAAGCGGTAAAGCATATATTACCGGAGAAACTGAAGGTTTCGTTAAAATTGTGACCGATAAGGAAACAGGAGAAATACTGGGAGCCCAAATGATCGGGCCAAGGGCTGCGGACCTGGTTCATGAGGTCGCAGTGGCAATGAAGGGTGAAGTACCGATCGATGACCTGGCTATAACTGTTCATTCCCACCCGACTCTTTCTGAAGCAGTTATGGAAGCTGCAGAGGATTGTTTTGGAATTGCCACTCATAAAGCCTAGCTGGCCGGGTATGCAGATGGTAAAACTGATAGCCACAGATGTGGATGGGACATTGCTGGATAATAATTCTAATCTATCGACTATAAACAGGAATGCTATTTTAGAATGCCGCAAAAAAAATATCGGCGTAATCCTGTCCACAGGGAAAACTATTGATTCAATAATGCATTTGATAAGATCGCTGGGCCTGAAGCTTCCGCAAATAACTATGAATGGAGCAATTACATTTGGCAGCGATCTTAAAATATCTGAATCTATTAAGATCTCACCGGATAATTATTTTAAAATAATAGATATAATAAAAAAAAGAGGATACATGCCGCTGGCTGCGCTGGAAAATGGCAGGATTTTTTATGAAGAGTATCATCAGGATATGAAGGAACTGGAAAGAATCGGTGAAAAACTTGAAAAGGCCCAAAGTATTGAAACGGAATATTTTGCCAAAAACACAGTTGATATTAATATTCCAATTCTAGAATCAGATCCGATGGATAAATATCTGAGGGATATGTTTTCTGATGACCTCCAGTTTGTAAGGTCCGGAAAGTATTTTTTTGATATATTGCACCTGGACGCTACAAAAGGGAATGCCCTGGTAAATATATGCAGGAGATTAAAGATAAAGAAGGAAGAACTAGTGGTATTTGGGGATAGCCCTAATGATCTCAGCATGTTTGATGTAGCCGGTGTTTCCATAGCGGTTGCAAATTCTTATCCAGAGGTTAAAAGAAAAGCAGGAATAATCACCGATGAAAATTTTAATTCTGGATTCGGCAGGGCGGTATATAAATATATACTTAAATAATTTTATTGATATGATAATTATAGATACTTTGACATAATATGAAGTTGTGCTAAAATGGTTGCCCTAAATCAAAATTTAATATTTTTTATTATATTATTATGGATTTAGGATTAAATGGGTGCTGATAGTTCGGTAGCATTTTCAAAAAAAATAATAATCACTTCACCAAAACCTGTGACCAAAGAAGATTTTCTTAAGAAAATATCTGAGACCGCAAAAAATATCATAAATTTTCTTAAAAAGAAAGGTTGCAGGAAGCTGGGCCATATCAAATTCATATCCACTACAGATGGTGAAGATTATCTGCAATTCAGCATACTGGATATTTCCCAAAAACCAGAGATCCAGGGTGTTTTACGGAAAACATTTGAAAAGATCAAGGTCACCTTAAATATTATTGAATTCGGAGTGGACGAGGAAGAAGTAAAAGCCGAGGTCAATAAAGAATTAGAGAGTATCCAAAAATATTTCAATAATTCAAAATAAAATCAGGGTGCAGATTAACCACGATCCCAGCTTAACTTTTAATCTGAGACAACCATTTTTTAGTAGTGATGGAAATAACTTCCAAAGCATCCTTGCTGCCATCTGCAATACCCTTCTCAAAGTCGCCACCCTCCTTACCCATTTCATTAGTTACATGAGCAAAACATATGACATCTTTTTTCCTGGCTTTTGAAAAGGCATACAATGCAGCAGCTTCCATTTCTACTGCATAAATTCCTTCTTTGCGATAATTCTCGATTGCTTTGGCAGTCTCACGAAAAGGTGCACCGGTTGTCCAGGTAGTTCCAAAATATACTGGAACCAAAGATCCGCAAAAAGCATCTTTTAGTATATTAAAACATATCCTCTTCATGCCAGAGTATTTAGATATTGGAAGGTAGTGATAACTAGTTCCTTCGTCTCTCAAAGCCTTCTTTATAACAATAAAATAAGGAGGTTCTGCTACTGGCAAAATTCGTCCTGCCGATGTAATACTTATTAATAGCTTACAGCCTGAAGCAAAAAGTTCCTCAGCAACCAATACAGCAAATGAAGAACCAACAGCATATCCCACAATTCCCATTGCTATGCCTTCAAGTTCAAAATTATAAAGCTTTGAGTGATAACAGGCCCAGTGGGGATTTAAAGAACATTTATTTTGTTCTAATAGGTTACTTACTATATCCCCGTCCGGATCAAGAACGCAGATCTCGGGAATTTTGCCATCTGGAATATTCTGCTGTCTCCGTGCTTCCCGAAGTAAATTCTCGGGAGTAAAAACTGATGGTGCTTCATGATCTTTATTATGAACTATTGGAGGGGATTTTTTCATAGGACCTAAAATCTATTAAATATATTTAATTACATATCCTGATATTTGATCCTGTCCCATCACTGGTAAATTAGTCAGGTTTATTTACAGATATCAGATATATTATTGAAGATGTACCTTTCGGGGATTGCATCCAGGGAATTTATTACAAAATCAGAAAAATTCCTATATCTAACATAATCCATTATGTCATTTTTCGTTGCCGGGAATCTCATCTCGATTAAGGCATCTTTTATTTCAAGGTTACATGCAATCTTTATATTTTCACAGATTTCATCTGTGCTATGGTAAATTCTATCTTCAAGTTTATTTAAGGAAATCATCGAAGCCTCATTAATATCACTAACTTTTCCAATATACGATATTATTTCAGATTTAGTTTTAGGAAAATCAATGCCCTTCAAAGAATCTATTATTTCTATATTACAAAAAATAGTCATTTCATTAACTCCTGATTACTTTAAAAATATTATTATTTAAAAACAGCTATCATTAAAAAGCTCAATCTTTATTTGATATGACAGTGCCAAAAATTGGGCTTCCTTGCCTGCAAGACAAGATATTATTTTCTATACATTGTAACAATGATAACATACATTTAATATTAAATCAATACCGGGAAAATTTTAATTGTTAATAAAATAACATAATGGAATTGATAGGTAACACAAGGTACCTTGATCTATTTAAGTCCTCACAGCTTTCAAGACTTGATGTCCGGCAGAATTAACAAAATAGTTAAAGAAATAGAGAGTATTCAACAATATTTCAATAATTTAAAATAAAATCAGGCTTCAAATACCTCAGGTATAAGAACCGGGAGATACTTCTGTAATCTATCCCAAGCAGAGCTGCAGGATCAAGATATTTTCCATCATATATTACCCCAAAGTGTAAATGGCTTTCCGGGCTTGAAGGGTCATCATCTGCCCCGATTGAAGCAATAATATTTCCCTGCCTTACAAATGAGCCGACAGATATATAAATATTGGAGAGGTTAAGATAAGTGGTCCTGATCTTTTTATTATGGACTATTACAAGGGTCCTTCCTCCAATGGGTGAAAAACCTGTATAACTCACGATACCATTGCCTGCTGCGGCTACTTTCTGGCCGTAGGTACCGGCAATATCGATCCCGGTATGCTTCAAGTATCTTTCTTTTTCAATATCAAAATATTCCTGCCTGAACCCGGCTATGATCTTACCTTCCAGTGGAAATATGAATGGAGCTTTGGGCTCAGCATCAATAAATGATGGCCCTGTGATAAATGAAAACAAGCAGATGATCAAAAAAAGTATTGAGTTAAACTTTAAGCCACCTTTGATCTTTATTAGTAATTGTTCCATGGTCAGAGAATTATATCCTGAATATCTATTTATGTAAATACCTAAATATTCAATTATGCGTACTATAATAATTTTACTATTTATATATTAACTCTTATAATATTTTTAAGATTATCTTTTATAGGAGGTCAAAATATGAATGAAAGGATCAAGGAAATATTATCCTGGTACAGAAGTGAAAATCCCGGGACCATAAGAAATCTATACCATATACTTATGCAGGGCAAACTTGGCGGGACAGGTAAAATGGTCATCCTTCCGGTGGACCAGGGATTTGAGCATGGCCCTGCAAGAAGCTTTGCCCCGAATCCCCGGGGATATGATCCAGCCTATCATGCACAGCTGGCAGTTGATGCCGGACTGAGCGCACATGCTGCGCCGCTTGGTTCTATCCAGGCCATAGCAAAAGAATATTCGGGCCGGATCCCCCTGATACTTAAGGCCAATAATAGTGATGGCCTTAATAAGGGCACAGATCCGATCCCGGCCGTCACAGCTTCTGTTGAAGATGCATTGAGGCTGGGGTGTGCCGCTATCGGGTTTACAATTTATCCCGGGAGCAGTAATTTTAAACTGATGTATGAAGAAATAAGAAAAATAACCCTGGAGGCAAAAAATAATGGGCTTGTTGTAGTGGTCTGGTCATATCCAAGGGGTTCGGGATTATCAAAAAAAGGTGAAACAGCGATTGATGTCATAGCATATGCAGCTCAAATTGCAGCCCAGTTAGGGGCCCACATGATAAAAGTAAAGCCGCCGACGGACCATATTGAACTGGAGGAAGCAAGAGAAGTATATGAGAAATATAATATTCCAATAAGCAAACTGGACGAAAGGATCAAACATATCGTGCAGAGCGCTTTTGACGGCCAGCGGATAGTCATATTCTCCGGGGGTCCCGCAAAAGAAAAAAAAGAAGTCCTTGAGGAAATAAAACTTATCAATAAAGGAGGAGCCTTTGGCTCCATAATCGGAAGAAATACTTTTCAGAGGCCAAGGAAAGAAGCCCTGGGTTTTCTTGGGGAGGTACTGGATATATACAATGAATGATCTTTTATCTTTAAGATAACTTATCCGGATCATAATAAAAAACAGGATTTAAGAGAAAAACCACCAAAAATAATTTATATGTGTATAATTGGGCTAATGCCAGAGATATATTTTATTATCCATGCTAGCTTACTATTTTAATATCAATTTGACTTGCCTGCCTGAAAATAGATAAAGGTATCCGGTAAAAAAAGTTTAAGATAAAAGATATAATTTTTTAATTATTTATTAAGGTGTAGATGAAGGGGGATATTGTGAACAAGCTTGAACTGATAAGCGGAATCGCTGACAAGACTGGATTACCAAAAAAAGATGTTTCTGAAGTTGTGGATGCATTGCAGGAAACAATTACCGAAGCCCTGGTAAAAAGAGATAAAATAGCTTTAGTCGGTTTTGGGACCTTCCAGACTTCTGACAGGAAAGCAAGAACGGGGATAAATCCTGCGACCGGCGAAGCTATCCAGATCAAGGCATGCACAGTACCAAAATTTGTAGCTGGGAAGGCCTTAAAAGAAAAAGTAAGATAGAGAAGTTCAAGATATAATAATTATCCATATATTCGATACAGAGGGTCTCAGGAGTAGTGGGCATGCCGGGAGTGATATTGATCGCTAAAACCTTAGGGTGCTTGTAAAAATAAAATGTCATATAAAAGCTATTCTTGATCAGCCCAAATATGACAAGGTCTTTCTTTTCCAGGGATATGAACAATAAATTTCCAATGGAATCAATATTCTCATCAGAAACAAAGCTGGTAAGTATAAATCATTAAAATTTTGATTAAATAATTTAATTTATTTTATATTGTTTAATTAATATAATATTAATTTTTTTATTTATATTTAACTCGAAACTTTATATAATAGGCTTTAAGATTATATAAAGAATAATAGATCAAAACATAAAAGCAATGACTGTGAACTATTAAATAAAAATTAATCGTCTGGAAATGAGATGAAAAGAAATAAGTTATATGTGATCCTGTCGTTTTTAGCCTGTATTTTATTATTCAGTATTAGTGCTTTGTGTAATCAATGTGGAGCAGCTGATAATAAAGATAAAATAGATGTAGAAGAAGATCTGACTGATGAAGAATTAGCGGATGCAAATATAGGAGATGAAGAAGAGGGCATAGAAGAAGGGGAAGATGAAGAAGAGGGCATAGAAGAACCTACAGTTGAACTTAAAGTTTATGAGGGCCCACTGTTTTCGGAAGCCAATGATGTTTGTTACTATAGGATAGAGGCCAAGGTAAAAGGAAATCCAGAGCCAACAATTGAATTCAGCAAAGATGACAGCAATGGGGCCTGGGGTCCGACAAAAACCCAGGTCAATCTCAATTATCCTGACGATATTTATACCCTGGTCGTCACTGCTACAAATTCTGTGGGAACTGTTTCAGAGTCTATAGTAATTGAATGGGGTTGTGATGAACCGGACCCGGAGCCTGAACCTGGAATACCTGTAGAAGAAATAGGTATTGGTGCCGAAGGCAGCCTGAGCGGATATATTGCACAGGGCTTTGGCCCTACTACAGGCACAGATGAAGTATTTTTTGGTGATAATAATACAGATACCGTTACTAAAGGTTATTTAAGTTTTGATATTAGCGGCCTGAGCGGACTGGGAGATGTGACTATTACTGATGTTGATCTAGTTATCCCGATCAATGAGATCGGGAATGAACCCTGGCTGGCTGCAGATGAAATACATATCAAGGTGCTTGATTATGGGAATGAACTAGATGTACCGGGTGATTTCGCTATAGGTGGGACCATGGTGAAGATTTTCAATACATCTGATTCCCTGGCTGACCTAAATTTTGGAACCAATGCATTGAAAAGCGAGCTTCAGGCTAAGGTGGACATAGGAGAAGAAAATTTTCAGTTAAAATTAAGTTTAACAAATAAGAGCAATAATGGTGTAGGAGACTGGTATCTTTTAAAACCAAGTGGAGCTTCCCTCCAAATAAAATATGAGGTACCTCAATGAGCCTTAAGATATTTATTAAGATAAAGCCTATTATTGAGTACAGTGATAAATAATATAATTTAGCAGTAAGGGGAATCATGGCTAAAATACTTTTTTTTAGAAAAATCCTGGCAGTAGTCATCTCGATTGCCGTTGTATTGGGCCTTGTGCCCTTTTTATCATCATGTTTCTCTTCTTTTTCTTTGCTTAAATTTGGTGATCTCACTGTCTGTGCAAAGATAGATGAAGAGGGTGCTCCAATTGACCAGAAAGATGAATTTAATATTAATGCTAAAAAGATTTTTGTAACAATTGAAGTAAACGGAGTAAAGGCTGATGATAATAAGCGCTTTACCATAGTTAATATGGAAACCGATGAGATCGTTTTTGATATTACAGACAAGTATTCAACAAAATTAGAGGGACTGGTTGAGGGTAATTTCTATATTGAAACAAAAGATATAGAAGAGGGCCAGATTTTGTTAGAACCGGGAAATTATACAGTTTCCTTTTATCATAATGGAGAACTCAAGGATTCTACTGATTTTAAGATCAATAAGCCGGAATCCGAGATCCAGGAAGTGACCCTATCCAATGCAGTAGATGAAATCACCCTTGAACCTTTAAACGATATTAAAGAATTTGGGGCCATGGACACAATATATGTATCAATATTGACAAATAATCAGATCAGTGGAGATGTTTACAGTGTCCGCTGGTATTACGGCGAAGACGAGATCATAGATATTGTAGATCTGGAGGTCACAGAAAATATTTATAAAGAGGAATATGTAATTTTCTGGATGCCTATAGAAGGTTCTATGGGTCCCGGAAACTACAAAGCTGAGATTTACTTAAACAGTTCTCTTTACGGCAAGTATGATTTTATAATCATAGGAGAAGTACCAATTGAAGAAGCAGGCACTGGAACTGGAAGCTATAATATTTATTTTACTCAGGAAAACTTATATACGAGCCAGGATTATGAATTATCGATCAATTATCCTGATGAGTGGGACTTTGAGATAACAGAGGACGATAAAGGTTATTCTATCTTATTTTTTCCGATTTCGGATGAAACCTATATGAGTGTGAGTTTAACAATATCTGGTAAAGGAAATTATGATCCTGATGACCTGAAGGCATTTTCCGATGAAGGGGTAATGGATACTGGATTGGAAACATACAATGTTGAGGAGTATTCAGGAGAAATACTTGATTCTTATTATTATGAAGAATATGATTATAACCTGACTGACTCTGAAGAAAATGAGTTTCTAATCAATAATTTTTTAATTCTAAGAGAAAATAATCTGGTTATTCTCAGTGGAATATCTTTTAGTCCGCAGGCTGAGATGTACTGGGATATTTATACTGCTATGCTGGGAACTCTCTCCTTTGAATAAGCCAGGGGCCGCAAATATATTTAAATAAAGAAAAGGAAAAAATGGGTAAAAAAACAAAAAAACCCTATTTTCTATTATTTCATGTCTGGCCGCCCTGGCCATTGCCACAGCCTTACCATCAGCTGGATGCATGGAACCTGGGGACCAGGAATATTAGCGTGTCTATTTCATCGACAGCTTATTATTCAGGTGAAGATGGCGCCTGTAATACCAGTATGCCGTTTACTGATACCTTAAACGGTACCCTGAGCGAGGATAATGGCAGTGCAAGCGGAACCTGTTCACATAGTGAATCCTGGTCCTTGTATTGATAGCAATATGATGACCATAGTAATGGCGATCAGGCAGGCAGTCAAATTCCACTGCTAGCATATAAGGATTAAGGCTGATCGCTAAACACTCTTAGTTTTTTCTTTATTTAATGCAAACCAGTGTTTTGTATTATTTGCAATTTTTACAAGTGCCAGCATGATCGGAACCTCGACCAGTACCCCAACAACCGTAACAAGGGTCGCCCCGGACTGAAGGCCGAATAAGGATATTGCCACAGCTACTGCAAGTTCAAAAAAATTACTGGCCCCGATCATCGCTCCGGGAGCAGCAATGCTGTGGGGAAGCCTCCAGGCTTTGGCCCAGCCATAAGCAATAGCAAATATCAAAAATGTCTGGATGATCAAGGGTACTGCAATAAGTGCAATATGGGCAGGGTTGGCCAGGATTATTTTCCCCTGAAAAGCAAAGATAATAATAAGGGTAAGAAGCAGGCCGGTAACTGTGACATTATTAAATTTTTTGATGAAAATATTTTCAAAATATTTTTTCCCTTTTCTTTTTATAATCAGGATCCTCGAGATATATCCTGCAGAAAATGGGATGACTACAAATAATATTACAGACAGGAATAAAGTGCTGTAGGGGACTATCACATCGCTTATTTTTAAAAGGAAAGCAACAATGGGAGTGAAAGCAAAAAGGATTATTATATCATTTATAGCTACCTGGACCAGTGTATATGCCGAGTCGCCTTTGGACAAATGGCTCCATACAAAGACCATGGCAGTGCATGGTGCAGCTCCCAGGAGCACAGCGCCTGCAAGATACTCAGTAGCAAGCGGGAGGGGTATAATTGACTTGAACACAAATTTTAAAAAGAACAATGCAATAAAATACATTGTGAATGGCTTGATAAGCCAGTTGGTAACAGTGGTAACAGTAAGCCCCTTTGGCTTTTTTGTAGCATTTACAATGCTAGCAAAATCAATTTTAAGCATCATGGGGTAGATCATAAGCCAGATCAGGATAGCTACAGGTATGGAAACATTGGCATACTCAAACTTGCTCAATGTATTTGGGAATGCAGGAAAAAATTTTCCAATGGCTACACCAACTGCTATACAAAGAATCACCCATACAGAAAGGTACTTATCAAAAAAACTCAGTGTTTTCTCTTGTTGCTTATTTGATGGCTCAGCCATTGCTCTCCTCCCTGGTTCATTTTTTATTAAATAGGATAGAATGTCATCTACATATATCTTTTCTGTTTACAGCCTTTAATTTTTCAAGATCTGTTTTAATCTGTCCGCTTTCAGCTAATATTAATATTGCATGGTCCATTATTTGCCTAATATTAGCATCAATTGCAGTATTCAGGCTGTAGTTTACCCACTGGCCGTCCTTGATATAAGTGACCAGGCCCGAATTTTCCAGTAGTTTCAAATGGCTTGATATAGTAGGCTGTGCAAGTCCTATTACTTCTCTTATTTCACAAACACACAGGCCTTTTTTGGTATTTAGTAAATTGACCATCCTGATCCTGCTCTCATCAGATAATGCTTTAAATATCCTGGTCAAACTGTTTAATACTTCCATAACTTTATTTACATAATAAAACAGGGATAAGTATACCTATATATTTGGATATGTCAATATAGTACAGAAGGTACCAGCCGGGCTTTATACGGATATATATAAAAAAATAGTTTATTAAATTATAACTTGACTTGTATGTAAATAATTATATATAATTGTTAATTAATTATATTAATTTTAATATAATATTAATAATAAATATATTATGTATAGCATATTTTAATAATTACTTAATACTATAATTATGATTTTTCAAAATATAGTTTATTCAGTTCCACTCATCATTGTGATCCTATTTTCAGTGGTGACATTATCTTATATTTATCTCCTGGATATTATAAGGAAGAAACAGCATTTTAAAATAGAATCCCTTATTATAATCGGCAGCATGATATGGATTTTAGGAAATATATTTGAGCTGGAATTCTTAAAACTACAAAATAGGATCCAATGGGGAAAGCTGCAGTATGTAGGAATTATAATAATAGCAATTGCATGGGTCATATTTGCTATTAATTATGCTGGACTGAAAAAATGGCTTACAAAGCGTAATGTTATTTTACTGAGTATTTTACCAATTGTAATACTGGCATTAGCGTATACTAATGAACTCCACCATTTTGTCATTCAGGATTACAGTTTAGGAAGTCATTTGAATTCTGTTGTACTAGATAAGACCTATAATACCGGGCACTGGATAATATTATTATATCTCCTTATTTCCCTCCTGGTCGGCTCAATACTCATCGGGCAAATGCTTGTTAAATCAAATCATGCATATAGATGGCAGGCAACCCTTTTTATTTTAGCATTAATAATCCCGATCTCAGTGATCATGTTATTCTTATCCGGATCAAATCCATTCCCTTATCTTGAAATAATACCTGTTTCAATCGCATTTAGCAGCATGATGATCTCGATTATCCTATCACGGTCAAGAATCGGGGAAATTGTTCCAGTTGCAAGGGAAAATGTGATAGACAGTATAAATGATGGCGTTCTTGTCCTGGATGATAAAAATAATGTCTTAGATATAAATAAAACTTTCCAGAAGATATTTGACAGGAACATTAGAGAAGTAATCGGAAAACCGTTAAAAATAATTTCTACAAATTTAAACAATAAAGTGGAAAGCCTGATAAAAGAAGCTATTGTAAATGATGAATTAACCGTAGCCCCAAATGGAAAAAAACACATCTTTGATATCAGTATTTCTGATATTTTTAACTGGCAGGATGTTCATGTAGGAAAAACAATCCTGCTGCATGATATAACTGAAAAAAAGGAAAAAGAAAAAGTAATAAAATATTTGTCTTTTCATGACAAATTAACAGGATTATATAACAGGGCTTATTTTGAAGTAGAATTAAAAAGACTGGATGTAAAAAGGCAATTACCGGTAAGTATTATTATGGGGGATGTAAATGGTTTAAAACTCATAAATGATGCTTTTGGTTATAATGAGGGAGACAAACTCCTGAAAAAAAGCGCTGAACTGATCAAATATTCTTGCAGGTCTGAAGATATTGTATCGAGGTGGGGCGGGGATGAATTCATAATATTGCTTCCAAAAACTTCAAATGCCCGCACTGAAATAATAGTTAAAAGGATAATTAACAGTTGTAAAAAAATCAATCCATTAAAAATACCCATCAGCATCTCTCTTGGATTTTCCACTAAAGTAGATAATAACCAGAGTATAAGCAGGACAATAAAAGATGCAGAAGAGAGGATGCAGAGAAGAAAGATGCTTGAAAGCAAAAGCATCTATGGTTCACTTATAGCATCGCTTAAAAGGACTCTGTGGGAGAAAAGCCATGAAACCGAGGAACATGCCGAACGTATTAAAAAACTGGCAATAAAACTTGGTAAGTCTGTAAAGCTGCCCTCTAATAAACTGGATGAGCTTGAACTTTTAGCCACCTTGCATGATGTAGGTAAAATATCCGTCCCGGATGCTATTCTCCGTGGTAATAAAGATTTAAATAATGAGGAGTGGAAAATCATGAAGAAGCATACTGAAGTAGGTTATCACATTGCAATTTCATGCCCGCAATTGATTCCAGTTGCAGAAGATATACTTCTTCATCATGAATGGTGGGATGGCAGCGGATATCCACACAATCTTAAAGAGGAAGAAATCCCGGTTACGGCCAGGATTATAAATATTGTTGATGCATACGATGTTATGAGAAACGGCAGGCCGTATAAAGACAGCATGGACAAACATGCAACAATACAAGAACTCAAAGGATTATCAGGAATTCAATTCGATCCAAACCTGGTCAGTAAATTTATTAAAATACTTGAAAAGTACTGATTTTATCATCCTGGTATTTTTGAAATAAGCCGGGATACTGCAGGCAGGAAAGTCATCCCTATGGCAATAATAGATGACAGTGCCAATAATATGCCAGCTATATCCAGCTTTCTCCCTGCCCTATTTCTTGCCAGATCAATGCCGCCGCATACAATTGCGGTTAAAGCCGGTATGGGAACAAAAATAATAGCGATCCAGACTATTAAATAAAACCACCATATTGCAGAAACCATTAGATTTTTAAACCCCCAGATCTCAGAAGTACCATAGGGATATGTCTCAAACCTGTGCCCCAGATATAAAATAAATAAAGAGAGTAATGTAACAATACTGAAAATCCCCGGGATCAACCCTGCAATAAAAGACACGATTGAAAGACCGCCTGGTTTTCCCTGTATGACTTTATTAGCCAATATTGCCTCCATGAATAAATATAATATTAAAAATTAAATTATTTTAGCATAATTTTTTAAAACAATAATCAACCATTCCAAATAGTGGGTTTGCTATCAAAGCGCTATGGGAGGGGAAAAGAATGCATGGGCCTGGTGGATAAGCATTAGTTTCAAAC
>SDBU01001185.1_pt1 | contig 37967 bp, 27 predicted proteins | sample 2277071 | NCBI WGS metagenome assembly SDBU01 (sample SAMN10397929, study PRJNA504765) | marine sediment metagenome | isolation source: marine sediment core GS08_GC12, 126 cmbsf | place: Arctic Ocean: Gakkel Ridge, Loki's castle | collected 2008 | reverse complement strand
AGGCCAAAAATGCTCGGAGGCGTGGTTTTCTCCACGTTGAGAACGTTTTTGGCCGACAACGCAGGCATCGGGCTTCCCTTGGGGATAGAGCGGGTTATTTGGATACGCTCTAAGTGTAAAGGAGAAAAATATGCGTCTGGTCTGCATGTTGTTCTTTGTTCTTCTGTATGCAACTGTCTCAACTTTTGCTGCAGCCTCTACGGGGCAAACTCATCCTTTTTCAGTTCACGATATGTTGGCGATGGACCGCATCTCTGACCCCCAGGTCTCGCCCGACGGCAAGTGGGTTGTTTTTATGCTGCGAAAAACCGACCTCGAGGCGAATCTTGGGCGAACTGACCTCTGGCTGGTTGGCGCCGACGGCAGTGGGCTTCGCCGTTTGACATCTCACCCGGCAAAGGACTTTAATCCACGTTGGGCATCTGACGGCCAGTCCGTCTGGTTTATATCCACCCGGTCGGTGTCTTCACAGGTTTGGCGTATTCAGATTGATGGCGGGGAGGCGGAACAGGTTACTGATGGGCCCCTTGACGTTGGGAATCTGGTTGTCTCACCTGATGGAAAGCACATCGGTTTCACTATGGAGGTCTTCCCCGACTGCACCACGGTGGACTGCACAAAGGACAGGCTCGACGATATCAAGGCAAAAAAAACAAGCGGCCGAATTTACGACCGAATTTTTGTTCGCCACTGGGATACTTGGAAAGATGGCCGACGCTCACATCTGTTTGTTATGCCTTCGACAGGAGCCGAAGCAGTGGACCTGATGCCGGGGATGGATGCTGATACTCCTTCCAAACCGTTCGGAGGTCCCGAGGAGATTACTTTTACACCAGACGGTAAAGCCATTATCTTTTCCGCTCGCGATGTCGGCAAACAGGAACCGTGGTCGACCGACTTTGATCTCTACCTGGTACCCATTAACGGGTCCACCCCGCCGAGATGTTTGACCGAAAAGAACAAAGCCTGGGATACTAATCCGGTCTTTTCACCCGATGGCAAGACCCTGGCCTACTTAGCTATGACTAAGCCCGGTTACGAGTCCGACCGCTTCCGAATTATCCTGCAGCGCTGGCCGGCAGGCAGAAAACGTGTCTTGACGGAAAAGTGGGATCGCAGCCCATCTTCTCTTTGCTTCTCAGACGATAGCAAAACAATCTATGCCACAGCACCCAATATTGGCCAAAAATCCCTGTTCGTAATCGATGTAAAAAGTGGCAGAGTTCGTACCATCGCCAAAGAAGGTAATGTGAGTTCACTAGGCGTCTCAGCCAACAGGATTATTTACGGTCTCAGTTCCATGAGCAGCCCCGTCGAACTGTTTTCGGTTAAACCTGATGGCGGTAATCTGCGACAAATCACTAATATCAACTCAGAGAAAATCGACGCCGCCCGGATGGGTGAATACGAGCAGTTCTCTTTCAAGGGTTGGAATAACGAAACGGTCTATTGCTATGTAGTCAAACCCGTGGATTTTAATCCCCGTAAGAAATACCCCGTCGCTTTTCTAATTCATGGAGGCCCACAGGGTTCTTTCGGCAACACTTTCCACTACCGCTGGAATCCACAGGCCTATGCAGGGGCTGGCTATGCGGCCGTAATGGTGGATTTTCACGGTTCCACCGGATATGGGCAGGCCTTTACCGATTCCATCCGAGGCGACTGGGGTGGTAAACCCCTCGAGGACCTCCGGAAAGGTCTGGCCGCCGCCTTAAAGCGCTATCAGTGGATGGACGGCGATAGAGTGGGTGCGTTGGGCGCTTCCTTCGGCGGTTATATGGTTAACTGGATAGCTGGAAAATGGACGGACCGTTTCCGCTGCATGGTCAATCACGATGGCAATCTCGATGAGCGGATGGCCTACTTCGATACAGAAGAGCTCTGGTTCCCCGAATGGGACCACCTCGGCACACCTTGGGAAAATCCCGATAATTACGAGAAGCATAATCCTGTTAACTACGTCAAAAACTGGAAAACTCCGATGCTCGTCATCCACGGAGCGTTGGATTTTAGGGTCGCAGATACCCAGGGCTTGTCCACTTTTAATGCTCTACAGCGTCTCGGGATTGAAAGCAAGCTGCTCTACTTTCCTGATGAAAACCACTGGGTGCTAAAGCCCCACAATTCCATTCTCTGGCACGAGACCGTGATCGGCTGGCTGGACAGATGGCTTAAAAATGATTATTGATTATTAATTATCAATAATGTAACATAGTAAACGTAAATCAGTAATTGAACGTCATTCATCAATTATCAAGGTGAACTAATGGCTCGGAAATTTGTAAGAGCGCTTTTCCCCGGCTCCTTTGACCCGATTACAAACGGGCATTTGGATGTTATCAACCGAGGTATGAAACTTTTTGACGAGCTTATCATTGCGGTCGGGCGAAGTCCGGTCAAGAACCAGCTCTTTACACCTAAAGAGCGGGTCGAGATGATAGCTGAACTGGTAGTTGATATGCCCGGCGTCTCGGTTGAGAGTTTTGATGGGCTGACCGTTGAATATGCTGCTAAAAAAAAGGCAAATGTCATCCTGCGGGGCCTGCGAAGCCTTACCGACGTTCAGTATGAGTTCCAGCTTGCTATGACAAACCGGGCCGTGACGGGCATAGAAACCGTCTTTGTTATGACCAGCGAGCAGTACGGCTTCACCAGTTCGACCCTCATTCGCCAGGTTGCTACACTGGGCGGTAACCTTTCAAAACTGATTCCGGAAAATGTCCGTAATCGTTTGCAACAACGTCTTAAAAAACGTGAATCGTGAAGTGAAATACGAAATACCCTTCACGAGATACGAGATATGTTGACTGTTAGTGTTGAAACGCGTTTTTGGGCATCGCACCAATTGACCTTGCCGGACGGCTCGAAAGAGCCGGTGCACTCTCATAACTGGTCGGTTACCGCTGATGTCGGCAGCGACATGCTGAGCAATATGGGACTTGTTATGGACTTTCGCCGACTAAAGGCGATGCTCGATAATATCGTGGCGGAGTTTGATAATGTGACATTGGACAGCATCGATTATTTTGGGCCGATTAACTCGACGGCTGAAAACGTAGCCAAATACATATATGAAAAACTTCAGCCCGGACTACCCAAAGGCGTCAAGCTTGAAGCTGTCAGGGTTGTCGAGGAACCGGGATGTTTAGCAAAATTCACCGGTCCCTATTAGGCGGACAAACGCAAAAAAATGCGGCTGACGACCTGATAAATAGACAACGCCTCGCAAATCGTTCTACAGAGGCCCCCTGAATTTGACGATATTTTCAAAGAAGAGCCAGGAACTTGCCAGGTCAGTAGCGTTTTGGTATGATATATATGTGACCAGTTTGCTCGATGCCCAATGCTGGATACTCGACGAGCATCGAGTATCGAGTATCGAGTATCGAGTATCGAGTATCCAGTATCGAGTATCCAGTATATGCAGTGTCAAATTTGTAAAAAAAATGAGGCGACTATTCACCTGACCGAGATTACTGACGGGGTGCGCGCCGAGATGCATATTTGTGAGCATTGTGCCCAAGAGGAGGGTATAGCCGTCAAGAGTCAGATTCCTTTAAATGAGCTGCTCAGCAGCCTGCTTGCCGTCCAGCCAACAGACGAGGAGTTGTTCGGCCCTTCAGAGAAGGGGACCTTGGTCTCGTGCCCACAATGTGGCTTTACGCTGGAGCAATTCCGAAAAGAGGCGGTTCTGGGCTGTCCTTATGATTATGAGGTTTTTGAGAAACCACTTCGTCGGCTCATAGAAAAAGCTCACAACGGCAACAGTACTCACTGTGGCAAAGTCCCTTCAAAGACCTCCACGGGCACGAAAAAGCAAATACAGCTTATTACACTCCGCCAGCGCCTCGAAGCGGCAGTGCAAAGCGAAGATTACGAACTCGCGGCAGAATTGCGAGATAAAATAAAAAAGTGTGAAACCTGAACTAAAATACCAGACACCCTTCACGGGATAAGAGATACAAATATATGAAGCTGACTGATCTAAGTAGTGACATAAACGAATGGTTTAGCGGCTCCGGACCGTTGGCAGATATTGTTATATCCTCACGGATTCGGCTGGCAAGAAATCTGGCCGGATACAAATTCTTGAACCGATGCTCAACTGCTGAAAAATCCGAACTACTTAAGAAGCTAAAAGACGTTCTCATGTCCCTGGACCTTGGCGATAAAGTCTTTTATATCAGCGTGGACAGGGCGCCCGTTCTGAACAGGCATTTCATGGTGGAGAGGCATCTTATCAGCCGACACCACGCATTCGGCAAGGGCCCGCGAGGAGTCGTTATCGCCCAGCGGGAATTTTTCACTGCTATGATTAACGAGGAGGACCATCTGCGAATCCAGGTCCTCAAAGGAGGCCTGCAGATATCTAAATGTGCCGAGCAGATAAATCACATCGACGATATGATTGAGCACAAGGTCAGCTATGCCTTCAGTCCTCGTTATGGATACCTGACGGCATGCCCGACCAATCTGGGCACGGCTATTCGGGTTTCCGTTATGCTGCACCTGCCGGCGTTGAAAATGACTGGCCAAATTGAGAAGTTCTTCAATGCCGCAAAGGATATGAACCTTGCCGTGCGAGGTCTTTTTGGCGAAGGCACAGAGGCCGCAGGCGATTTCTATCAAATATCAAATCAGATAACCCTTGGCATCTCAGAGTCGGATATCATCACGCAGTTTGAAGAAAACGTTATTCCCGAAATTGTCGACTATGAAAACGCTGCCAGGAATCAACTGCTTTCAGAGCAGATGGATGTCCTTGATGATAAGATTTCTCGGGCGATGGCGCTGTTGCGGAATGCTCATCTGATAAGTTCACAGGAGGCCTTGTTCTTGCTGAGCCATTTGCGATTGGGACTGAATATGCGCGAGCACATGGGGGCTTCCACTCCTGCGATTGATACCCTTGGCACACTCAGCCGGCAGGGCAGCCGTGCAAATAAGAGTCACGGTCTTTCCATCGCGACCATAAACCGGCTGTTTATGTTGACTCTGCCGGCCCATTTACAGTTAAACTATGGAAAAACCCTCGATGCCACTCACAGAGACGTACTCAGGGCCCAGATTATCCGCTCTGCCCTGAACCAGGATACATAGCGAATCCCACTGCCTTCCGGCGGCTTTCTTTCGCAAACCGCCACTAATACACAAGAAGAAGGGATGAATTCTAACGGCTTTGTAAAGACAGAAGATTTGACTCGGGTCTACTCATCTGGACAGATTGAGGTTGTGGCCCTCAAAGATGTGAATCTGTCTGTCAAAAAAGGCCAATTTTTAGGAGTAACAGGCCCTTCTGGCTCAGGTAAATCCACTTTGATGAATCTGCTGGGCGGTTTGGATACTCCCACTTCCGGTCGTATCAAAGTACAGGGCAGAGTCATTTCTGAGTTGAGCAAACAGGAGCTGGCCCTGTATCGGCGATACCAGGTCGGTATGATTTTTCAGTCGTTTAACATTATCTCCTCCTATACGGCCCTCGAAAATGTTGCCTTTCCATTACTTTTTGCCGGTGTCGGTAAAAAACAAAGAAAGCAGCGGGCCGAGCACATGCTGGAAAAAGTCGGATTATCTGCCCGCAGGAAACACAGGCCGTCCGAGCTTTCCGCCGGTGAACAACAGAGGGTGGCCATCGCTCGTGCCCTGATCAATCAGCCGAAAATCCTCCTTGCTGATGAACCAACCGGCAACCTGGACAGCTCCACATCAAAAAAGATAGTCCGGATACTCTCAGACCTGAACGAAAATCAGGGCTTAACCGTGATTATGATTTCCCATGAAGAATCATTGGTTGAAAGTTTCGCGCATGAGATTATTCACCTCTGTGATGGAAAAATTATTGAACAGGAAAAGATCAGGTGAGCACAGATGAGGATTTCTGACTACATCGAACAGTCCTTTTCCAATCTGCGTAAGAAAAAGCTCCGCACCTTCCTTACAACCTCCGGTGTGATGATAGGAATTGGGGCCCTTGTCTCGATGTTTTCCTTTGGCAAAGGTGTACAGAAAAATATCACAGACAGGTTCAAAGAGCTCGATTTATTAAATTATATTGCGGTTTATCCCCCTTCACAGGAAAGCCTGCTCCCGCAATCCTCCGAGATAGTTGATGCTAACCAACAGGTTCCTGCCCTGAATGATGAATTTATCAGCCAGATTACCCAGTTGGAGGGTGTCGTATTAGCCTTTCCCGAGATTCGTTTCCCCGCTCTTGTTAGATTCAAGGATAAACAGAGGTTTTGTTTCATCCAGGTATTCTCTGCCCCTGTCAGCCGGTCCGGATTACTCAAAATTCGGGCAGGCAAACACTATTCGGCCGGTGACTCAAATTCTTTGATTATCAGTGATACCTTGCTGCGTCGTATGGAAGTCAGGGACCCGCAAACGGCAATTGGCGAAACAGTCGAGGTCTCGACTCTGAAGTTTGATTCGGTCCTCCTTAGTCCTGCGAATATCGCATCCGTTATACAAGGCGATAAACTTCCTTTTTCACAGGAAAGCTATGCCTTTAATATTGTCGGAGTGGCTGAGCGTATGGGCTTCGGTGGACCTATACCACTGCGAAGCGATGTTTATATCTCTCCCGAAGCATCGAAAAAAATGAAAAAGGTGTCTTTGACGCGCATCCGGGATTTTTTCCAATCGTCACGGCAGGCCGGGGGGTATTCTTCTGTGAGCATAAAAGTGTCCTCGGTTAGATATATAGACTCTATTAAAGCGCAGATGGAAGACAAAGGCCTCAAGACCTTTGCAGTTGTAGATCAGCTTGGAGAAATCAAGACCGCCTTTATCTTTATGGATATGTTTCTATTCGCGGTCGGCATGATAGCCATCACCGTTGCCTCTCTGGGGATTATCAATACAATGGTGATTTCCATCCTCGAAAGATACAAAGAAATCGGGATTATGAAAGCTGTGGGAGCCAATGATGGAGATGTGAAAAAGATATTTTTCTTTGAGTCGGGACTTATCGGTTTTTCGGGAGGTGTTCTAGGGCTGGCTCTGGGATGGGCCGTGAGTATGCTCATCAATCTGGTTGCCAATTATTACCTCTCCAGGCAGGGCGTTCCCTTCGTCGATTACTTTAGCTTTCCGTGGTGGCTTTGCCTCGGAGCGGTCATGTTTTCGATACTAATCAGCCTGCTCGCCGGTATCTATCCTGCTTCACGGGCGGCCCGCATTGACCCCGTCCTGGCATTGCGTCATGATTAACTGAAATAAGCTTGAAATCCCCATCATTTCTCCTAACCTGCCAAAATGGCACTATGTCAGGGCAATTGGTAAATTAAAAACGGCAGTAAAAAAACTTAACTTCTTGAAATGCAAGAGGTTAAATAGCCCAAGCCGGCTCAGTATCCTAACTGGCACGCTTTTTGCATATTAAAATCCTCGGAACTTTCTATATACTGATGACACGCAATAAAGCGAAAGGAATATAACTATGGCTAAAATTATTGGAATAGATTTGGGAACGACAAATTCTGTCGTTGCCGTTATGGAAGGCTCATCGCCCAAGGTTTTGGTTAATTCTTCCGGCTCTCGGCTGACCGCATCGGTCGTTGGCTTTACGGACAAGGGTGAGAGACTCATCGGCCAGATTGCACGACACCAGCAGGTAACCAACCCGGAAAACACCGTATTTTCCATCAAGCGCTTTATGGGCAGACGCCACAGTGAAGTCTCCGCCGAAGAAAAAATAGTGCCCTACAAAATTACCGGCGGGCCGGAGGAATTGGTTAAGGTCAGCGTCCGCGACAAGGAATACACCCCCCCTGAAGTCTCGGCGATGATTCTTCAGGATTTGAAAAAGACCGCAGAGGATTATCTGGGAGAAAAAGTTACCAGCGCGGTTATTACCGTACCGGCCTACTTCAACGACTCGCAGCGACAGGCAACAAAAGATGCCGGCAAGATAGCAGGACTAAAGGTCGAGCGAATTATAAATGAGCCGACTGCTGCCGCACTTGCCTATGGGCTTGAAAAGAAAAAGAACGAAAAGATTGTCGTCTTTGACTTCGGCGGCGGAACATTCGATATATCGATTCTCGATATCGGAGACGACGTCGTCGAGGTCCTCAGTACCAACGGCGATACACACCTCGGCGGCGATGACCTGGACGAAGCGCTTATAAATTATCTCGCTGAAGAGTTCAGAAAGAAAGAAGGAATCGACCTGCGAGATGACCCGATGGCACATCAGCGCCTAAGAGAGGCTGCCGAAAAGGCAAAATGTGAGTTGAGTTCACAGCTTGAAACGACCGTAAATTTGCCCTTTATCACAGCCGACGCCTCGGGGCCAAAGCACCTGCAGATTACCATCACACGCAGCAAGTTCGAATCGCTCGTTGAGCCGATTCTCGAAAGGTTGAAGGGCCCCTGCCGCATAGCTCTGGATGATAAAAAAGTTTCCGTAAGCGATATCTCCGAGGTTCTGCTTGTCGGAGGCTCGACAAGGATTCCGAAAGTTCAGGAGATTGTCAAAGAAATTTTCGGTAAAGAGCCTAACAAGAGTATCAATCCTGATGAGGTTGTTGCCCTGGGTGCCGCTATTCAGGGAGCGGTCCTTGCCGGAGATGCCGGTGTAAAGGATATTTTATTGCTCGACGTAACGCCGCTTTCGCTGGGCGTCGAGACCCTTGGCGGCGTTATGACAAGACTTATTGACCGAAACACAACAATCCCAACCAGTAAAAAAGAAATCTTCTCGACCGCTGCCGATAGTCAGACCACCGTCGACATCCATGTCCTACAGGGCGAGAGGGAGTTTGCAAAGGACAACCGCACGCTCGGAAGGTTCCAGCTTGCCGATATCCCACCGGCTCCGCGAAGCATTCCGCAGATTGAGGTGGCATTCGATATCGACGCTAACGGCATCTTGAGCGTTTCGGCTAAAGACCTCGGTACCGGCAAGCAGCAGTCCATTGAGATTAAATCCAGTTCAGGCCTGAGCGAACAAGAGGTTGAGAAGATGACCAAGGAGGCCGAGTCACACGCCGAGGAAGATAAGAAGAAAAGAGAAGTTATTGACTTGAAGAACCAGGCCGACCAGTTGGTTTATTCAACGGAGAAAACACTCAAAGAGCACGGCGACAAGGTCTCTGCTGATACTCGCGGCAAAATCGAAAGTGCTGTCAACAACTTGAAGGAGACTATAAAAGGTGAGGATGCCGATGCGATAAAGAAAGCCGTTGAAAGCCTCGGAACCGCCGGCCAGGAATTGGGCAAGGTGCTGTACGAAGAGGCAGCTAAGAAACAGGCAGCGTCAGCCCAGCCCCAACCCGACCAGGCTGGACAAGCACCTCCACCACCCGAAGAGGAAGTTAAAAGAAAAAAGCCGGATGACGTAATCGATGCTGAATTCGAAGCCAAAGACAAGTAGCGAATCTTGATTCTTGATGCTCGATGCCCGTAGGAACAAAAAAGCGAGAATCGAGTCACGAGTTTATTTACCTATACAGAAGCGACTGAATATTCGTTCTAATATCTGCTCATCAGCCCGATCAGGTCCGCCCGTAGCGGATTCTATATCGTATATGGCCTGGTAAGCCGCTCGCAGCATCATTGCGGTAACCTCATCGTTGCCGGCCTTCAATTCACGCGTGGCTTCGATGACATTCTCAATCGCTTCGGTGACTGCCTGTTTATGTCTCGTTGTAAGCGCGACACTCGATATCTGCTCCGGAATCTGTCCCCTACCTCCCGCACCGATAGTCAGCTCAACTATTTTTCTATCGATCGTCTCTCGCAGCAGTTCTATACCGTTCCCGGTTACTACAGAAGTTGGCAAAAACTCGGAAGCGAACCCCGTTAGAGACTTTTCCCCTTGGGTCTCTAACGGGGCGAACATTTTATTTAGCTCGCCAAGCCGCTTAGTTAACGCTTCTTCCGATAGCAAATCCGATTTTGTTGCGACCGGTATCAGAAGTCGTGGTTCAACAAGGGTGCGTATTGAGACATCTTCGTACCAGTCTGCTTTTGCGACATCCACACAAAATACAACCACTGAGCTGTTTCGCAGCGCTTCGATTGCTGCCTGCTGTGCCAGCTCATCGAGAATCGAGAATCGAGCATCAGGCATCGAGTATCGAGTCAACCCTGCACAATCGAACAGCACGCATCTGCAATGAGCTAATGTCAACACGCCGGTCAACACATCCCTTGTTGTCTTACGCAGCTCCGAGACGATACTTCTTTCTTTGCCGAGCAGCTTGTTGAGCAGGCTGCTCTTTCCCGCGTTGGGGGCGCCTGCGATTCCAACCGCCGGCAAATCAACCACCTCTTCGTAGCTGACACTGCCTGATAACAGCCGCTCAAGCTCATTTTTTATTTGCGTTAATCTTTTTGTCGTCTCCGCCCGGCTTATAAACTCGATATCTTCACCGCTGAAGTCCAAACCCGCCTCTATCAAACTAAGGCAGTCCATCAATTCTGAGCGAATTTTTGATGTGGTTTGTCCCAATCGGCCCGCCAGAAGTTTCTCCGAAGCGGCCAATTGAAATGTATTGCTGCTTACAACAACTTCATTGACGGCCTCGGCCTGGGTCAAATCCATTTTGCCGTTAAGATAGGCCCGCGCGGTGAATTCACCGGGCCCAGCCATTCGGAGATCTTTGTTTAGGAGGTTACCCATCAACGCCTCGGTGACAGCCGCGTTGGTATGGATGTGAATTTCGCCAAGGTCGTCGCCGGTATAGGAATGCGGAGACAAAAATAGATACAGATTTGCATCAACTTTTAGCTCGGAGTCCACAGCCACGCTGCCCGGCGTCAAGGCCGCATGTCGTACTCGTCCTTCGTCCTTTGTCCCTCGTCTTTCGTTCCTCATCCCTCGCTTTATTTTAATCGGGGGGCTAAAAATCTGATTGATTTTTTCGAGTGTCTCGGGTCCGCTTATGCGAACAATAGCTCTTTGATCCGCGATTGGAGAACTAATGGCTGCGATAGTATCATCAAGCTCGTACATTGACTAATTACATCTTATAGAACGGCTTGGGCTTTTTCTTTTTGACTTTTCCGCCGGTTTTGCTCGTTGCCGAAACAAGGCCCTTGGATTCGGTTTCTTCTTTCTCCCGAATGTGTTTGCGAATGACATACTGCTCAAAAACACCGGCAAAGGTGCTTGCCATTATATACAGATTCACTCCCGAAGGGGCTTTGTATAACATCAGCGGGAACAGCAGCGGCATCATAATCATCATCATCTTTTGCTGCTGGGCCACCTGGGGATTAGCCGAAGCCCCTGCCTGGTGCGGCATTAGTTTCTGCTGAAGATAAAAGGCCACGCCCATCAAAAGAGGCAGCAGGTTTAGCGATTCTATCTTCCAGCCCAACAAAGGCACCGTTACCGTTGAAAATCTGACCAAAGCGTCCGGCATTGAAAGGTCCGTTATCCAAAACGGCAAAAACGCGGCCCCTCGAAGTTCAATGCTGGCGTATACTGCGCTCCACAGAGCAATCCAAACGGGCATCTGCACCATCATCGGGAGAAATCCCATTATCGGTGAGGCGCCCTGTTTTTTGTAAAGAGCCATCATCTGCTTGTTCATCTCGGCTTTGTTATTGGCGTATTTCTTCTTTATCTCCTCGGCCATCGGGCCCAGCTTGGTCATTTTCCTCATAGAGATCTGGCTCTTCTTCGTCACCGGATGCATCGCAAGCCGAAACATGAACACTAATATGATAATCACAACCCCGTAGTTGTAGGGCCAAAAGCCATGCATCCATTTCATCAGAGCCAATATGCCAAAGGCTATCGGATTGATAAGGCAGGTGGGGCAGCAAAAGCAGGGCATAAAGGTTATCGTATGGACAAAGCCCAGCTTGTGATATAGCTCCGTTTTATCGAAAAGGCTTTTGTCCTTCGGCCCGAGGTACAATTGAAACTTATATGTCTTCTTACTGTTGGCCTCGCCCGCTTCAGCCAGTGTCCTTGACGCAATTTTCAAATCCAAACCGATTGTTTCATCGCCGCTATTGGCTTTGCTGTCGCCATCGGGATTGTAGAACCACCCTTTCTTATCTTTCACCCAATCACAGTAGTCTTTGCCCTCATTCGGCACAGGTCTCAATATGGCAGCGAAGTACTTATTTGTCGTTGCGGCCCACAAAAAATGAAATCCAACTCGTTCGTGGCTTATCCGCAGATGCCTTTCTGCCTCTTCTCTGAGCTGCTTGTTTTGCGCCTGCTGGTATTTGAGCGTAGCATCCTTCAAGCCCAATTTTCTACTCAGAAACGAAGTTTGAATTCCCTTTTGAGACGAGACTATCTCTGCCTCGGATGTTAGGAAACCGCCAACGACTTTTCTCATATCGCCCCTGAAAGACTCCCTGCCAAGTCCAACCGGCCCGCCTAAATTGAAACGCACCTTTTGCTCGCTGCCTATCAGATTCTCTACCGTGATATCGAGAGCCACAAGGTAGCTGCCTGGTATAATTTTATAAGTTTTGCTCAATTTCACTACCGGTGCACCGCTCGAATCCTTGATAACTGCTATGAAACTGGCTGTTTGGGAACCGTCTGCTGCTTTTTCATCTCCCAGGCTTTCCCAGTGCAATTTGTCCAGAGACAGTTGCAATTGCTGCTCAGCAAATACAAAGCTTGTATTGGCCATCGACAAAACTTCGCTGCCGTCACGTAGCCGCACTGGCGTTAGAATTTCCAGTGGCATCGGCTCCTTGGGGTCACGGTCTTTAAATCTGCTGAAAACCGCTTTCCTGATGGCTGCTCCTTGTGAGCTCAGTTCCAGCTCGAACATATAATCGCTCTTGGGGTCGGTGGAGCCGAGAGTAACGCTCCTGGCCGGTGCGTGGTCGGCACCGAAACCTACCGAATCAGCCGCTTCCAGAGTCTCCTTACTTGCCGTAGCTGCCTTTGCAATCCCGCTCTTTTCATCGACTACTGTCTGCTGCAGAAGTATACAGCGCTCTCTGACAGTCCTTTTGTCATTCCCGCGCATGCGGGTATCCAGACCGGACTCGGCAACAAGCCAGCCGCAAAACACAACAAAGCCGACCACTATCAAAACTAAAACAATCCTGAAATTCATTCTTAATTCTCAATCCTAAATTTCTTACCTTCCGTCCCGCAGTCTTTCGGCGTGGAAGCTGTCCAGTTGTTCGATTGCCTGTATTTTTTTTATTGTAGTTTCAAAATCGTATTCCACCCGGACAAAGTGCACCTCGTTTCCATCCACATACACGTAGCTTGCACGTTTGTCCTTGTCCCTTGGCTGTCCGACAGAGCCGATATTGATAATCGCTTTCTCTTCAGCGATAATCGGATAAACATTGTTCAGCTCATTGGGCAGATAGAAGTCCGGCTCATCAAGAAATACGCCCGGCATATGCGTATGGCCCACAAAGCAGATATGCTTGACACGCTCGAACAGAAGCCGGACCTTCGCCGGATTGGTGTAAACATCATCGGGAAAGATGTATTCGTTAATCGGCCTTCTGGGTGAAGCGTGTACAAAATCTATTATCGCTGAGTGTGTTCCCAGTTTTGTTTTAAGCGTTCGACGCATCGGCAGCTCACCCAGAAAGTTCCAGCGTCTGTCGTGGGCCTCAGGCGAGTCATTTTGATGGTTTGTTTCCAAAACAAAGCGGGTCCAGAAGCTTGCCTGTTCTGCGCCGTAATTAAAATTTGTCGGCTCATAAAGGGTCGCGTAATCGTGATTACCCAGAACGCACCACTTGGTCGTCTCTATTATCAAATCCAGGCATTCTCTTGGATTTGCTCCGTAGCCGATGACATCGCCGAGACAATAAATCGTCTTCATGCCGCGCTTTTCGATATCAGCCAGGACCGTAGTCAAAGCTTCGAGATTTGAATGTATATCGCTCACAACCGCAAACATATGTATCCTCAGGTAAATATTGGTCTTGTCTTTAGCAAAACCATACTTAATAGCAAAAAATCTGATGAAATGCCAGAATATTTATTGGCTTTCAAAGAAAAAACAGGTTATAGCTCCTTTCAACAGTCGTTATTCAATCGTGGGCAATATAGATATTAACGACTAAATACGGCTTGCTTTGGCTGTGGTTATCGATATAATACCGCCTACGAAATACAAGACACGAAATACAAGATACGAAATATGAGATACGAAATATGGCACTTCTTGAAACTCGTGGGCTGGTGAAGAAATATTCCGGCCGGGCTGTTGTAGACGGAATTTCCGTAGAGGTTGGTCAGCGAACAATTGTCGGGCTGCTCGGAAGAAACGGCGCAGGAAAAACCACCTCCTTTAGAATGATTGTCGGGATGATTACTCCCAATGGCGGCTCGGTTTTCTTCCAGGACCAGGATGTCACAAAGCTGCCAATGTACAAGCGTGCCCGCCTCGGTCTTGGCTATCTTTCACAGGAGCCGAGCATTTTTCAGCGCCTCACTGTCAGAGACAACCTTTATGCGATTCTGGAAACAATGTCTATCACCAAGGCCGAGCGCGACCGCAAAGCTGATATGCTCATTGACCGTTTCTCGCTCCGCGAGGTCGCTGACAGCCAGGGAAGGTTCCTGTCGGGAGGCGAGCGAAGAAAGCTTGAAATCGCCCGTGCTATGGTAACCGACCCTTCATTGATTCTTTTGGACGAGCCGTTTACCGGCGTTGACCCTATTGCTGTCGGTGACCTGCAGCAGGAGATTCGCAGGCTTGTCGCTTCCGGCCTTAGTGTTCTCATTACAGACCATAATGTCGAGAGGACGCTTGAGATCGTCGATAAGGCCTACATAATCGACCATGGCAAGGTCATAGGTGCCGGCTCGCCCGCCGAGATCGTCCGCGACGAGACCGTAAGAAAGTACTACCTCGGCGACATATTCGACGGCGACGAATTCGACGACGGATAGCTGTCATACATTGAGCCGTAAGCCACGAGCAGCGGAACACGAATAATGATTGATATTGAAAAATGCCAACTCACACATTATCCGGCTGACGTCTTGGCAAAGTCGGCCTCGCCCGTTGAAAAAATCGACGACAATATCCGTCAACTGATAGTGAAAATGACTGATGTTATGCTGAAGAACAAAGGTGTCGGCCTGGCAGCGCCGCAGATTGGTGTGCCGCTGCGGCTGTTTATAATATCGCTTGCTGGAAATAGAGAGTCTGTCAAAGTTTATGTAAATCCAAACGTTACACCGATCGGTGAACTTGGTGTCTTGGACGAGGGCTGCCTCTCCGTGCCGAACATTTACACGAAAATTCAAAGATACAAAAAATGCAAAGTGACCGCCACCGACCTGGACGGCAAGCAGTTTACCGAGGAAGCCGAAGGCCTGTTCGCAAGGGTACTCCAGCACGAAAGTGACCATATCAACGGCGTAACTATCGTCAGCCGGATGGGACAGGCCGCAAAAATAGCACACCGAAGACAGCTAAAAAAACTAAAACAAGAGCACGAACAGAAACGCGAAGGATAAATCTTGAAAACTCGATACCCGGTACTTGAGTATCGAGTATCGAGTATTGAGCATCGAGTATTATGAAAATAGTTTTTCTTGGCAGTGGAGAATTCGGTCTTGAATGCCTGAACACTTTGGCACAATCAAACCATAGCTTAGATTTCATCGTAACGCAACCACCTCGTCAGGCGGGCAGAGGCAGAAAACCGACACCGACGCCGGTAGCCCGCTGGGCGGATTCAAATTCGATACCTTGTGTTGAAACGAATAACGTGAACGTACCGCAGATAATCAAAGAAATCTCAGCCTATCAGCCGGACCTGATTGTCGTAATTGCTTTCGGCCAGAAAATCGGTAATGAGCTAATCAATCTCCCGCCTAAAGGGGCCATTAATGTGCACGCCTCCCTGCTGCCCAAATACCGCGGCGCTGCACCCATAAATTGGGCGATAATCAACGGCGAAAAACAAACCGGCATCAGTATAATAACGCTGGCCGAAAAAATGGATGCCGGTGACATCCTCGCACAATCCACAACCGATATTGGAGCAGACGAAACAGCCGGTCAGCTTCACGACAGACTGGCACAAATGGCCGCACCGTTGCTGCTGCAAACTATTGACCGGGTCGCAAATGGCACAGCCGTCTATACCCCGCAGGACCATTCCAAAGCCACCTTGGCGCCCAAGCTTAAGAAATCCGATGGCTATATAAACTTTAACGAACCGGCGCAGCTCCTGCACAGAAAGATACGCGGCTTCTGGCCCTGGCCCGGCGCTTCGGCAATGTATATCTCGAAAAAAACCGAATCCGCCAAAGGCGGACTGCGGGTAACTATAGCAATGGCCGAAGTTGTTGAGACCTCAAATCCGGCTCACCTGTCGCCCGGAACGCTCGATAAAAACCTCGATGTTATCTGCGCCCCGGACGCCTTGAAGATTACAGAAATCAAGCCGACCGGTTCCCGCCTTATGGACTTCAGAGATTTTGTTAACGGTCACCAAACTCAGGCGGGTGACAGCTTTATCAAGATAGAGCAATAAAATGACCGGCCACAGCAAAAAAACCGCTCGCCAAATTGCAACGGCTCTCTTAAACCGCTTCGACCCAAAACGCGGATACGCTGCTGCCATCTTAAGCGATTTACTCCACCAAACCAATGAAACCCAGCGGGCCACCGATCTCGTCTTCGGTTCCATAAGAAATCGCATTCTTATCGATTATGTGATAACACGATTTGCTGACTGTCCTGTTGAAAGAATACAACCTGAGCTGCTCAACATCATCCGGATTGCCTCTTTCGAGCTTCTCTATAGCCCTCAGACACCCGAATATTCCATCGTCAACGAAGCTGTTAATATGGCTAAAGCGCTCGCACGTAAAAAACAGACCAACTTTGTAAATGCGGTCCTCCGCCAAATCACAAGGCACATACAGAACCGCCAGGTCACGCTATCGAAGGCTGATTCCATGAGAATACTTCCACAAAACATATCGACCGGTTGTCAGTTCGATGCGGATATTCTCGCCGACCCCCAAACTTCGCCGGCTGAGTATTTCAGCATCGTTTTTTCGCTGCCCCAATGGCTCGTAACCGATTGGCTCAACGACTTCGGCACAGATTCTACCCGACAAATATGTTTCGCAAGCAATCGCAGACCCAGTATCTACATCAGGCCAAACATCTTAAAAACAACAACACAGAAGTTCGCCGAAATATTCCACCAGGCGGATATCGACTTTGAAATACTGCCCATTGTCATTCCTGCGGAAGCAGGAATCCAGGAAAGCAGCGATGCTGATGAATCAATGATAAAGCTCAAAAGCCCGCGAGCCATAACCGAATTGCCCGGCTTTAAAGAAGGCCTGTTCACCGTTCAGGACATAACGGCTTCGCTGCCGGTTCGGCTTTTGAATCCACAGCCCGAATGGAAAATCCTCGACCTCTGCGCTGCCCCGGGCACAAAGACAACCCAATTGGCCGAGCTTACAGAAGATTCGGCAAAGATTATCGCAACCGACATCGACCCGGAGCGCCTGAAATCCGTCAAAGAAAATACAACCCGCCTCGGAATAACCTGTGTCAATATCCTTCCATACGAGCAACTTCTAAATTCTAAATTCGATTCTGTCCTTTTGGATGTCCCTTGTTCGAATACCGGCGTATTGGCAAAACGCATCGAGGTCCGCTTCAGAATAAACCCAAAGGCGGTAAAAGAAATGGCAAAAACACAAGCAAGCCTGCTCGCTGCCGCCGCCAAAATGTTAAAGCCGAATGGAAAAATCTGCTACAGCACATGCAGTATCCAAAAAGCCGAAAACCGCGAACGTGTACAAGATTTTTTACGGCAAACCCCCGGCTTCGAACTCCAATCCGAACTGCTCACCTTGCCATCGGCAGAAGGTTTCGACCGCGACGGCGGCTACGTCGCAATCATAACGAGAAAGTAGTTGCTTAAGCTGCTTCTGTTATTACAATGAACGAACAAAATCTATATTTAAGCTGTCTGATATGAACGCCGTATTACTTGATAATGTCTGTAAATCTTTCGGCCGGCTCCACGCCGTCGATAACTTGAGTGTTCAGGCCTCCGTGGGCAGTGTCTACGGTTTCCTCGGCCCTAACGGTGCCGGCAAAACAACCACAATTCGAATGATTATGAATATTATCCGTCCGGACAGTGGGCGCATCGAGATCTTAGGGGATGGTAATATTGAGCAGGTCAAAGCCCGGATAGGGTATATGCCGGAGGAGCGGGGACTGTACAGAAAAATGACCGCTCGTAAGGTACTGACATATTTTGGCGCGATAAAGGGTGTCAATGACAAGCAGCTTGCTCAGCGTGTACCCCACTGGCTCCAGCGCGTTGAATTGGCGGACTGGGCCGACAAGAAAGTAGAGGAGCTATCACGCGGAATGCACCAGAAGCTCCAGTTTGCGGTCACCGTCATCAACGACCCTGAGCTTGTCATTCTTGACGAGCCGTTTTCAGGTCTCGACCCCTTGAACCAGGACTTGATGAAAGACATCATTCTTGAAATGCGAAATGAGGGTAAAACAATAATCTTTTCTACGCATGTAATGCACGAGGCCGAGCAGCTTTGCGACTTCATCCTTCTTATTAACAAGGGCAAACTGATATTGGATGACACACTCGACAATGTCCGTTCCAGGCAAAGCGCCCATACGGTCAGTGTCGAGCTTGAGGGGGATACCGCCTTTGTTGAAAAACTGCCTATGGTAACAGCCGTAAAATCTGAGGGAAAGCGTTTGGATGTCACCCTCACCGATCCGGACACCCAGCAGTTTCTGCAGGCCCTTATGCAGCGCGCACGCCTGAGGGCCTTTGAGGTAAAGGTGCCCTCCCTGCATGAAATCTTCGTTAACCTGGTTGGAGCAAGCGATGCAGAGGATTCTTAAGATTGCCCGGCGAGAATTCGTTGAAACCGCCAAGACCAAAACTTTTATTATAGGCGTTTTAATGGCCCCGGTCATCATCGGCGCCATCATTTTCTTTACCAGCCGAATTGCCGGCGATAAAGCCGGCCCGCGACCTCCCATCCAGGTCGCTGTAACAGACCTCTCCAAGCAACTTGCAGAAAACTTCGAAACCTCTTTCGGCGACTACAATAAAATAAATCCCAATAGACAATTCCTGCTTCAGCACCTCGAAGTTAAGCAGGACTCTAATGAAGTCCAAACGCAAGGCAAGACCAAGCTCCGTAAGGGTGAGGTTGATTATTATGTTGTCATAAGCGAAAACATTCTACAGGAGCCCGGTAAAATTAATATCTACACCCATAAGCCAAAGCCGGCCATCGTTGATTCATCCTGGACTATCGGGGATCTTTTCAGCAAGGCGGTCAGGAATCGGCGCTACAAAATTGAGCAGCTCGACCAGGAACTGCTGAACAAACTTCGTTACGTCCCGATTGAACGCGTGGAGATTGGCTCCACTGACGACCAGGAGCAGGTTAAAACCCAAGTCGATGAAATAGTGAATATGATGGTTCCGTTCTTTTTTATGTATCTGATATTTTTGGGAATGGTGGGTACCGGTCAACAGATGCTCGGTAGTATAATCGAAGAAAAAGGTTCGAGAATTATCGAGGTCCTGCTCTCGGCAGTCAGTCCTTTTCAATTGATGGCCGGAAAGATTCTGGGATTGGCCGGGATCGGCATAACCGTTATGGCGCTGTGGTTTGCTGCTGCTTATGCAGCCGCCTGCTGGCAGGGTTTGAACGTTGATTTTTCTACGGAACTGTTATTATATTTTGTAGTATATTACATACTTGGCTTTCTTTTCTTCAGCGCCGTCCTCACCGGCATCGGCTCTGTCTGTAACACCATCAAGGAAACCCAGAGCTTGATGATGCCTGTAATGTTAATCTCCATAATTCCCATGATAGCCTGGTTCAAGCTTGTTCAAAGTCCCAATGGGACGATGGCCAGAGTATTATCGTTCGTTCCGCCAGTGACACCGATGGTGATGATACTGCGATTGGCCTCCGGCGCCGACGTCTGGTTTGTAGAGATTGGCGCTTCGATACTCCTTTTGGCTGTAGCGGTGCTCGTAGTAACATGGGCCGCGGCAAAGATATTCAGGACCGGCATTCTAATGTACGGAAAAAAGCCCGGCCTCTTCGAAATCCTACGCTGGCTAAGACAAAGCTAAAAACCGTTCTTCAAGTGAAACCGCGCACAAATCTTGCCACCTTCTTATGGCCAGTGCCGTTTCTAAAAAGTGTGTGTAACATTCTGTCATTCCGACCGAAGGCACGCATCTGGCGTGCCGAAGCGGAGGAATCTATTTCAATAGCTTCGCCGAAGGCGAATCAAAAAGTTGAACTTATTTATTGGAAACGGCACTAATTTCACTCCCGTCTCCATTTTGGCCCTTCGGCCTCGATTTCAGTATGTAACTTTATAAGCGTTTTCTTCATCGCCGAAAGACGCCTCGGCTCACTGGCTGCGAGATTGTGTTCCTCCGCAATATCTTTGCGCACGTTATAAAGTTCGAATTTCGTCATTTTATTGTCAGCTAAAATCTTCCAGTCGCCCTCCCGCATCGCCACCGTAAACGGCCTGCTCAGCGCCCGGTCATATCGCCAGTACAAGGGCACCTTCCGCTTGATTTTCTTACCCTCAAAAATCGGCAAAATACTGGCGCCGTCGATTGGCCTGTCAGTCGGCACGCGGGCGCCTGCCATAGCACAAAGGGTTGGGAGAATATCCGTCCCGTTGACCGGCTCACCGCAAATAGTTCCCGCTTTGGCCTTGCCCTGCCAGCGGATAATGCCCGGCACCCGAATCCCGCCTTCATACATATGCAGTTTCATTCCCCGCAGCGGCCCCGGCGAGCCGAATGACCGATACGCCCCGCGATAGCGGTCCAGCGTTTCAGGCCCGTTATCGCTGGTGAACATCACAAACGTCTCATCCCGCAGCCCCATCTCATCCAGCGTCGTCACCAGTCGGCCGAACTCATTGTCCATCTGCGTGACGTTGCCGTAATATATCGCCTCTTTTTTGCCCTTATACATCTCCATAAATTCCGGCCCGGTGGCAATCGGTTCGTGCGGTGTGTGAAACCACACAAACAAGCAGAACGGCTTCGACCGGTCCCACTTGGTATTCAGCCAGTCGATGGCCTCCTGTACTATCAGCGCCGATGAATATCCTTCCATCTCGCCTACAGGCTGCCCGTTACGCACAAAATTATTCGGGTTGTGGTGCGTAGGCCGGGCGTTATTCTGCGTGGAGAACCAGTGCTCAAAGCCGTGGTCGCCGGGTTGTGGCTGCTCGGCCGAGTTAAACTTGCCGTTACAGTGCCACTTGCCCACGTGGCAGGTCGCATAACCGGCACTTTTCAAAAGCGTCGCAACAGTAATCTCTTCTTGTTTGAGGTGCATAGAATTATTGCCGGGTATCCAGTCGTAAATACCGCTGCGATAGGGTGTTCGCCCGGTGAGCATTCCCGCCCGCGACGGCGAGCAGACCGGGGCGGCTGCATAGCAGTCCGTCAACCTCATCCCCTCGACAGCCAGCTTGTCCAGGTTCGGCGTCTTGATATGCGGATGGCCGTAGCAGCCAAGGTCTCCGTAGCCTAAGTCGTCGCACAGTCCTATCACGATGTTCGGTTTATTCCTGCCCCTCCCGCCCCTAAACGGCTTTGTACTGCTCAGGCAGCCTTCAAGTGCAAGCGATGCAGCCCCCAACCCAATAGCTTTTAAAAAATTACGTCGATTCATTTGTTATTCTCCTTGTGAATTGGTTTCTCAAAGAGGGTAAATGATCTTTGATGAAGAGTCAACACAAATCAAATCCACAGCTTTTCCACAAACTAAACTTACGTTGTGCAAAACCTGTTCAAAATAATTTATTTTCGTGCGCAAAGTCAATACTGACAGCAACCTCTATCAAGTGGAAAAGAAATTTTCTAAAACGCGATTGATTTGTCTTGCCGCTGCCCAATAATAGCGGTTGTTTCAATTTTATTTTGTTCGTTGACCCAAAATTGATAGATAGTTGTTAACAGGTGGTCTTAATATTGAAAACTTTACAATTAACAGTTAACAGAGGAGAGAATCGATGCAGGGCACAGTCACGGATGAACAAGCCCGATCTGCGGGAACCCAGATAAGCGCTATTAACGAAGCTCTTGCCAGGAAGGTCGGACCACAGAAGTATCGAATCTGGTTTAAGAATTCAACCAAAATGACACTTACCGGTGGATATTTGAAAGTTGGTGTGCCAAACCTTTTCATAGCGAGCTGGATTGAAAATCATTTTTCAAACGAAATCACCCAGGCGGTTCGAGAGGTTGCCGGCAGCAGCCCGAAGATTACCTTTACAATCGACCCGGAGCTTTCCGGGTCTCTGCGACGAGCTCAATTGGATTCACAGGCACAATTGGCGACCGGGGCTCAGGGTCGGCTGAACAGCCGGGGAACAAAAATATCCGCCGTGGGCGGACCTTCAACGAAAAAGCTCTACTTCAGTTTGGACACTTTCGTTGTCGGTGTCTCAAATCAACTGGCATACAACGCTGCAAAAGCCATCATAGAAGAAAAACATTGCCTTTTCAATCCGCTGTTTATTCACGGAGGATACGGGGTCGGAAAGACACATCTGCTGCAAGGGATTTGCAATGCCGTGTGTTCCAAACGCCCCCAAACTGATTGGATGTATCTCTCAGCGGAGGATTTTGTCAATCAGTTCGTGCTGGCCTTGAAGACAAAAAAGCTGGAGGCTTTTAGATGCCGAATGCGACAAACGGACTTGTTGGCAATCGACGATATTCACTTCTTGGCCAGCAAGCCTTCAACGCAGGAGGAATTCCTGCATACATTCAATACAATCAGTCTGGCGGGCAAACAAGTTGTTCTCGTTTCCGACGCGCATCCGAAGATGATAGGCCAAATCTCGGAAAAGCTCGTTAACCGCTTCGTTTCGGGAATGGTCGTCAAGATAGAAAACCCGGATTTCAACACCCGATGCAAAATCTGCAGACAGTACGCCGGAAAACTGGCCGCAGACAACGGAAGGTTAAAAATCGGAAAAGGCATACCCGAAAATGTAATAAAATACATCGCCGAAAATCTACGCACCAATGTGCGGGAATTGGAAGGCGCTCTGCTGAAGTTAATTGCCTTTTCTGCACTACAAAATGAGAAAATCAACCTGGCTATGGCACAGGCGGTTATGGCCGAGCACCTGGAACGCTGTGACCCCATTGTCCATATTTCCGACATAGAATCAGCCGTCGCCACCTTTTTCGGCATAACAACGGCAAATATACACTCCTCCAAGAAAGACAGGACTGTAGCCCTCGCCCGACATTTTAGTATGTATCTGACCAGGAAGCACACAAAGATGTCGTCATCGGAGGTAGGCAGATTTATGGGCAATAAAAATCACGCCACTGTACTTCTGGCCTGCAAAAGGATCGAAGACCTTTTGAAGAGGGATGTAGAAATATACTGGAACGGCCCGGCCGGTAACAAAGTCTCGAAAGCCAGGACTGTACTTTCTAAACTTGAGCAGAGCATCTCTAACTAATCCAAGGCTCGTGATTTGGGATTCGATTCACGAATCACGGGCCACGATTTCCGTTTTGCATTTGGGTATCGCTGCTAAAAATTTCGCCCCGTAAGATTTGTTCACCACGCGAGAGTCCAGGATAACAACAATGCCGGTATCGGTCTTACTGCGGATTAGTCTACCGAAGCCTTGCTTGAACTTGATAATCGCTGAAGGCAATTGATAGTCATTAAAAGGATTGCCCCCCTGCTCTCGTATTTGTTCTAATCTGCCCGCAAGCAGCGGCTTATCAGGGACTGCAAATGGCAGACGAACTATAATAACATTACTGAGCGCCGCACCGGGCACATCAACGCCCTGCCAGAAGCTGTCCGTCCCGAACAATACACTATTATCCTCAGCCTTGAAGTGCTTCAAAAGTACAGTCCTGTCGATGCCTGCCCCTTGCTGAAGCAGTTCAATATCATTTTCCTCCAGCCAATCACCGAGCTCCTCTGCGAGCATCCGGAGCATCTTGTAGCTGGTAAAAAGCACAAACGCCCGCCCTTTGGTTTGCAGTATGTATTTTTTTACCTTCTCGGCCGCCGCTTTTATAAAACCCGGATCGTTCGGATTCGGCAGCGCCTTTTCGATATAAATCGTAACCTGCTTTTCGTAATCGAAAGGCGAGCCGAGTCGTAGAGCATCGTAGTCTTCCAGCCCGATTCGCCGGGCAAAGAATTCAAAACCGCTTTGTTGAGAGCCCTTTTCCGCCGCCCCGCAGCTCAAAGTCGCGCTCGTCAGTATCACCGATTCATATTTATCGAACAGGCACCTCTTCACATCAGCCCCGACATTCACCGCCGCACTTTTCAAAACAACCCGCTGTTGGCGTACCCCTCCCCCGCTGCCTGTCTCCACCCAGTAAACATAATCTGGCTGCTTCTGTGCCAGAAAACGCTCCAAATCCTGAGCAAGCCCCGCACACCGGTCGACGAACCGCGTAATCTCAAATTTCTCATCGACGTCTTCGGTTTCCTTGGCCAGCTTGGCCAATTCCAAACGCAGCTCCTTCAGGTGTCCCCCTATCCTGTCGTCAACGAAATTCGCATAACATCTGCCGTTATTATGCCCCTTGTTCTCTTCGAACCAGTCCCGGACCCCCTTAAAGAACGCCCTTGCCTCCTTATCGATTCGCCCGATCATTTTCATCGCTGCCTCTGACTTTCTCGCCGAATCCATATAAGCCAGAAGCCCTCTATGCGTCCGCGGATTATAAAGCCCGTCGAGCAGAAATCTTACTCTGTAATTGCTGATATCTATTCCGAAATGCTCTTCCGCAACATGCTCGATATTCTGTGCCTCATCGATTATCACATAGCCATAATCCGGCAGGACCGATGCCCCCTGTTCTTTTAGAACGAGGTCACTAAACAAGAGCGCATGATTTGCCACAACGATATCAGCGGTTTCCAGTCGCCGCCTTGCCCGCCAGTAGAAGCAGTCGCGAAAATGCGGACACTTCCTCCCCCGGCAGTTGCCGTGCTCGCTCTTGACCAAATCCCACACCTGCCCCTTCGGCACAAACGTAAGGCTGCTCAGCGAACCGTCTTCCGTTTGCTTGGCCCAGTCATTTATCACCGCTAATTGCGAGCCGGATTCATCGAATAGTCGCCCCTGTCTTCGTATCGCAAAGTCAAGTCGCCGTTTACACAGATAATTCCCTCTGCCCTTTGCCAGCACCGCCGTAAATCCCCGAGGCAGACACTTAATCAGAAAAGGAATGTCCTTGCCTGTCAACTGCTCCTGCAGCGTGATAGTAAAAGTACTGATTAGCACCTTGCTTGCCCCGTTAGAACGCTTCCTTTTTTGTGTTCTCTCGTCCTTTGTAGAATTTCTAACGGGGCCTGCGTTTTTGTATACAAGCTCGACAGCCGGGATAAGATATGCAAAGCTCTTACCCACGCCCGTACCCGCCTCGACAGCCAGATGCCGCCCGTCCGCAAACGCCTTCTGCACCGCCCGCGCCATCTCAACCTGTTCAGCCCGCTCCTCAAACCCGCCAAACGATTGCGAAATTGCGCCACCCGCCCCAAAAACCGCTTCTATGTCTAATCCAGTATTAGCCTTTATCATTACAGAAATTATTATCCACTATTCATCACTCATCGCAAGCATCGAATATCAGGAATCCGCCATTAGGCGTCCTCCGGAAAGAGTCTCAAGGACTGCGGAGAGCATCTAACTTTTGTCATTGCGAGGAGCGAAGCGACGAAGCAATCTCAACCCCTCGGCATTTCCGCGCAGGCCATAATCCACTACCAAGCTGTCATTCTGAGGCGAAGCCGAAGAATCTGGCTTTCGCAGTGTATGAAATTCCCCATCTATCTTTCCCACACAAGCATCGAGAATCCTGCATCAAGCTCCCGGAATCGAGCATCCACATAAGTCCCATAAGAAATCGCTTGACAGGCTTATCTTAATTAGATATATTATGATAATCACATAAAGAGTTGGCGAAGCGAGGCTTTCAGCTTCATGCCGTGCTTACATTCGCCATAAACAAAGAGGTTTTGGCCCCAAGATGGCGAAAGGAGTGGATAATGGCTGCTAAAACATATCCTAAAACCAAACTGGTAATTTCACTGTTTTCTTTAGTCCTGTTTGTTTCCACCACAGCTCGTGCAAAAATCATCTATGTTGATGACAACGGCCCTGCCGAATTCAGTAACATTCAGGCAGCTATAGATGATGCTAATGATGGCGACATTATCATTGTCAATCCCGGAACATATACCGGCGATGGCAACCGAGATATCGATTTCAAAGGCAAAGCCATCACCGTCCGCAGTACAGACCCAAACAATCCAAACATTGTCGCCGCAACAATAATTGATTGCGAAGGTAGTGATGAAGACAATCACCGCGGTTTCTATTTTCGTAGTGGTGAAGATGAAAACTCCATTCTTGAGGGCCTGACAATCACAAACGGACTCCACTCTACTGGCGCTGGCATTTGTTGCCTTGGGTCATCTCCCACAATCAGGAACAATATAATCACGGGCAACGAGACAGGATTTGACGAGGACGGCGGAGCCGGCATAGGTTGCTGGAATGGTGCTTCGCCCATCATTACAAACAACATCATCTCGGACAACATATGCGCTCCAGGTGGTGGAGGTGGAGGCATCCGCTGCTTCGACTGGTGTTCGCCTGCGATCACGAACTGCACCTTTTCACGAAATTCCCCAGGGGGAATAAACATTGACAACAGTAATCCCACGATCAGTAACTGTACCTTTGAGGGTAACTTGGGTGGGGGGGTAAGTTCCTCTTCCTTCAGCAGCTCAATTTTTGTCAACTGCACTTTCATTGGGAACTCTTCGAAGAGCGGTGGAGGGATGCACGTCTACGAGTCAAACCCAACACTTATAAACTGCAGTTTCATTCAAAATGTGGCAACCACGCGTGGTGGTGGGATCTGGGTCTATGGCTGGGACACCGCCAGCCCCACCCTTATCAACTGTACCTTTGCGGGAAACTCAGCTGCTAACTATGGCGGCGGGATGTACAACCGTGATAACACCAGACCCACACTCGTTAACTGTACATTTACCGGCAACTTGGCAGACGACGCTGGCGGCGCAGTGTACAATTACGGCTACGATGACAGTGTTAGGATAACACTGAACAACTGTACTTTCAGCGGCAACTCGGCAGCCAACGGAAATGATCTGGCTTGCGATTCTCCATACGGACCTCCGAGCGACGTTCAAGTCACAAACTGTGTCATCTGGGATGGAGAGAATCCAATATGGAATAACGATGGCTCAACAATCACAATCACCTATAGTGACGTCCACGGCGGCTGGCCCGGCCAGGGCAACATCGACGCCGACCCGTGTTTTGTGGACCCTGACGGAATCGATGATATCCCCGGTACAGAAGATGACAACCTGCGTTTGCTCCCCGATTCGCCCTGCATTGACGCCGGCGACCCGAATTACATACCCGGGCCCAACGAGAGGGATTTGGACGGCAAGCCACGCGTAATCGGCGGCCGAATCGATATGGGTGCTTATGAGTTCCTGAGTCAGATGATTTTGTACGTTGATACCGATGCCACTGGCGCAAATGACGGCTCATCCTGGGCCGATGCTTACAACTACCTTCAGGATGCTCTCGCTACCGCCTACAGCGGCGATGAAGTCCGCGTCGCCCAGGGCGTTTACAAACCCGACCAAGGCGCCGGTATCACGCCCGGCGACCGTGAAGCCACATTCCAACTGATCAGCGGCGTAAATATCAAAGGCGGCTACGCCGGCGCAGGCACCCCGGAACCCAACGCCCGCGACATCGAACTCTACGAAACCATCCTCACCGGCGACCTCAACGGCAATGATGTAGAGGTTGCTGACCCACGTGATTTACTTGGACATCCGAGCTTGAGCGAGAACAGCTATCACGTAGTAACTGGCAGCGGGACCAACGATACGGCCGTATTGGATGGCTTTACTATCAGCGGCGGAAATGCAAATGAATATTACCCGTTTGCCCGCGTGGTTGGTGGTGGGATGTGGAACTACTTGGGCAGCCCAATAGTGACAAACTGCGTGTTCAAAGATAATGCGGCAAGAGTGTATGGTGGCGGGATGTACAACGAGCAAAGCAGCCCAACGTTGTTCAACTGTAACTTTAGATGCAATGTCGCTGAAGGCAGTGGCAGCGGAATGTGTAACCGCGAAAGTAGCAATCCGACGTTGACAAACTGCACCTTTAGCTTCAACGTAGGACTTTCCTACCATGATTCCTTTGGAGTGGGGATGTACAACTACGAGAGCAACCCGACGGTGAACAACTGCGCCTTTACCGGAAATTCCGGTAGCCTCGGCGCTGGGATGTATAACTACGACAGTAATCCCATACTAAAAAGCTGCACGTTCACTGGGAACATGGTTCACGAAGGTGGTGGCGGAATGAGAAACCTCGGGAGCAGCCCGACACTGATTAACTGCACCTTTAGCGGAAACTGGTCTGATTGGTACGGCGTCGGTGGAATGGAAAACTGTCACAATAGCACTCCAACACTGACCAATTGTATTCTTTGGAATGACATGCCCGGCGAGATAAGTGGCCCGGCGGTCGTAACATATAGTAATGTGCAAGGAATTTGGCCGGGCGCAGGTAACATTGACACCGAACCGTACTTCGTTTCGCCAGGTTATTGGGACACGAATGATACGCCTGATAAACATTGGGATGATTTCTGGGTCGAGGGCGATTATCATTTACTACTAAGTTCGCCCTGCATTGACGCTGGCGACCCGAATTTCATAGCTGAACCTAATGAAACGGATTTAGACGGTAAGCCCCGTGTACTGGACGGAGATAACGACGGTTTCCTCGTGGTTGATATGGGCGCCTATGAGTACAGTCTGACTATACCAGCTGAGGTCAGGATTGTCCCTCAAACCGTTAATCTCGCAAGCAAAGGCAATTGGATTACTTGCTATATCTGGCTCCCCGAGCAATATAATGTCGCTGATATCGATCCCAACAGCATTCTTCTTGAAGATTCAGTTCCAGCCGCGTCGCTTTCAGTCAATGAACAACAGCAAGTTGCAACAGCTAAGTTCATCTGCGAAGAGGTTCAGACCATCCTTGAGGTAGGCGATATCGAGCTGAAAATCACCGGCCGACTGACCGACGGCACCCCATTCGAGGCCGCAGATACAATCAAAGTGATAGAAAGAGGTGGAAAAAAATAACTTGGTTTGTTTATTCGGGAACTTGATTTCCCAGAGCAGCGCTGTCAATGGCTTTCTTAAGCGCGGCGACCGCCCGCCCCCACCGCTTTGCTTCGCTTTGCGAAGCACTGGGGGGCAGCTTTTCGTAAGCGGCGTCAATCGCTTTTTTCGCCTCACCGACTCTGCCTATCTGGTAATAGACGTAGCCTAACAAAAACTGCAGCTCAGCCGAATCGCTCCTCTCTATCCATTCTTCGATATCGGCTATTCTGCTTTCGACCTTGTCCCTGTCACCCACCATGGCCACAAGGTCGACCTTAAACCGTGCGTATTCGGGGAAAATCTCCAGAGTCCTGGAAAGGAATAGCGCGCTGCTCATATATCCGCCGGCCGCGAATAACGCATGGCTCTTGCCCGCGTAGGCAAGCGGATCGTCCCTCTTGTACATCGACGCAAGAGTATAAGTGTCCGCTGCCCTGTAGTACTTACCCTCCTTTAGATACTGCTCCGCGGCCCGCATATGCTGATTGAACATGTCCTTCGAGTAGGAAGCAAAAGTCTTGTGTTCACCCATAATACTTTGGGCTCTGACAGATAAGGCAATGCCGGTAAGTTCCTCTCGCGGCATGATGCTCGTTATTTGTTTTTCAAGCTCGGCCTCCCACGCGTCTATTTCTTCCTCTCTCAGGCGGGTTTTTCTTTGGCGTCTCAATTTTTCAGAAGATGTTTTCTCCTCCTCTGATTCTTCTTTACCTTCAACGTCTTCCTCATCCAATTCAACTCCACCTCCACGGCTGATGGATTCGAGGGTTTTTCGAACGCTTTCAATATCCTGTTTCATCCGCTCATAAACATCAAGACCCGAAACGTCTTTTTCCTCTTTTCCAACCTCGTCGGCTTGTCCTTGTGTTCGAAGGTTAATCAGTTTGTCTTTGCCGGTCAAAAATCGTTTATCGTGTAAAGGCTCCTGCAGATTCTCTTGCTCTCGTATTTTCAGCAGTGTAGGTGGTTGTAACGTAACTGCATCTTGCTCAAGTTTGCTAAATGGCCGCAAAGACTCATCCCGGACAATCAGGCTTTGCCTCAGTGGAGGCGCTCTGTGTTGTAACTGCCCCATGTCCTGCTTCAGGCGTTCCATCTGCGCAAGGTTCTGCTCATCCACTAATCTTTTTGCTTCTGCGTATGTGAGCGTCCCGTCTAAAATCAGTTTCTCAAGATGCTGAGGCTTAAATCGCATCGGCCAGTAACTTGGAGTACTAATCTTCGGACCGGCCAAACTCTGTTGCTGTGGTACGGATGGCACAGTAAATCCTTCCACCGTCCGCCCCGTTATCTGTGAAGTTGGAGGCCTGACAACGCTGCGCAAGCCGGGCCTCGTTGTCGTTACTGTCCCCGATGGTGAATAGTACGGGCTGTATCTGCCGGGCAGATTGACGATACTTCCTGAGTTGGCTGAACGCCTCAAAAAAGAATCAAATGTCGTTGAAGCGGTGGTGCCACTAAAGTCCGAAATTGCATTATAAGGCACAATGCCCCGAAAATGCTTGCCCCCGCCAACGTTGCCCGTTATCAACTGATTACCGGTCGTATTAATCGGATTTCGGCTGGGAAATAAGCCGCTGCGGTAACTGCTCTGCGGGACTGTGGCCGGCCCAATGGGACTGCGGATCGCAGGATTTCCAAACCCTGTTTGTGCCAGCGCCCAACCTGTGCCCGATAAAACGGCTAAAAATACCACCGCCAAAATTATAAAAACCCTGTTTTTCATAATATTAAATACCCTCTAACCGCTCCTATGTTCATAATTAAACATATTTTACGGTCGTCAGGGTTGTTTTCTTCAAAGGTGCAGCCAAACATACGTCCGGTAACCGCAACGCGACTTTGCCACTTATTTCTGCAATCCCAAACGCCCTTTATTGCGCTCGGAAATACACTAAGCTGGGTCGCTCTTATACTTCGGCTTTTCTGCCCAGCTTAGTTTAGTAGCTAATGTGTCCCACTGCGTCCGAAGTGGATTGTTGACAACCAGGAAATCCCCTTTATGCCTCTCGATTCTAACAACATCATCGCTCGAAAGTTTGCAGGAAACCTGACCATCGATCGAAACCGTCGTCCCTTCATTAACCCGGACCCCAAAGACCTCTACTTTGCTGTCGGCGTTGATAACGATTGGCCGGAAGCTCAGCGAATGGGGACAAATCGCAGTAATAACCATTGCCTCCATCTTTGGTGAAAGTATTGGCCCACCCGCCGACAAATTATAGGCAGTTGAACCGGTCGGCGTGGAAATTATAAGGCCGTCGCTTATACAGCCGGCAAGCGGCTGACCGTCCACCGACATCTTCAGCTCGATCATCTTAAAAGGCGGCCCGGCCGTGATTACAACATCATTTATGGCTACTGAGCTAAATTCTGCCTTCTCTTTGCTGGAAATCGTACACGCCAGCATCATGCGTTTGTCGATGCGGACTTTTCCTGACGTTAGAGATGGAAAAATTTCTTTAAGCTCTGCAGCGTTGAATTCGGCTAAGTACCCAAGCTTGCCGAGATTTACACCTATAACCGGCACATTAACCTGGCTCAGATGTCTCGCCGCCGAGGTAATACTGCCATCGCCGCCGAAGACAACCGCAAAGTCGGCCTCTTTCAAAATATCGACCGTACACTCCTCTATACCGCAACTGGCAATGACCTCGGCCTTGCCAGTTGCAAAATCCAGAAACTCCTCGATTATCTCTGCGACGTGACCCTTTGTCGGGTCACCGAAAATCACCAATTTGGGCAAACTGCTTTTTGCCATCTCATCGTCTCAAACAATTAAATTCTCAATCCTGACCAATCAATTATCGACCATGCCGCACCAACAATCAAATAAAATCCACCCTTCATCCCTGCCTCATAATCATTAATCAATAATCATTCATCCTTAATCATTTATTTGGTCATCCCTGCGTAGGCAGGGACCCAGGTGTCTTTGTCGCTTCCTTATCGATTTGCCTGCCCGCATCCCCTCGAAGCCTGCCCCCTTAACTGATGGGGGAGCTGCCGTCTCAATTTTCCCCGGAACCAAAATAGGTGTATGTCCCTGTTTTTCCATGTCTACAGTTCAACTATGCCCGCCACCATTTTCCAGCAGAATAGAATATCTGATTGCTTACGCCTGAATGGTGTCCCTAAGCTGATGGTCAGTATACAGTCTTTACTGATTGTCTCCCCATTATCCAATCTACTAAGAAGAATAGGATCGGTAAGTTTTAAATCCAAACACTGCTTACGACCATACGAAAACGACACGCACCACTTCCCCCAAGGATTTCGATAGAAATAAACGCTTTTAATATGGATTAATTGTAAGGACTTCCACTTACATTTGGGCTTTTTTAAAAATTCATCCGGTGGCACACGATCCTTGTGGTTATGAAGTATAACACTATCATCCTCACAATACTGCAATAAATCTCTTGGTTTCAACCGACCGATTTTCTTCCACTTTCCTCTTTTCAACAATCTGTTCTCCGGTTGGCATCCTTCATCTGGTCCATGGTCTTCCACTGGAATCTCAAGGACATCCAAGATATCAGGTTCTCTCCCATCAATCATTCTCTGACTTGTGATCGCTCTATTCATGTTATTAGGAATGGGCCGAATCCATTGATTTGTATTGATGTCGATTCCTGCAATACAGCATCCGCCAGGTTTGTAAGAATTCGCTAAACATGCAATCTGTGCCATATTTATCCCCCTTATAGAGACTGTAGTAGCTTTACAGAGCAAATAATACATAAGGTATTTGAATACAATGACTTATACAATACCCAACTTAGCTAATAACGCCTACTGGGTTTCTCTTTCAGCGGATTCAGGCATTAAACTTGGGGTAATGCCACGATTCGGCTGCAATCAACAGATGCCCGCCAACCAGCATACTCTGTAATCTTGCTACAGTCTCCCCTTATAAGTGATTTATAACAACGTCCCTCCAATGACCTTGGAGATACTCAACAACCAGTCTTCGGTGGCATTTTTCGGGTGTGACTTCACTACACAAAAAACAAGCGTTGTTTATCTGTTCGAGTGTTACAAGATTTTCAATTTGGCGGTCAGTTATCAATTCACGGAATTGGCGTTCGTACTCACTCCAGTCAATTTCTTTCTTTTTGTAGGCGTCTAAAATGCTCTTTGTTGGTGCAAACTCCGGCTTATGAACATAATCTATTTTACAAATTTCTTTGAGGAAGTATTCGATGTCTTGCTTTTTTGTGAATCCAGCCAGTTGTGACACATTATTCAGACGTATATCAATTACCCTTTTTACTCCGGCATCTTTCAATTTTGTGAAGAATTCACGAGCGGTTTTTCTTGCGAAGCCAATAGTAAATATATTGACTTTTACTTTGTCATTTTGCGCGCTCATATACCTTTCCTGGCTCTTCTGATCTATGAGAGATGTTTTGCGATTGTTGGTCATACGCCTGCTCAATTAGGTCAGATTCCTTTTTTCCCGGTTCAAAAAGTGTCGGTTCAATTTTGAGCATCTTAACCAGTCTGCGTTCCGTATCGTGATGGTCCTCGATTCTTCCATCTTCTAAGATGTGTTTAATGGATAGGTTATGTTCTTTAAGTTTTCTGCAGATAAGGACAGTTCTGTGACATTCCAATGGTTCCTTCTCTGCGCACATCAAGGCAATATGGTGTTTCTCAATACCCTCAAGTAAAAGCCCAAGCCCATCCTTGAATTCCTTCCTTTCGGCAATTCGTTTGAAGTTTACACAACCACCTTCGTAACATTCAGGAACATCCGGGCGAGCACCTAATTTTCTACCCAAAAACATATATTGAATATTGACCGCTTCAAGAGAAGAAGAAATATCGTTTTTGTTGAATTGAGAGCAATACCTGCTGTAAGGGGCCGAACGAACGTCTACGACCATGTTAATTTTATGACGCTCAAGTAAACCAATAAAATTGTTTATCGTATGATTAGAATGGCCAATTGTATACAATATGTTATCGTTTGTTTCACTCATTTAGTAGGCTAAAAAATCCCCAAAGCTATCAATTGTTATCATCTCATAACTATCACTGAATGAATCTGAAAAACAGTTACCAATTTCTCCTAATATAATACAAAACCCCCCAATTGGCGTCAAAACAATTCCGCTTAATCTGTGCGAAGAGTGTAAATACCAATCAACACTCCCACCGGCTGGCCAAAAAAATTAGTAAGCTATCGCGCAGCGATCCCACAATTTTGATTTGCCTGCCCCCGACTCCGATCGGGGGTCCATTTTAATCTTTGATTTCCCTCCCTAAGCCCTCGCCCCTAACCCCTAACAAATCCCCCCTAACCCCTCGTCTTCAACATATCTTTTGCCGTCTGAGCTATTTTAACGGCATTTATACCGGCCTGCATAAGCTGCGTCGGCCGGGTGTCGTGTTTTATGAACTGCCTCGGTGCGCCAAGCACGCGTATAGCATTCAGTTTTTTGCTGTCAGCTATCTTTTGTTTGCCGTCCCCCGTTTTTGCTGCAGCCAATTCGAGCACGGCTGAGCCGAACCCGCAGGCGGCCGTGTGGTCTTCTATCGTTATGATACCTTTGCCCTTATCCAGCAACTGAACAATTTTTTCGTCAATCGGAGCGGCAAACCGAGCGTTTATCACATCGGCCGCAATCCCATCTTTGGCCAGCAGCTCAGCCGCTTCCAGCGCTTCCGTCAAAATGCTGCCGTAGCTGACAATCGCAATCGCCGAATCTTTCACCTTTTTGGCAACCACGCTTTTGCCCAATTTGAACGGCCTGGCACATGCCGCCCTGACAGACTTTTCTTTCGGCACAAAGTCTTTCGGATACCTAATAACGACCGGCTTATCTTCACTCAGCGCAAATTCCAGAGCTAATTTCGTCTCAGTCTCATCCGCAGGTGCCGTCAGAACCATATTAGGCATCATCCGCAAATAACCAATATCAAAAAGCCCGTGATGTGTCGGCCCGTCCGAGCCAACAACCCCGGCCCTGTCGACACAAAATACAACCGGCAGATTCTGCAGCGCCACTTCCTGGAATATCTGGTCGAAGCTTCGCTGCAAAAAGGTGGAATAGATACAGACGACCGGTTTTAACCCGGTCCTTGCCAGCCCGGCTGCAATATCCACCGCCGCACTTTCTGCAATGCCCACATCGTAGAACCTGTCGCCGAATCTTTTTCGAAATTCCACCAGCCCCGTCCCATCGCACATGGCCGAGGAAATCGCGATTATTTTTTCGTCTTTTTCTGCTAATTTTGCCAGGTGCTTGCCGAAGACATTAGTATATGTTGGTCTGCCCGTATCGGGGGCGGTCTGGACCTCCACGCATTCTCCGCTTTTTTTGTTGTTTATCTTGAACGGGCCGGTCGAGTGAAATTTGCTGGGCTGCGAACCGGCCGGGTGGAATCCTTTGCCTTTCTTTGTGTAAACGTGCAGGATTGCCGGGTGCTCCAGGTCGACCATCGCGTTGAACAACTGTACAAGTGGGCCGATATCGTGGCCGTCAACGGGGCCGAAGTATGGGATGTTCAGGCTCTCAAACATCTGGCTGGCGGGCAGGACCATTCGAATACCCTTTTTAATCCTTTCAACCACTTCGTCAACGCTCTTACCGATGACGGGCATGTGCTCGAGGATGTTATGAGTGGTCTTTCGCAAATCCTCATAGGTCTGGCTCAGCCGGATTTTTGAGAAGTATTTTGCAACCGCGCCCTGCGTAGGGTCTATTGCCATCGAATTGTCGTTGAGCACGATTAGTAATTGCCTCTTTACAAGTCCGAGATTGTTGAGGGCCTCGAAAGAAACGCCGTTTACGATACTGGCATCGCCGACCAAAGCAACGATTTTGCTATTTTCCTTTTGTTGCTCCTGTCCTAACGCCATCCCGATAGCGGTTGCTATGGCGGTGCCGGCGTGGCCGACGGTGAACTGGTCATACTCACTTTCAGCCGGGTTTGGGAAGCCGCTTATGCCGTCGGCCCTGCGGAGGAGCTTGAACTTGTCTTTCCTGCCGGTGATGATTTTATGCGCGTAGCATTGGTGGCCGACGTCCCAGAGGAGCTTGTCCTTTTTGAAATCGAAGACGTAGTGCAGGGCCAGGGTCAGTTCCACCACGCCGAGGTTGCTGGCCAGGTGTCCGCCGGTCTGCGCGACCGAGCTGAGAATGAACCGGCGTATTTCATCGGCCAGGTCGTTCAATTGCTGTACGGGCAGCTTTTTGAGGTCCGCAGGGCTATCAACCCCGTTTAGAAACTTCCAATTTTCGTGTGAGATTCCCATCTTATTTAACGAGCCTGTTTTATAAAGGTTCTAACGGGGTAAATTTGCTCCAGTAATTCGGCCATTAGCGGTTCTTTCAGCTTGTTTATATACGAGAAATTTCAATCAAAAGCGCACATAATTCCCTCTATGGAGGGAAAGTAATTAGTTGTTAGTCTTTAGCCCGTTTAGTCGGCAGAGCCGGGGTAAATTTCAAAGAATTTTTTACTGCTTATATCCTAACAAGTTATCTCAAAAAAGCCACTTTTAATATCCCTTTTTTCGACTTAAAAAGGCGGGGGTGTAAAATATATAGATGCGTTGATGCGAGATACGCTTCTGTCTTTGCGAGCAAATACTTACGTGCCTATAAGGCACCCCACTCATTAATCAATTATCAATCATCCTTAATCATTTATCTCCCGAGCAACACTGTCCCTGCTTTTTCCCCATGCGCTTCACTGGCCCAGGGCGTACAAATGACCGGTTGTCCGCAAATATATTTTGTTTTCGGCAACGGCCGGAGTGGCAAAAATCTTTTCCCCGAAATTGTTCCTCGCCAGAATCTTCAGTTTGTCATCGACCTGGATGACCGTGACGATGCCGCGCACGGAGGCAGCGATAATCTTGTCGCCCGCGACAATGGGTGAGGCGATGTATTGACCCGTTGCCCCGATTCGTTCCCGGAAGAGTTCTTTGCCGGTCGAGGCCTCCAGGCAGGTTAACAGACCGCCGTCCCGCAAGAGGTAGAGTTTTCCCTGGCAATAGAGTAGTGAGGAAGTTTCAGGAATACCTCGATTAATTTCCCAGACCACGTGCGATTCGCGGGCATCCTTTGTCGCTCCGGGACGAATTGCCACCAGGTTGGGCCGGCTGATAGCGGCAAAGCCCGACATCGTTTGCATCCATTCGGCTTCACTGATGATACGGTTCTTGTCATGGTCGAAGATTCTCAGCAGAGTGTCCATGCTTCTGACCGGCAACCCATAACCGGGATTGTCTTTGGGCAGCTCCGGTCGCTGTATAAAAGCAAAGCCTTTCGTCATTTCGTCGCGCTGTATTTGATTGTCGTGATTCTTATCGAACTCCTCGACGGTCATCTTCCAGGTTCCAGCCGAATCCAGCTTATCATCTCCGCGTCCACCCAGGGCCGCGGCGCCGGCAAACAGGAGCCCATCGCCGGTTACGGGGATACCGACAGTTTCGTGCGAAAAACCACCGGCCCACCATATCTCCTCGCCGGTGGACGGATCGTAGGACGTCAGCCGTTTGGAACCCAACACGACAAGTTCTTCCGCCTCGCCATGACGCCAGATTATGGGCGTTGACCAGCCGGCCTTGAACAACGATCTCGGCTGCTCCCAGACCGTCTCACCCGTGTCTCGATTCACCGCCAGCAAGCGGGAGGAACCGCCGTCGCCGTCCAAAACCAGGATCACTTTGTCTTCATACAATATGGGCGAGGTCGCCATTCCATATTTGCTTTTCGGCGTGTCGATT
>SDBU01001184.1_pt1 | contig 37977 bp, 65 predicted proteins | sample 2277071 | NCBI WGS metagenome assembly SDBU01 (sample SAMN10397929, study PRJNA504765) | marine sediment metagenome | isolation source: marine sediment core GS08_GC12, 126 cmbsf | place: Arctic Ocean: Gakkel Ridge, Loki's castle | collected 2008 | reverse complement strand
CCTGAATGTAATGATGTAGTGAGAGAACGAAGAGACACACCCCCCGCCCCCCCCCTGCCTCCACCCAGAGAAGTCACCCTTCAATGTCGGGGGTGCGGGGCTCAGGTAACAGTAACCTACAGGGGCACGATTATGGACAGAACCAGGAAATTCGAGCAAGTGGGTGATGAGGTACTTCACAACTGCAACCAGATGGAGTGTATTGTTATTAAGGTAAGGAGTGAGTGATGAAAGTCAAGATACCAAAGCAGATTAAGATAGGGGGCAGAACCTACAAACTAAGACTTAACGACCATCTAATCAGGGATGAGGGGAATAGGGGGTGTGTTTACTGGCATACCCAGATAATAAACTTGGATAGTAACATGGAACAAGAACCGATGTCGGTATCCTTTTTGCATGAGTTGGTTCACGCCATAGACGAACACTATTGCGGCAGAACGGGATTATCAGAAGAGGCTACTTGCGGATTATCGGAGGGCTTGTACCAGTTTCTGAAAGATAACCTGGGTATAGAATTTGACTGGTCACTGATTAAGGAGTAGTCAGTTACCATACTTGTATCCCAATGTAAGCAAGATACCCAAGGACTAAGAGAGAGAGTGTTGCTTGATTGACTTTACTCCGGGTCTCGTTCCCCTTCACTATTTTAAATATTTTCTTGATTTCAGGGATATCGCCTTCAAACCCGTTCTCCCCATAGAGCTTGACGTTCAGTTTCGTTAACTCAGCCAATATCTTCTCGGTGTTGCTCATAGCGTACTCCTCCAACGAATCGTAAAATGGCGGCTTGCCGTAACGCTCTTCATCTTCCATCTTTATGACAGAGCGACAACTTGCATTAACAAATTATAGGCACGTTCTTTCTTCCTGTTCTTTTCCACTGCGATTAACTCCCACCTGGGAACGCCTGAAGGTAAGGGAAGGAACTTGACTGTCTGGGTAGCATTGTCTATATCGTAGAAGGTTACCGGCCACGTAGCTGACCTTGCTTCATTTAGCGTAGCTACGATAGTGTCGAAAGACCCCCTGTCAAACCCGCCATCCTTCAAGGAAATCTCATTAGAGCAATATACTTGGCAGGCTATGATTTCCCTCTGCGATGGATAGAGTATGCCCTTGAGATGATAGTTGAGCAACACGGGTGTCAGGTCGGTATCATCGGTAACAGCGGTAAACCTCAACTGGAACATCGTGCTTACAGGGTTATTGCTGCTCCCGTCAACGGGGATGAACTTGCTCTCCGTCATGGATGTAGCCGACCCCTTGAAGTTTCCTATAGAAGTCCAACTACCATCACCAAGTTTCTTGTACGCTACAGTGAAGTAGACATTAACATCATAAGAGTGCCCCATAACCAGTTCAAGCTCAGGGAACGCTTTTTTAGTGGACTTGAAGTTACCGTGTAATAAAGATGTCGTCATGGTAACACCCGTCTTGAACTTACGGTTAGCATCAGTGGTTATATTCCCGTATCCCGTAGGTAAAGGGATGAAGTAGATACTGTCGGCAGCAAGAGTTGAGGTAATCCATAGTCTCTTCTGGAAAATACTTGATATGAAAGCTGTCTCACAACCTGTTAGGGTTATCTCAGCTATGGGGTGCCACACCCACGATGTAGACCCATCTATTGTTTCATATCTTCCAGACAGAACCTCAACCTTGGTACTGTAATCCAAAATAGTGTAAAGATACCGGCTATCCCCTGCTGCGGCGAACACCTGTCCGTTAAACTCAGGTAGTGTAGTGCTGAAGTCAGCGGGGTTGAGGAAGGTGTTTACCCCCGATGCTATTTCCAGTAAGGTCTGGTCTCCCCACGGCAGATATAGATTACCCTGCCAGAGTGCCGTGTTTTTACCATTGTCAGTTGATACGGTCTCAGTAGATAGGTCTGCCGCCAGGTCAGTCTGGACGTTCCCACTACTATCTAAGTAATAAGGAATGTTTGACTTCATCAGAAAGAGTGCCCCGTTGTCTTCCATGAGCCTAGTGAACTCATGGTAAGAACTGCCCACGGTAGTCTGTGCCGACCAAGCTGTGCCCCCGTCAGCAGGGTCTACCGTAGACCTGACAGTGTTCACTCCGTCTGATGCGTACATGGTATCCACAGTAGTGTGGACGAAGGCAAAGTATTTCATACTGTTGTTGGCCAGTGTGTTCTTGGTAAAAGCCTCGCCAGTGGTCATCTCCCAATAGTCTTGTGAGAGTCCCAGGGCGATGTAGAGTTTATCATCAGAAAAAACCTCAAGGTCTGTTATGTTTTCAATAAAGCAACCATCCGTAACAACGGTTATTGTCCCCGTAGAACTGTTCATTGTTAACAGAGTGTTGCCCCTTGTGAGATAAAGCTCATCATTAAAATCAATACCACCTATTGTTATCCCCTGTATTGTGGCTGATTCGGCATACATCTGGATGCTTGATATAGTATATGTCTGTCCCGTGCTTTGGTCTTCAATCCTCACCCTTGCCCCCGATATCGTCTTGGTAGCACCTAAAGCTGCCGTTACTGTGCCAGGGGAGGGGTTTGTACCTGTTACCTCAACCGCATTTACCCACGCATTTGTGTCGAGATTGTAGTAGCCAACAGTCCACCCCGTCACTACATTAGTTGTACTCTCACCCCAGGCAAACCTGATAGAACTACAATTCATAGCAGGGAAGTAAACATAGATATAACTGCCCCAGCCAGCCTCATCGTTGGCCGTGGCATTTCCAGCAGAAGCTAATACATTATCATCGTTAGTCCACTTGGAATCAGGGTCTTCCGTTCTATCTCCATAATTCCAATCGCTTGCTGTATAATGAGTTGGGATAGATGCCGCAGTCGGGGTCGGCCCCGCTATCCCCATTCCCCTAAATCTCATGTCCATCCCGATAGATTTAAGGTATCTCTTAGGGTCGTTACTGTCGTAAACATCCAGCCCGAAGCCGGAACGCCAGTCGTCTTGGCGAAGAGCCAGTTCCTTTTCAGGTGGAAGATTTCCATACCCAGGTGCACCACTGAAGAACTGTGCCGCCAGATATTCATCGTCATAGACCTTATAAGAGGGACTGCCATACTTGTCTTTGACAAGCATCATCCCGACTTTTGTAGACCCGTTCTGTCTCAGTATTCCAATATCAAACTTGTCGTGGACGAATGGAGCAACCATTAACGCCTCCTCGGATTCATAGGATACATGCTTTCCATGCGCCGTACGTAATCACCGGCATCCTGCCCGACGTACTCTACCAATTCCAGCAGGTCACTCTTCTCGTTTGCTTTCAACAGGTGCCACAACTGACCGCTACAGAGAATAACCTCTAAGTCCTTGTTGATAGTCCCTTTGTGGTCATTGACTACTGGTAAGAGATATTTAGGTATGGGGATACCTTCCGAGATAAACCCTGCATCGTTTGTCTTTCCAAGGTATTCAACCCGTTTCTTAGCGTTTATCCTGATGTCGTATTTCATTTGATAACCCTTAAATTCATGCTTGGCGAAGGTTGAGCCCGTCTTAATTTAGGGAACAGCCTGCGGTATTCGTTAAAAGCCTTGGCAGAATTAGTCTCAAAGCGTCTGGTGTCCTGTGTAGCTACAGGTGGTTCGATGGCTTGGTAGAACTTGTACTTGGCGTAAGCGATTAAGAGGTTCAGATTGTCCCCGTCCAGACTGATAGTATCCGAGTCAGCACTCACCGTCTCCAAAGGAGTGTGGCCGACTATTCTTATCTGCCGGTTACTACCATAGGTGTAAGGTAAGATTAAGTATTTGAAATTCCCGTCATCCAGCACCCTCCAACCGATAACCTCAGTCCAGTATTCGGGGTAGAGGTCGTCACATATATCGTCCGCTTGTCCCCTGTCCTGAATAAAGACTTGAGAAACTGCGCCATCAGCGAAGTCAGACAGTAAAAGGTACTCAAATATATCCAGGTTGGGGATAGCCCTTGAACTGTCAAACATTACATATTTGGTGTCAGTAGCTATCTTGAAACGAAAGGTTACGTTTATCAAGTCGTCATTCAGTTCCTGTTCTTCCAGTTCCAGTAACGTCCACTTGAGCGCAGGACTAGTCGTGGTTGACGTGAGGGTCTGCGCTGTTCCATCGGCTTGTTGGGTGTAAATCACGATAGCCGCATCATTGGCTACTTCGGGCAAGACCCAGCACTTGAAGGTTACTATTCTGTTCATTAAGTCTAGTAGTCTGGGGTACTGGTCTGACGAGATATAAGCGTAGCCGTTATCGGCACTGGCTGTTACCTTCATTGAAGTAGTGGCTAATTGCCCCCTGATTTGCCCAGCGGTTGTGTGCCTTGCTGCCGTAGCGTTGGACATGCTGAAGAAAACCATGGTCGAGGAAGAAGTCCACAATTCAAAACTGTTATCGGGTATTATATTACCCGTAACCATCGTCCGGCTTTCAAGTATCCTTGAAGTAGAGTTAGACGTTTCCCTGATGGCGTCATTGAGTGCATCGATGTAAAGGGTTCTCCTGTGCCTGTGCAGGCGGCAGGTAACAGCTCCAGTTTCAGCCGACAGACTAGCACCCCTTATAGTCAGAGTCCCTGTAGCGGTAGCGTAGTCTGATACCTGTCTCTCAACAGTTATATTGTTTCCTTCGGTTATATATACCCACCAGTCAATGAAATAATCATCCCTGCCTCCGTCATAGTTCGTTAAGGTCGTGCTTATGATTGAGGTATTTGTGGTGATGTTGGTCGTAGTATCAAACTCAAGCCAATCTCCTGTTTGCTCACTCAGCCTTTCCTCCAATACCAATAAAGTTGTAGTTCCCATCTCATCTCCTTGCAGGCATTTTAAATTTATCACTAACTGTATAGTCTGATAACTTGGATTTAATGATAGGCCTCCGTCCTCCGGGGGAAACGTCCCATCCCAAAACAAGGACGTAGGTCGTAATAATTAGAGCTAGTGTCGGAGGGGTTACCACTGTGCCCGTGGGTTCATAATCGACCTCGACGTAGACCTGAGTACATCTAGTTTGGGGGGAAAAGATTGTTTGTGAACGCCTAAGTGCTACACCGATTTGTAATTTATCTATTTCATCCCAAGTAAAGGCAGCAGAGGTGGCTGGATTTACTAACCATTCGTGGGAGAAGGTTTCCCAGGTTATAGAACTGGCTAATGTTTTCCCACCACTTTCACTCGGTGTATCAGGTGCCCCTGCTCCAGTACCAGACTTAATTGCTATTTTAGCACTTGCTTGGGTTGCTGGTTCCGAGGTATAGCAACGGACATATACAGTGATTCCATTTATAGTCCCACTACTCGTAGAGTCAGGAATATCGTAAAAGTCCCTCTCGTATGCCACCTCATTGCTTTGGACAAAAGTATCCTCGTCTTGCGCAGACTCGTCTACCTTGTCCCAATGCGCACCACTGCTAGGGAACTGTTCCTCTATGTTAGTTTCATCGCCAGCAGCATTTGGTCTTAATGTTTCAGTCGCCACTTGCTTCCATCCTGTAGTGTTTTACTGGCATCAAAGAACTCCTGAATGGGGTTAAAGCCTAGCCCCTTAAATGCCCCAAGTTTCATAGTCCGATAGTTTGGATTTAGTCGCTGTTCCGTAATCTGATAATTTGGATTTAGTAACAATCCCCAAGTCCCCCAAACGTATGAGGTCTGGTTTATAAGTAGTTATGACTAAAGCCAGCGTAGTGGGGGTGACGATAATCGCAAAACCTTCGAGTAATAGAGCATCGCCCCTTTCTAGTAAAAGGACATCAGTGCCTCGTTCTAATTCTAACCTTGCCATTAAGCCACTCCATGTACCTTAGCTATATTAGCCACGTCAACACCCATTATCTTAGCCGGATTAGTAACTCCACTTATCTTACCTGTCCAGCCCGCTGATATAAAACTAACCAATCCCCAATAGGCATTCCTTACAGTTGGTGTACTCGTAGGCACGCACATCAAGTTCAGTTCATCATCGTTTGCTATTGTTACTTCATTAACAGTATCATTCCCAGTTGTGGCAGCATCGGCAATTTCAACTACCAGACCACTAGCGGGACTAGCTGCATTTCGCCTGACAGTGAAGGTGTATTTGTTACCAGCGCCAGGACTATCATCCAATAACATATACAGCTTTTTAAGGGTGCATACTTGAGCCAGTTGGTATCTTTCAGCCTCGGTAGTTGTCCAGAGTCCCGACTGACTTATGAGCCGTACATACTCCGTAAGGGTTGGGTCTAGGCTGCCTGTCGTTCCTGACAAAATCAAACTCTCGCCATCCGTGTCGGCAACGAAAGTCATTCCAATTGCTGCATTAGGTTCAGCAATTGGAACATTTAACGGCTCAATCATCATGGTTAAAATATCGCCAGCAGAGACGGCAATCGGGTGAGCAGTATCATTCCCCGTTCTATCGTCAGCGGTAATCGTAACAGTCAAGGTTTGACTTACCCCACCTATTCTCAGGGTAAATCTGTAGCCATCTGGAGATGTTCCTGGGTCAGCAGCCAACTGAACATAGAGATTTTTAATCGTTCCACTTGTGGGGCATACAGTCCTCATTAGGTCTTCTGTGGGGGTGTCCCCAACCCCCATCGGTCTGTTATAGCGATTTTCATCATTTTTGGCAAAGCCCATTCCGGGCAATAGACTTTCATTGGCGGTATCACCCTCGAACATCATTGTCCATTTCGCATAGCGGGCAGTAGGTGTATCCGTGGGGTCACACTCCAAGATAACAACATCTCCAGCCGCAACGGAAACCTCATTCACCATGTCGTTAGCCTGTGTATCACCCGAACCGACAGTACAGGTTAATGAAGTATTAGCCCATCCGCCAATTCCAACTGCCCTGTGCAGTGTGAAGGTATATGTCTTTGTCCCGCCCCCTGGTGTGTCGTTAAGCTCAACACGGAGGTTCTTCAATGTTCCCCCAGTTGAAACCACCATTGCACTACCTGATTTAACGGTATACCAAGTCGCATCCCCCATTACAACGTTGTACTCTGTAGTAGTGGCATGTAGAATGTTATAACGTCCACCAACTAGTACCTGTTGCATTACTTCTCCAGCTTGGTTACTTTATCTTTCAGGGCAGTAACTAAATCTTTGGTAATCTTATTACTGGCTACCTCTTGACTCTTTGTGGAAATCAAATTAACTTCACTACCACTGATATGCAGATGCCAGTAAGCAGGGCAGATAGAACAGTAATGAGTGTAGTAATCTCCATCCCAGTTGTCCTGAGATAAAATCTCATCTACTGCCTGTAATTCATTCGCACAGTTTGGACAAAACATCATATCCCTCCTAAGCTAACTCAATAGTTGAAGTGAATAATATTAGCGGTTATCCTATCCTCTGCATGGCAAAGTGGGGGGAGGTATTAGCAAACGCTAGAAGTTCGAGGTCTCCACCGCTAGTCTGCCGAATCATTAACTCTACATAATTAGTTACAGCCAGCTTGTAGATGGTGGCAATAGAAGTTATCCAGGTAGTTGCGGGAGCTGAAGTTACATTATTAGATTGGTATTCACCTATGCTTGTAGTTCCATTCAGTCTGATATATAGAGACCTTAATCCTGTGCTATTGGCTTCGAGGTCAATGTGTCCAGTGATAATATATACACCCGCAGTGTTACAAGTTAATCGTGAATTATTGGTAGAGTTATCATGAATGGTGTCTGAATCGTGTAGTTCAGAATTGAGAGCTATAGCAACAAATCCACCGGTAGAAATTGTCTGGTCAGCGTTGTGGTAGGCCCTAGCCCCCTCAGTATACAGTAAATTATCTATTGTAATTCGTTTGGACTCGTCTGCCGCCACCTCCGAGACATCACGTATATATATCTCATCATCATCGGCGGGGGTCGCTGCTAGTTCGGTTAAAGCACTAAGTTTCTCATCTGCCATTTTCCTCTCCTATGTTATACTCCATTCGCACAGCCCTTTACGCTAGAGTAAAAACCCCCGAAGCGTGAGCCGCCACAGTGAGGGTGTTTCCGGTTGTTACGGTTACATCTGCTGGTGTTGAGTCAAGCAAGCAATAGCAAAGTACGTTTCCAGCAACTTCATAGATAACTGCGAACCGAGCTACGATAGATCCCCCACTCGCTGTCCATACTGGGTCGGTACTAATATCGACTTTAACCGTAGTCGTCCCTGATAAGGTTAACGTAATTGACTTCCCCCCAGTCAGATAACCATTAGCATTGGCGTGTTGGTTTGTTAGTCCGGCGTAAGTCGTACTCCCAGCCCCTATGTTAGACGTGGACAGGAATAATGCCATCTTCCATGTATCAGAGTCAATATCGAATGTCCCGTCTAGTTGTGAAGTCCGTCCAGTGTTAGTAAAAAGCCACGCTGAAGCAGCCATAGTATCCTCCTATATCCCGTTTACTTTTTTAATATCGCCTATTGCTACCCCGTTTATCTTTTTAATAGTAGCTAGTGGTACTCCGTTGAAATCCCCACCTGCCCAACCTGCTGCCGCCGCAGTTCCTGTGCCAAAGAGGCTTATTGTTCTGTCAGCACCGAGGGTAAAGGTTTGTGAATCCGTGGCATCTATTACTTCCCCCAGATAAAACCAATACCCACTACCACTGTTGTCCCTTTCTATCTGTGCTATAGAAATCTTGGAAAAAGTGCCTAAGTAGTCTCCAGCTGTTACATCTATATCCAGACCTGATACCGTCTGCTTGGAACCTGAAGCAACATTACCTATGGACTCACTATCACGAACAGTTAGAACATTCCCCACTGCTGAGAATGTTCCTACCCAAACATCATTAGTGGAAGCAGTATCGTACCATACTTCTACAGACTCCATCGTTCCAGTAGCATTTGCAGGGTTTTCTACTCCTACCACAGTATAAATTGAAGTCTGGAGAAAACTCGCCCTATCTGTTGCAGCAGCACCAATATCAATAGCCATTTAGACTTTAATCTCCAGTGATGGTAGAATATTGTTTAACTCACTTATATCCACACCAGCAACCTTACCCCCATTACCACACTTAGTCCTCATAAGTTGACTTACTCTTTGAGTATCCGACTTGCTGAGGGCATCATCAATTTCAACAGCCGAATCAAACACCTGCTTTGCAAACACCTCATCCAGTACGGTGTCAGCGTTAATCTTTACAAAATGAGATAAGGCTGGGTTGGTTTGCCAGACCTTAGGCAGACCGTCTATCCAAGACTTATAATCGTCTATATCGACAGGGCCACCCATCTCATCTACCTTGCCCCGATACCCTTCAGGCGGAATAACAGGGACTTGGACGTGGTGGATAGAGTAAGTCTTGTCCCCAGGTTCAGGAATAAGGTCTATCCTGACCTTGAGAAAGCCTTTATGGATATGATGAGTACCAGTTGAATTGAATTTAGCTATCATGCTAACTCCACATAGGAATTATCAGGCTCAAAGGCTATTTCATCACCCGTATTGGCATGGCCCGCTATTCTAACCACAAAGTCAGTCGTACCCGTAGGGGCGGTTGAGGTTAAAAGCCCTGCGGTAGCTGCGCTGATATACACAGCCGTTCCTATGGTAAACGTAGGGAAGATAGTATCGGCTCTTATCTTACCGTATCTCAACATAGTAGTAGTGTTGCCATCAGTACCAGCTACGACACATATTCCTAATTTAACACCACCGGAGGTAACGGCAGCATCGGCCTTGGCTTCGTACCATTCGCTATCTATTGTTTTTAGGTAACACACCTCACCGAAAGCTAGCGTAGCCCCTGCTGTTCCAGCCTCTACTATCCCAGAGTATTTACCGTCAGCACTTAAAACTGAGTCTAAGACAATAGGGGCGTTCTCGGCAAGGGTGATTTTGCCTAATATGTGCACGTTGGTATTTACACCAAACGTTATCGTTGGACCGTCAAACATGGCATCGCCATCAACTTCCAACTCTCCAGTTACCAGGAGGTCATCTTCAGAGTTCAGGGAATGGTCAGTTATTCCAGCATTACCTATACGAAGATAATCACCAGAGATACCAAGTAAAGTGGATTTAGTGCCGTCATTGGTTAGGGTATGGAGAGAGTCTTTGAGTAACTTGCCCGTAGCACCATCAAATAAAGCAAGAGCATTATCTGTAGACGAAGCTGGCCCTTCTACTGCCCAAGCATGGTCTTCTGGATCACCCAGTCCACCCAAAGAGCCGTGGTCTGTAGCAAGGCTAGAGGTGAACACATCAGTCCATGGGTATGTAATGGTTAGAGTGTTAGTCCCTTCCTGATTGATAATCTTGGCTATCAGGACAGCGTAATTTGTAAGGATATTGGGGACAACAGAAGGAACCGCAGCCTCTTCTGCTTGATTAGCCGTGTAGTTGCCCTGACCGTAAAGTATATGAAGGTCGCTACCATCCAAGTCTACATAGACCCAGTGGACACCGAACTTGTTACTGCCAAGCGAGACCTTGCCTGAAGCAATATTGTTATAGCTTTGGACTAGGGCAGATATACCTGTATCCTCAGTCCAGGTAGAACCACTATTAGCAGTAGACCAGTAAGACCAAGTAGAGCCATTGACAGTTGTGGCGTGCCTACTCACTCCCTCATAAATTACACCCGATGTGATTGAAAGAGCCAGAGAACCACCATCGGAAGTAACCAGACCGTCTGCACGATGGGCAGGATGTTCCTCCCTGTGGTGCATATCAGTCCTGTTTACACGGCCTATACCAATTTTATCAACTTCGTGGAAGTGAAGGGTGGCTCCATCCCTGAAGATAGTCCCCACAAGGATGTGGTCTAACTTGAACCCATGCGTAGTTTTATCTGTGGCTGTTACCAGTTGGGGAGTCCCACCGTTATAGTCAACGTAGATATAATGCGTAGTCATATCGGTAAGGGCAGCCGTACTGTCACCACCATAGTTAAAGAACTTGCCTACAGCGGTAAGGGAGTTTGTTTCCTTACACCACGCAGTAAGGGACGCTATGGCAGCAACCCCGCTACCGGCATCAGTAATCGCACCACCCGACAGTAGTGTCCTGTCACCAAAGAAGTTCACATAGTCTTGGACATCATCATAGGTGGCAGTCCCTAACTCAGCAACCTCTACACTGGTAGCCGGTATTGGTAGTGAAGTAAGCCCCGCTTCAGCCGCGGTCTGGTTTATCCAGTTCCCCGTACCTGAGTCATAAGCCAATACCTCGTTATCTGCCGGAATGCCATCTATGACAACATCGGATGTTCCCTCATCCAACTCATGTGGATAAGGGTCTTTGATTACATCGTCTCCACCCATCGAAGACCTCCTAGAACTTGATGTCTGACGGGGCTTCCTCTGTTACTAAACCAGGGACAGTCACGCCAGCACCCTTCAACTCGTCATCAATGACCTTCAGTTCCCCTTCCAGCCCAACTTGCTTTTTAGAGGCATCCGTTCTCTTAGTCTTTAGTTTCACCGTTTCAACCTTCAGAACTTCCAGTCTCTTGATTTCAACCTCGTTGGAATCTATCTCGGCACTGAGTTCAACCCCCACCTTCTTGGCCCCCTCTATCTCGCCCTGAATCGAAAGATGCTCCAGCACCTTTCTACCGATTATTTCTCTTTCCATGTCTCCTCCTAATCAAAGTAATGAATGATTAACTTAGCATCCCCTGTCGATGCTGTGTCTCGGATAAACCGGAGGTTATTCATAACCGACCTCCAGTTCTTTCTGGGAGCACTCCAACTGTCAAATGTGAGTTTACTAGCTACAGCCGTGTACACCCCCGTATCTGAGTCAGGAATAGTCCCATCACCACGCCAGCGAATCTTATCACCTTGAGTAACGATGATAAGTCCATTCGCCCTGTCTGGAATCGTTAAACCATTGGCTGTAGTGCTAACCGTAACAACACTAAAACTTACAATATTCGCACCTGTTCCCATACTTACCCCCTTAGTATTTCCTTGATTGTATCAGCCCTTTCGCCCTTCTTGGCTCTCTGAGCAACACCGACCACTTGCTCAAGGTTATCTTTAAGGACTGACTTCTCTTTACTCTTTATCCGTTCATCCTCCTGCCCCTGTGCTACCTCCACAACATAGTCAATCTCCTCTTTCTCCATAGACCCCCAACTGGGGACGAAGATTGCCCGCCTGCCTTTTTCTGGCAGGATAAACTTCCCCCGGTCACCCTCACCATAGGGAAGGCGTTGCTTCCCCTTCATGATGAAATTAGTGCATAGCGTATCTTTATAACTCATCCTTGATAATCCCTCCCATTTTTCTCACGTCTTTAATGGTCATCGGATAGCGGAGTATGTCGGTAAACATCATCTCTTTATTGACTAACCTTTCCGCTACCACACAGTTGGTTTTATACTTCTCGAATAAAGGCAGGTCGTAAATCAGATAACCCCCGCCCTGTCCAAAATAAACCCCTTTGTCTTTCAGGCGTTTCTGCAACTCATCCCTGTCTCCAAGGTATCTTATATTGTATGTATAGAAGCTGTGCCGACACCCCTCATGGACATCAGGGACTATCAAATAATCCTTGAGTATCTCGGATAGTTCTCCTGTAAGGTTAATCCTGTAATCAACCAATTCCTCAATCCTTTCCAACTGGGGAATAAGAACCGCAGCTTGAAGCTCTGTCATGCGGAAGTTATACCCTATATAATCAGTTTGTGTCTCAGCGTGGTTCCTAATTAATTTAGCTTTATTAGCTATCTCTTCGTTGTCAGTCACCAACATACCTCCCTCTCCCGAAGTGATATGCTTATGCTGATTGAAAGAGAACACACCACAGTCACCAAACGTCCCAACACTTCTACCCCATATCCTTGCCCCTAAAGCCTGGGAACAGTCCTCGATTATAAACGCACCTAACGCGCTACAATCGGTAACAGGGTGCCCTGCCAAGTGAACCAGTAGAACTCCCCTAGTTTCCTTACTAATGCCCCTCCCTATCGTTTCTCTGCCGTTGCTGAAGTAGGTGTCTTCAACATCAACAAACTTCGGGATACCTCCAACCATCAGGATACAACTGGCAGAGGCGGTGAAGCTCATTGGGGTAGTTATAACCTCTTTATCTTTGAAGTCCCCTATGATGCAGGCTGTGTGAAGGCATGACGTGGCAGAGTTCATGGAGACTGCGTATTTCACCCCGATGTAATCAGCGAACCTTTCCTCCAGTTCGTTGACCTTTGACCCGCCGTTGTTACCGGCCTTAAATCCTGATAGTTCACCAGAGTCCAAGACTTCTTTAACTAATCTTAGTTCAGCCTCCCCTAAAAAGGGATGTTTATAGGACTTCACGGACTACTCCCTCAAAGCGTTTCAGTTCTTTTAATTCATCAGGTGTCATGCTCCACTCAGCATCTACTCCCGTTGTATGGTCTATGGCAAAGTGTTTCTCAATTATCACCGCACCCCTTGAAAGGGCTATCTTGGCAGCGTCCAATCCTATGGTGTGGTCGGAGAAGCCTTCCAGCATGTCAAAGGTGTTTGTACTATCCCAACTATCATTCCTCCCGTTGAAGTCCAGGTCTTTCAATCTGGCAGGGTATTCGGGCAGGCAATATAACTCTGTTGCGCCCCTACCCAAGAAGGCGTGATAATCTCTACTGGGTTCGCATGAAACGTAGATAGTTTTCCCATCCGGTATAGTGTTCGCCAATTCCTCACTATCACGCAGGCTATAGGCCACCTTATATCTCTTAACCCCAATCTCCTCACACCACTTAACTCTCTCAACGTCATAGACTGAGAAGAAGACCTCTATCCCGACACACTTCCCGTATTCAAACAATTCCTTAGCATCCTCAAAGGATAAAGATACATCAGGTTCGTTCCCGTATAGCTTCTTGTGGTCGTAGAGTTGGAACTTAGCCAGGTCTGCCCCGTTCTCTTTAGCCAATCTAATGAGTGTTCTTGCCAGTGTCATGCTCCCGCAAAAGTTCTGTCCTATCTCCGCAATTATCATAATTACCCCCGTATTAAATAATACTCCCCGCAATCGGTGGGGTTCTCGCCTTCAGCGAATAAGATTTCATGCAGTTTCTCTCCGTTCCTCTTACCTACGACTTCGTACTCTACGCCGTAGGACTTCATAACATCCACGACCAGACTACGGGACATCTTGGGTACGAATATCTCACCCCCATCCATAAGTTCAATGCACTTGATGATGAACTGTGAAATTTCATCCAAGGGTATCCAATACCTGTCCATCTCAGTATCTGTTAGTAAGAGCTTACTACCGTTCTTTAGTTTGTCCTCGATGATTTGACCCAGACTCCCCTTACTCCCCCAGAAATTACCCGACCGGACACAACTGAATTTTGTCCCCACATAGACATTGGCCCCGATGACAGTCTTCTCCATGACTAGTTTAGTCGCACCATAGAGGTTAATCGGCTCTACGGCTTTATCGGAGCTTATCGCCAAGACCTTGCTCACTCCGTTGTCTATCGCTGCGTCAATCACATTTATCGTTCCGATGACATTTGTTTTAACCGCTTCTATGGGGTTGTATTCGCAGAAAGGAACATGCTTTAATGCGGCACAGTGTATCACGTAGTCCACCCCATTAAACGCCCTGTGTAATCTATCCTTATCTCTTATATCCCCCACTAAGAACCTCATATCGGGAAAGTCCTGTTGCATCTCCCATAGAGAGTGTTCGCTATTATCGAATATCCTGATAGACTTGGCATGGAGTTCTGCGGCGAGTGCTCTTCCTAAAGAACCGGCCCCACCCGTAATCAGGACAACTTTATCTTTTAAACTCTTCCCAAAGGTATCTTGCACAGACTAAATCCTCTTTTGTATCAATATCGATTGTAGGGTAGGGGAGTTTATAAGGCAGGCACCTTGAACCATGAAAGTTAAGACTGAACTCCTCAACAAAAGTGCGTATCTTGGCAAAGCATATCGACCCGTCTTCGTAGTACAATGGTTCTAGTTCCTGCGAGTTCTGCGTAGCTTCTCCCCAATTCACTAAGAATCCATCAGTTACCGACATAGCGTACTGCGGTGGTGTATCGTATTTCTTAACACTCAATAGATAGTTGGCATCCTTCTTCTTGAAAAGTTTATACGCCTTACGTAAGTCCTCTGGAGTCCGAAAGGGGTTGTTGGGTATTAATAGGCTGAAGTCCGTGGCAGAAGTCTGGTAACACTGTAGGACATGCATACAGACTTCCTTCAACGGTACATCATCCCTTGCCATCCTCTCAGGTCTCTTGTTCGGCTGGACTAACCCGTGGTTGAAGTATTTATAGGCTGTCTCCAGTATTTCCTCGTCATCCGAAGAGACACAAATCATCTGGAATAAATTACTACTCATGGCTGTCAGGATAGCGTGTTCCACCAGGGTCTTTCCCCCGAAACGTATCTTGTTCTTATCCTTGATTCTTTTTGACCCACCCCTTGCGGGGATGATACATACGGGTTTGGTGTTGGGCTTCTCAGGCTTAAATTTTTCTGATGTACTCAATCGCCTTCTCCCCCGTATTGAATAGCAGGTCTAATGCCGATAAGTAAGGTGCAAACTCACCTCTTATCTGAGGATAAACAGGGTGTTTATAATCAAACCATGTTAGTTCTATCCCGGAGCTTTCAAACTTCTCAGGTTCAATATACTTCTGAGCAGCCTTCCCGCTTACATATTCCGTTGCACCGATATTCGTTAACAAGGATATGAGCCGGTCTGTCTTTGAACCCACACTGAACATTGCCGATGATGTGTAGATACTGGGTATCTTTACATTCAGCAGTAATGCTATATTCCTGGCGAAGTTCATTGTGTAGTCGCTCAACAGGAACCACTTGACACGGTACATCTCCTGTATGTACGGAGCGTAGTCATTGAAATAAGGGGCCTTGGAGTAGGCTTGTTTGATGGACTCCCAATGCTTCCTCTGCCAGTCTGTATTGTAATTGATGGATACATCGCATATCCTCTGTCCCGGTTGCCGGATTATAGGAACAGTTAACCATTGAGTCCCGTTAGCCGTCTTGATTCTGTTTCTCTGCTGCCAGGATTGGACTGATAACTGAACATCATCCAAGAATACAAACGCATCAGCCATGTCCATCATGGCAAAGTACCCTATCCACGGTAGATAAGTTGGTTGGTTGACAACTACTATCTTGCTCAAAATTCCTCCAATCGTTTAGCTGCTATCTCACAATACTTTTCTTCTATGTCGTAACCGACACATTTCCGGTTTAATCCCTTAGCAGCTACTAATGCTGAACCCGTACCCATGAACGGGTCTAGGACATCTCCCTTCACTGTGTAAATCAGGTCGTACATGAGTTCCACTGGACGCTCCCACCGATGCTGTCGGATTGTGGGGATGTAATAAGGAGAGTTGTTTTCAGGACTTGCTTTCCCGAATATAGCTATTGGTTCCTTGGTTTTAACCATCTGCCCATTACCATAATGCCTGCAAGTCCACCACCATTCCTTTCCGATGCCTAATTGGTCTTGGTAGAAGTGGAAGTAATGACCGCAGAAGACGTAGAGTACCTTGTAGTTATAGGAACCAATATCGTAAAGTAAATCGGGAGGGTCTACCACGATTATATCCGCCTTCTTAACATCGCAGTTTCCGTGGTAAATCGTAGCGTATTCGTCTTGGTAGTATGGGGTCATATCTTATCCATCAAACCATCGGGGTCAATGAGTTTCATATCTATTTCTGGAGTAAGGCCGTACGCTACCCCATCCGGTGTCTGGAGAACTGCGGAACCTTTGGATATCGTAACTTCACACCCCCTTTCCACTGCCCTGCCAAGCCAGTATTCAACACCCCCCTTCTGCTGCATATATTCTTGCTTGGATGACATGTCTATCCCGTATAGTCTGATTTTGTCGTAATTGAGGTCTAGTGCGTAGGCAAGCATGTGGCATACCGAACTGGTATAGTATTCCGTCTTGAACTTCGCCACCAACCGTTCCCACGGGAATGGGGTGGATTTAAGTTTCAACCTCCCGATACTTATTGGGTTAAGGGTTATGTATTCCGTCTTGTACTTCCTCTTTATTTCGTGCATTGCACATATGTCGAAATGGAGATTACCTTGAGGGGAAAAGGTTACATCGGTAATGAATAACTTATCCAGACGAAACGGCTTACCCTGTGCCATATTGACTGGTTCTATTGTATAAACCCCGTTAACCCCCCATGTCTCACAGTCGAAGGGACAATCAACTCTCGATGGAGCTGTACCTAATATTATTACTTCCTTCATGGCAACTCAACAGGAAGTGTTGTCATTTCCGCTCTGTCTGGGTTAGATTTACGAACAAGTCTCTCAAAAGCAGGTTTATCAAGGCTAACCTTTCTCGCCTCCGGTTTCCTCTCGGTTCCTAATTCCCCATAAGGAACGCCATCTACTGTTCGCAGTAAACTGCCACCCTCGGCTATCTGGACATCAATCCCCTTCCCCCTGGCATAGCCTATCCAGTATTCTACTGACCCTCGTTCAATGATATACTCTCTGTCATTGGCCATATCACATCCGTAAAGTCTTATTCTATCCACATCCATAGCCATTGCGATAGCGTAACAAAGTACGTTAGAGAAGTAGTCACACCTGTATTTAATAACGAATTCCCGCCATGGGATGAGGTGTGTTTCTACATCAAGTTCAACGGTACTCCAGATTTCTACACCCCTTCTGGAGAGTTCCCTTATATCATGCCAGTTAAAGATAGGTGTTCCTTCGTTGTCCCAGACTTGTCTATGGGCGATAAGTATCCTCTTCAGGTTAACATCCTTGAACTTCCCTGCTGCCCACTTATAAGCATTGTTTATTGCCCACACCGGAGCATCAAAGGGGCACTGATTAGCTGTCTTACCCATACCTAGTATGATAACTTCTTTCATACCAGCTCCAGTGCATAGCGTGATTCGCCCTTTCTGGCTTGGCACGTTTTCTTGAAATTCAATTTGTAAAGTACTTTAATCATACTGAGGTTGGTGTCTGGTACAGTGGTCGAAGTCCATTTGTAACCCTTGTCTCTAAGCCAGTCACAAGCTAGTTTGAAAGCCTGTGTGCCTATTCCCTGGTTCCAAAGGGAAACTTCACCAATGATTAACCCAATCTCAGGACTCCAGTATTGGAGCGGTGAGATGTGAACTACCCCTACATCCTTACACTCTTCTATGCCATAAGAGTGAACCATGAATGATATGTGGTCTAATCTTGACTGCCACCATTTTTCATGTTCTTCTAGTGATATAGGTTTCTTCTGTGTATACGTTCCCTCCCATACTAACGGATTATTTCTCCAACTTAGAACCAATGCCATATCAGCATCGATGGCCTCTCTTAAAAATAACATATTCCTCCGAAATCGGTAGGGGGGTTAGTTATTAAGGGCCAACCCCCTCAAAGCCCTTCCCTTACGGAGATATTTTCAGGTTAATCAAGGTGTGTTCGGTAGTAGCGGCAGCAGCCATCACGGTGCCCACGATGTACGGGGCAAAACTATACTTGTCAGACGTGATTGTTGCTGTTGAGCTTGTGGGAGCGTGAACGGCACCAAGGGATGCGGCAGTACCACTACCGGAGAACGTGTCGTAGGACACGGGTTTACCGGCAGTAGCCGCCAGGTTATGCCATATCACACAAGGCCCCCAAGTCTGCGCCCAGAAGTAGTAGCTTGCTGTTACAGAGTTAACTGTAACACCAAGGGCTTGGTTGGCGGTGGTGTCCGGCCCCACATAGACCACATTCTTGAAGAGGTTTTCAATTAGACCAATCAGTGTGGCTGTGGATAGTGTGGCACCCAACCGTGAGTCTGGCGCAAGATAAATCGGCCAAAGGACACTGACAGTGCCGTCGAGGAAGTCGTTACCCGCCAAGTTGAGGTACTGGCCCTCTCCCAGTTCATTGTTCACGTAGAGGTATCCCTCTTTGTAGAGGTCAGCAGCGATGACTTCAGTGGCTACTGGTTTGACGTAGATGACACTGGTGGCCGTAGATAGTTCATCCTGATACAGGGTTGAAGTGGCCAAGTCTTGATCGGCGTCTAAGGAAGCATCGTTGGTCATTTGACCAACCAACTTACCAACCAAGAGTGCGACACTGCCATTTTTGCAGTACACGAATGACCTGCGGTCAGGAGTTACTCCCCGTTGACCCAGTAAGGCCTTCTGGTTAGATGATGTGCTCCTCGCTTCTGCATCAGAAATATAAGCGGTTCCTGGAAAACTCATTTTTCGTTTGTCTCCTTGTCAGTTTTGTCAATATGCTTTCGCAAATGTGACCGAAGCGACAGAGGACTCTTTGCTTCAAAATCACAGAACGGACAGAGAATAACCCCAGCTGGTCTCTCCACAACGGAGATTTCCGCTGGTGGCTGTGCCCTGAATCCCTTAGCAAAGTAGTAACTTATGCTAAATGGGTCGGCTGGTAACGGACGGGTTTCCACCCAATCGTTCCCCATAAGCCGATAGTAGACCGCCCTTTGGCGACTCTTATTCAGGTTTAATACTGCATCACCCTTGTTTGGCGTTACCTCGTCAATGTCCATCTTTTACTCCTAACTTGTTGGTGCGGCTGCGTCAAAGAACAGATAACGACCATAATCGCCATCCTCTTCAACAAAGGCGTAGTCGGCAACGATGCCGATTTCAAACCCACGCAGGGACTTGTCCTCTTCGAGCCAGTTCTCAGGCTCCCAGCCAACGAGATAGATAAATGCCATCCGAGAGAAGATAGCCCCATAAGCGTCATCGCCGGTATCCAGAGAGATGTTGCCGTCAATCAGGATGGGCGTGTTCCAGAGTTTGTCGTTACCCCTGTAGTAGTTCTTCAGGTAGGTCATCTGATACTCTGGGGGCATGTTGCTCGTTCCCGGTATGGAAATCTGGTTCTGGATTGCGTGGTACTGGTGCGGATGAAGAACCGCTGTTATTGGCAGGGGCACGGGTTCACCCTGGCCGTAGCATTGAGATATAGCGGCCAGTAGATAGTCCAGTGAGAAGGTAGTAGTTGCCGAACCGATACCCGTATCGAGACCACTGAATAAGGTCAGACCATCCTGATCCATTTTCTTGCCCATCGCATTACCGATGACCTTTCCAGCAGCCCTGAAAGCGTCCTCCTTAAGTTGGTTCCTTAGTTTCTTGGTGATTATAACCTTGCACCCAGCCTCATCTGTCGAGTGTACCGTGCCTGTGATAGTTAGAGACTGCGCTTCAGTCATGTCCACGCCATCTGTCAAGTCCTTAGCAGTGACTCCACCAAACTTGGGAATGTATAAACTCTTTTCACCTGGGCCAAGAGTCATTCGGGTAGTCAGGTTCGTCATCACCGCACGGTGCTCGAACGTATAACGTGCTTCACCTACCATTGCGATTTGACCAGCAGTCAAATCTGCGGCATTGGTGATAGCCATTTATTTCCTCCTAATATTTTCGATATTTTACCTTAGCCGCTTCATAGTCTTCACTTGAGACTTTACCTGCTATGAAACCGGCCTCGATGTCCTGAAATCCCTTACCCGTTCCATCAGGTAAGCCGCTTTCGGTTTCCAGAATGTTGTTGTCCTTCAGGTATTTGCGCACACCTTCCTGTACCTGCTTGTCGAAATCACTTGGTTCTGCTTTCTCTTCAGGTTTTTCTACCACTTTAACCCCCTTTAGAATCCTGTCGAGTCTCTTTTCAACCCGTTCAAACTTGCCATCCACTTTGTAGGTCAAGTCAAAACTTTCCCACATGTCATCGAACTGCTCATCCTCTGCCGAGAGACCCACTTTAGTTATTTTGTCCTCCAGTTTATCTCTCCAAGTCTGAGTATATTCTTCAACTACCTGCATCTGCTTCTTATCGGCATCCTCCCGCTTTGCAGCGGTAATTAGTGCCTCCATCTGTGCAATGCGTGGGTTGGTTTCTCCGAATTGCTGGTTTGCCTGCATTTCCTCAAGCATGAGTTCGGATGGTGCCAGTGAATCCACCTTGGATTCCGCTATCTTTTTCAGGGTATCAATCTGCTTGTCCTTCTGAGAAATAGTGCGTTGGATACCTTTGTACTTTTCAGTAGCATCAGCCTCTCCTTCGCCCTTCGCCTTCTGGACAAGTGCGTCAATCTGTACCTGTTGTTCCTGGGTAAAGGTATCTGTTTGAGTAGCTTCCTCTTCGGTTGCTAATTCCTCTACCGTCTCCTCTTTCCCTGTCATGTAATCCTCCTTTTAACTTATCTCACTACGTTTTTTCTCAATAGCCGTACTAACAATTCTTCCACAGCTACTAATGCCGTCCGGTTTGAGAATCCCCCTAAGTTTATCCGTGAAGACTATCACGCTTCCAACGTTAATGGTTGAGTCATAAATCTTTACATGGTCGGCCATAACCATCCCGTTTTCGCCACCAATCTCCCTTCGACCATCAAGGGAAATCTCATACTGGGGGAACTCCCGTTGGAGTTGGTCAATAATTTCCACTGTTTTCATTCCGCACCCTCCTTCTATTTAGGGAATTTCCTGAATTTAGGTTTTCCCTTAGATTCCTGTTGTCTGTTTAAGAATATGAATAAACTGAGCCAATCCTGTTTCCCAGTTGTTATTTGTTCAAACTGACGGGCTATACCAATCATTCTGCCAGGATTTACTGTATTCCAACCACTCCTTACCATCTTCTCGTCAAGCATGGCTGCTCCACCCACTATCTCGGCAAGACCCTGAACGATACCTAATGACGGTAGTTCACCACCTGCGAATTGGGATAGAGACCGGATTGAGGTTACACCAGTGTATTCGGTTGCCCTAAGTGGGGTAGTCGTCTCGGCGGCTTGCGCTAAAGTAACCAAGGCTAGATAAGCTACGGCCTCTTTAGCCCTGTTCCCTGGGTCAACAACCCTGATTCCAGTTTCAGTGAAGTAATCAGCTAAAACCTGGGAACGTCTACCTGTAAACCACTTTGCCATCAATTCCATCCAGTTCCTCGGCCATGAAGTGAAAGGAGTGAGAAACCTGCCAGCAGCAGACCCCTCAAATAAAGAACGTGCCATCTTGGTATAAAGAAACTGCGTATTAGCAGCAACCTCATCGCCCATCTTAATGGCCCAATCCTTCGGCAAGTTTAGGGACTTCCCCTTCATATATCCAGACATAAAAGCATTAGTGACGTTTTCCTTATCAGCGGTCTTGAAGAAGAATAAACCCGCTTGCTGGAGTCTCCGAGGCCATTTCCTTATCTCGGACTCTTCAACGCCAGGTAGAAAGGCTATCTTCCTCCCTTTTAGAACAAGCGATTTAGACAAAGCGTCCTTTCCTTCTGCGGTAAATCTCGTTCCGATTCCTTTAGAGAAGTTTATCGCCCCTGCATCAATCACGGCCAGGAACTGCTGACTGAGATTCCGTATAGCGGCCTGGGGTCTAAATCCAAGGAAACTGGTAAACAAAAGAGAACTCCAGTTATACGCTAGTGCCGCCGAGGGATTAGCGTTTGTATTCCCTAGCATCTTCGCCAATTCCTTCCCACCGGGCAAACCCTCAAACTTTCCTATGAAGTCAGCGAACTCCTTTAACGATTGATTTGATGCCCTATCCAAAGTATCGGGTCTACCGGATAATCTATTAGCTAGAGACCTCATGTGTTTAGCGGCATTAGGGCCAGCATGCTGGGCCACAATCGGTTCTAACGCTGCTATCTTTTTAACCATCGGCTGATAGTAAAAGTCCCTCAAAGCGTATTGTTCGTAAACCTCTGCCGACTTGAAGGGGTCTCGTAATAAACCGGCTTTCCGTCCCAACCTCTTTTGTAATTGAGGATTGAAGGTCGTCTTGGCAAAGCTAAAGTCCATCGCCCTGATTAACTCTGGGTCAAGGGGGTGGTTCTTCTTTAAGTCCTGCTCTACTGATTCCTCAAAGATATGGGTTATATAATTCTTACGTCTTTTATCTACGGGTAATTTCAGTCTATCAGCCCAGTCGTCAAAGAACTTCCTGAAGAACTTGTACGCTTCTTGTTCCTGTGGGTCTAAAAGATGGGTCTGGATAGGGTTCTCTAGTGCGTCAAATATCCTTTCCTTTCTGGTAACGTCCTTCCCGAGTGTCTTCTCCAATGTAGTAATAGTCTTGCGGAAGACTGCCCTCTCTGCATCAACCAAGACTTCCCTTTCCATCAAGGGAGTCCAGATGTCCCGGTAAACACCTATCTTGGCCATTACCTGTGGTATCTGCCTGAAATAATCAAATATACCTGTATCTCTCATATAGGGTAGTTTGTCTATAAGTGCTTGAGGAAGCAGGTCAACGCTCTTTGGAATCCTGACCCTACCGTTCTTTACGATTAAAGCCTGCAACCCCTCAATGAAAACCTCCGCCTCTTTCTCGGTCATCTCCTTCATGGACTTCTTGCCAGTCATCAGTACGGCAAAACGGTTGTATTGTGTCTTACTCACTTTACCCTTTGCCGATGTTTTAATCATATTTTTCGATATAGCTATCTTGTGTGCCTGAACCTTCTGAGTACTGGAGGCTAAGTTCTCCGAAACTCCTGGTGGTAGTAATTTATGGATTGTTGATACCACAGGTTTCTTTAGAGCCTGTGTAATCTTAACCGGAGTCTGTTCTAACAATTCAGCTGGTTTCAGTGCCGCCCCTGCCATCTTAGCTAATTTAGATGGTTGTGCTGCCAGAACCCCCCTTAGCGTTCCTGCTGTTGGAATTGCACTTAGCCCAATAGTTGGTATGGCAAACTCTCCAACAAACCTTTCACCAGGACTCTGACCGAAGAGAGACCTCTCCCCACCAGAGGGAGGAACCCACGGGATTGGTCGGCTTGGTTCTTCGCCAGCAGCCCCGATTTCTATCGGCCCACTTCGCTGGCGAAGTTCCTCAACGGATGTTCCCAGGATTTCCGCCCTGCGTATATCGGCTTGCTCTCTGGGTGTTTTCCAGTAGAACCCCGTAAACGGCATCTCTCGGCCCATTGTCTGCCACCACGCCTCTTGAAAAGCAGGTTGCTCAGGTTGAGGTGGTGCCTGTTGTCCCCGTCTACTTATCCTGATATCGGCATACGGGTCATCTGGGGGTGTTTCTGGGGGAGGTGGTTCCTCCCCGTCACCCTCAGCCAACAATCTCTCCCGCCAATCTTTTGGTCTGTAATACGGCATTACGCCCTCTGCCTAGATGGAGTCCACTGAGACCTTCTCCCAAACGGACTTCTAGGCAACATACTTGCCATCCTCTGTTGCACATCAGCAAACCCCTCACCACCCCGCCAATCTAAATAACCAGCAAACCGTTCTCTTTGAGAGGGTAACAATCTGTTCCACAACTGACCACTAGGGGTTAATGTTTCCCCCGCTCGACTTATCTGTTGCCCTGCCTCAATTCCAGTAAAGGGTGCCAACCATTTTGGTGTAGCTGGGAACTCTGGAGGTCTAGTATAATCAGGTTGAAAATGCCTTATGTCCTCCTGGGCACCTGCCAGTCTTTGTTGAACATCAAACGCCCTCTCTTCAAATCCAGGGGCTAAGTTCCACGGTCTGGTTAAATCCTGCCCAAAGGGTGCGGCGGCTCTTTCTGCTGAGGTTAACTCTTCCTCCAGCATCTCTTCTTCACTTAATTCAAAGGGGTTAACTTTGTGCTGGGCCTGCCACCGTCTAATCCAGTCAAAGGGCGTACTCAGTTCTCCCAATGCTTGCTGGCGTTGCTCCTCAAACTCTCTGGCTTGCTTCATCCTCGGCCCGAAACCAGTTGGAGCCTGAGTGCCTGCAAATTGAACCGCTTGTTGTTTGGCTAATTCCTGACCCGTGGGTTGCTTACCAAACTGGACTACACCTCCGCCAAAGGACTCCACACCACTCCAGTATTGCTCAACTTCTTCTGATAAGGGTAGGTCTTTTACTCCAACCCCTAACCTAACCTGCCGTTGGGTTTCCTCAAGGATTGTATCAATATCCTGCTGAGTTATCTCTCCCCTGTTTTTCTGTGCATTAAGTAGCGGAAGTAATCGTTCTGAATACCTCTGCATCTCAGCACGTTGGCTAATCTCAGTTCTTTGAGTTTTCTGCCTTTCAGTGACATCCCTTTTGGTCTTAGTTGCTACGTCCTGATATGCTTTTTGGAGGGTCTGCTGCCATTGCCATTGGGGAACGTCTATCTGTTTCAGAAATGGTGCTGATTGTGGAAAGAAAGCCTCCCTGCCCGCCCAAGGTACAAGACTGCGCTGTTGTTCAAATTCTCGGAAAGTCTGCTCCGTAGCTTTAAGTAATCTAATGGAGTACTCTTCTGATATAGCACCCAGTTTCTCTTGTAAACCAAGCCATATATCCAACCTGTCGAGGTATTCATCCAGGTCAATATCTGTCTTTTCACTTACTACCTTTTTCGGCCATCCAAGTTCAGGCATTGCCATACCTCCCGCCGTACTCTTCCATCTCTCTTATAAAGTCATCCATCGCCTCTGGGCCGTACTGTTGTACCAAACCCTGCATATCCTCTGGAGTCAGCATCTGGTACGATGAATAAAGCTCTTTCGTGGGGATGACTTCTTTATCAAAAGGTTTTACATTCTTAAATTGTTTGGAAAGTCTATCAGTAGCCCCGTCCACCCTGCTGAGTGTTTTACTTAATACGTTGTCAAAAAAGTTATCTTTCACTAACCACCTCTAGAGAAGGCTGTCGGGGGATTTCTCTGCCCCCTGTTCCTTAATGCGTCATCAATCATCTCTCGGCCTAAGGGAGTCGCCGTTTCCCCAGTACGTCTTTGCTGTGTAGACGGAGGAGGTGCATCCAATAAACCGGATTGCTGTTGTGCTGTCTTCTGTTTACGCTGTTTCAGTAACTCCATCTCTTCAGCCATTCCTGCTTTCTCAGCTAGCTTAATACCCATCAACTCCGCAACTTCAGGACTACGGAAGGTGACGTTATCTACCAGGATATTTTCTATAATCTCCTCGGCTTCATTGGGGTCGTATCCATGGTATTGAATCAGATTTGTCCTTAAATCAATCACACCTTGTTCCATATTCCTGTTACCTAACGTAGCCATGCGGTCTGCCTCTACAGGATCTTTAGCCCTGAGTTTAACCGTCCCTTTGAAATCAACCTCAAGTTCCTTCTTGCCAACTCCAATAGGGGTCATCCCTAATTTACGACAGATAACCCACGCTTTCTCAAAGGCGGTTGCCCACATCGTCTCTGCGTTTTCCAATACAGAGTCGTACCTTCTCATGGCAGCTACTTGCGTCATGTCCTGTTGCCGACCACTAGACCCAAGGGGGAAACCAGCCATAATAAACGGATGCCGTTGGTTTAACTCACTGATAATGTCCCTGTGATGCTGAAGAGTAGCATCTGATATTTGCGCCCTGTCCCCGTCCTCCAATTGCTTGAAGTCAACAGGGACGCCCTGTATTACATTGATTGAATAAGCACCAGTTCTGTATTCCTCCCTGAAGGCAGCATCATCCACCTCACCGGAGGTTACGAATGTCCGTTCCTTGTGAGCGAATAAATACTGAATACTGGCGATATTACTTCTCATGGCACATTCTTCTAAAAGCAAGTCCCTGGACCTGCGTATATCACTGACAATCAGACTAGCCAGTTCCCCGTCAGGAGTCCTGCGACCAAAACCCGAATATCTTCTGATAAAGGGAGTAAAGCCGTAAGGATTAGGTTTCGCCTCACCTAGAATGGCCTCATCGTCGGCCTCAGTGTATCTCGTATCACCATCCCAGAACTCCCACCAGTCCACCATGACACCGCTTTTCAAATCTTTATGTAAGGGGTTTGTCCAACCAGGGTAAGCTGATAATACGTTAAGAATCTGCCTCTCGTAAAACACGACAACATTTTTAGGTATTCCGTCTTCATCCTCTTCAGGGGAAGCGTAAATCACCATCGGGTCAGGTATGATGAAGTTTACGGGAAGTCTATCGCCTTGCTTCCATCCAGGCTTGGCTATTAGTCGAATAAACCCCTCGCCTCTCAATAGGGGGTTTTTAATACTTTCCTTAAATGGGTTAGGGTTCTGTCTGCGTAGTAAGTCCAACCACCCGTCATTGAAAACCTTGCCAATCTTCTTCTCAATATCCTTGTTACCGACCTCAACAAAAACCTGCGGATTAGAGGTAACTATCTGTTCCGCAGGAGCATCTATAATCCTGACCCCCAAACCAGAACGGTAAATATGATGGGGTGTCTTTACCTCTGGTACGGCAAAGGTATCATCATAATAAGTTTGGTCGGCCTGCTGCGCTTTCCTGACTTGAGGGTACAAAACGTTAACATAGTACTCCTTGATTTCCCTCATCTCATCTATTGTTTTCATAACTCCCCTTTAGGCGGACTCCCAAGAAGTGACCTTCATATCACCGACTGGGGCGTATTTCCTCGTTGCCCACGCTCCCGCCCAAGCCGCAATTGCATCATCATGCACACCTTTAACCATCGTAATTTCGCCGTCTTTCTTAATACAGGACTTGAACTGCAACACCGTTTCTCTTAAATGAGTTATAATGAGACGCTTCCTGACCGCTTCCTCTAGTCCGAGTAGCGAAGTCCTCTTCCCGTCTCCGGTTGCCCACCAACCAATCTGACCCTCCACGAGTCTTCCAGTGGCATTTCGTCTAGTAGCTACGCTGGGAGTTCCAAGGGACTTGATTGTTTCGGTAAACTTACCCCCTGAAAAACCATTCGCCTCAAATGAGTTAAAAGCCCTGCCATAAGCCCTCACTAAATCATCATGTACCCAAGCACACTCATCAGCCTTGAGAAAACCACCGGCCTCCGCTACACCCTCGAATGTCCTGGCATCCATCACTACAGTATGAAAGGGGTCTTCAGACCCATCAGAGGGGTCGGTGTACACGATATACTTCCCACCCACTACGGGTAATTTGTAGATTTTAACAATGCCGTTTCGGGTGTCTATGGGACTTGCCTTCAAGGGTTCTTGTTCTTGCAAAAGCATATCCTCAGTAGCCCTGACACTGAAGAAGGCCGAGGTCTCTGGTTGCTTGAGGGCTTCTTCGATAGTAGCAGGATATTCCTGTTCGATGGCAGCAGAAGTGTATTTGGGTCTCACCCTTAATTCAAACCACTCATCAATATCCAGTCCTTCCTGCCTGACAGGTCTGAGTCTCCAGCCACCGAAAACCAATACCGCCCCAGATTCACCACCAGTATAAACAGTTAATCCCGAAGGGAGGTCTTTTCTCGTTGCACCTCTTTGTGCTCTTAAAACCCTGTCAGTGAAATGACTCTCGGCATCATCTTTGTTAATCGTGGAACAGTCAATTAACTGCCCACCAGCGTCAATAGTAGGGCCAATAGCTTTGAAGTTGGCCTCCCCGTAAGGATGGTTGGATAACTCGTCCCTGATAACAAACGTGGCGTCAGTAGACCTTCCCGACTTATCAGTGGACGGAAGCGTCTCTAGTTTACTCTGATGGGTCTTGAAGTCTATCACCTCCCTGCTATCGGGATGTCTCTGAATCGGACTAAGGTAATGGGGAAGGTTATTTATAATGTACTTGGCCTTATCTATCAGGTCGTAAGCCTCCTTCTCTCCTTGTGAAAGAAAAAGACCCTTAGCCCCGTCCATGAATATAGCTTTCCAGTCAGCATATCCGGTTAAAAGCCATGACCAACCCAACTGTCTAGCTTTTAATAAAACTATATCATCGAAATCAAGGAATATATCAAGCAGGTCTAATTGATACGGCCATGGTTGCCATTTAACTTTCCGGCCCGTGTTCCTGTTCAGTATCCACGCATGTTCGCTCAGAAAGTAATGCACACTCTGACTGCTCATCGCCCAGAGCTTCCCCATCTGCTCGCTTGATGCGGTATCCCCTGTTTCCAAGTTCTCTTTGAGCCAAGATTTGCTGTCTAACAAAGTCCTCCTGTGATATACCAACCTTCAATTCCATCTTGTCTGTCATGCGACCTTGCAGCTTGCAGAAAAGCTCTATAGCCCTGACATCACCAGCTAAAGCCTTTTTCATAAGGGCTTCGTCCACTTCCTTTGTCCTGCTTTCCAGGTTCTTCTTGGAACTGTACTTTGCTCTGCTTTTCCTATCGGGTTTATCTTTAGAGAAGGTGTCAACCACGACCTCCGGTACATCGTACTCTTCTGCGATTTCCTCATCCGTTACAGGTAAGTCGTTTAATCCCCTTTCGAGAATACTCATTGACTTTACTTTTTCAATATCGTCTAGCTTACTCACACTGCTGTCCTTTTCACCAGTTCATATCAAAGGTAAAAATTGTTGGAACCTTATATCCACGATGACCGCATTTGGGACACCGCCCGTATCTACCTCTGGAAATCGTTCTTAGTTGCTCAAATCTAGTTTCGCACTTAGGGCAGTTGTATTCGTATAAGGGCATTATTTCTTCTTGGGGTGTTTCTTGGTAGATTTGTAATCCTTATCCTTTCCTTTATGCGGCATCATGGCCTCCTTAATCACCTTGGTATCCATTTAAGACCTTAACTGTAACTAGGGATTTGCACCCTGGATGCGTTACCGCTTATGGCTGCGTATTATTCCCCCGTTTCGCACGTTCTCACCTATCTTTGTATGCCTACTCCAATAGGTCTGGGTCGCCGATACTAATTACTCACAACCTCGGCTGTGTCATGCGCCTGTAGCGTCTACCTATTCCGCCACTACAGTTAGCCATTCACCTATTCATGGAAAAATGTTACACCCATAAGGTCAAGGTCATTTCTTTCACAAAACATCTCAGCTACCTTCTTTGCCCTCAGTAAGCCAGTGGATGCAAAAATAGTAAACGTAGGTGGTCTATCCTTCTCGGTTGTCCACATCATAAATTCAAGCATCTCTTTCTGACTTTCTATCTCTGTTACCATTTCTCCCCCTTAGTTCCAACTTGCTAACTCGTTCATGGATTGCGCCACATGAGGTTACTAAGTTAGTCTCCCTTCCGTACTTCTGTGCGAGCTATATTTGCATCAAGATGGTCAGCAGCGTTTGCCAACCTGTGAAGTATAATCCTCCACGACTCGTTTACTGTACGAGATTCTTCAAGTGCTGCGTCTCTGATGTGCTGTAATTCTTCTCTCGTAAACACTCTCCCTCCTAATGTTTCCAACCCCCGTAAGGCGCAATCCACCGTATTTAATTCCAGCTTGCCAATTCTAGCCACATACTGTTAAATTCTTCACTTACATGTTTAGGTAGACACATCTCATGTTCGTCCCACTCTGACAAGCAAGCACGGATTACTCTGGTTCTCATCAGATTAAAACTAATCTGTATTACCTCAAAGGCCATCTCGTCAGTTATCATCCTTAACCTGAACCACAGCCCCTTCCTGGCCTATCTCTATCTCAGCACCACAGATGGGGCATTTAACAAATAACCTTGGATGGTTCTCCGCCATGTTTCATCTCCCTATATCAAATCCCCTGCTCTCCGATGAAACTCACGCTAAACTCTATCGGTAAGTCCACTGTCTTCTCCACCCATTCACGTAAATCCTCCCTCCGTATCCCAATGGATGCTTGTAGCTCTTCCTTGATAACAAACGGTATACCAAATATATGGGAGTTATCACTATAGCTAATCTCTTCTTCCATAATTCCTCTTTGCCCGCAATCCCCACCGATTCGTCTTAACGACACGGGCTATTCCCCTGCCTAAGCAGTCACGACCTAAATATTAATGTGTAAGAGTATACGGAACCTTGGCACTGGTCGCAGTCTCACCTACGTTCCAGTCAGTCCCCCAGTAAGTCCATGGGTCGACGTAACTATGGTCTGGTACCGTAATGGGGATTGGATGGATATAGGGGATATGGTAAGTCTCGTGACTTAATTTACACTCCCACTCCATACCACACTCACAGTAGACCTTGTTACATTCCTTACAATAGACTACCTTCTCGTGCTGACAGTTATGATTGTGCATCTACCTTTCCTATCAACGGACTCGTTTTAGTGTAGCCTGCTTTAAGCATCATATCAGTTACTTCTATGTCATATAACGCAACCTCTTCAGGCAATTCCCCATCCTCTTTGATGACTACACCTAGCAAGGATAACGTCTCTAGTACCATTATCACAACACCATCAACGAGACTCTCCTCTTCGTACTTAAGATTAGGTCTTAGATATTCCTTTAACCCTTCCCTTATCTCTTCCCTAAGCATCTTCTACCTCTTTAAGCAGGGATAGCCAGCACTCGATACATCCATACTTGAAACTGCCACGATTTGTATGGGGGCACATCTCCTTGTACCAATCGTTCAATCTCTCAGTTACCTCCTTTAGCTGGGCCTTCCTTATAGCCTTACATAAACCACCTACTTCCCCAGTCTCCAATATACCCTTCTGGAAATCACAAACTATAGCCCACATCTCTTCATCCGTTAGTAACATAGTAAGTCCTCGGCAGATACAGTGCCCATCTTAGGGATATGAATGGTCTTTTCCGTAAAACAATACGGTCTATGCTCTCCTAATCCATGACAGCACCGAAATCTCTTACCCTTAACCAAGTCCCACGGTTTGCACTTAGGGTTTTCTAATAAAGAGGCCATCACCAAAGGACTTTCCAGTATATTAGATATCATCTTTCTCCTTTACAGGGGTGCGGTTTCAACCACCCTAATAACCTCCGGACGAGTATCTTTATGATAATCGCATCTAGTACATTTGTAACAAGTGACGGGAGGATTAGTCAAAACATGTTCAACCCTAACATCACTACCGCACTTAGGACATCTATACTCAACCATCTCATTAATCGGCAACTTCTTCACCTTTACATAACTATAGTGTTAAAATAACGGTCTGCGTGGTTTTGGGGTCAAATCACACTCTCACACACAGCCACACGCCTGACACCCCTTCGTATCTCAGCCCTGTGGGATACCACCTTAAACCGATTAACCTGGCCTCTACGTCCACTGTAGTGCCTCTGGGACACGCTCAATCCTCCGATAGCAGAGTAGCAAAGAACCCATCAGCATACCTTTGGTTAACCACATCTCCGAAGTGTCCTTCAGCTCCGGCATACCAGGGCTGGTCAGCATCCACCTGGGTCTTAACCTCAAGGGTCTTAACAACCTGCCTCCTGGCCTTCATGTAGGCTCTCATATACTCTCTCTGGTAGTCCCTCTTGGCCTGCCCCTTCAGCATGCGCCCCCCTGTGTTAGGATACCCTTATCATTTCTATTAGTATATGCTAATAAGTTTAGTTAGTATGTACTAAGGCCTTGTTTACTCTGGATGAGGTTGTTTAACGCTTTCAACGTAAACACCTTCTTTTAAGGATGTTCTCAAGGTCATACTCTATTCTATCATACTTTCAGGTAAAAGGTAAATCAAGGATTAAACAGGGGGTTCTTTAGACTTGGATATAGCTAGGCTTTGCTAACAAGTTTAGGGCTTGCTTCGCTACGCTTATATTCTATCACACTTTTATTGATTTGTCAAGTCCTTATATGATAATCCCTTAAAGTTGATACCTTTGGCTCATTTATTAAAAAAGGCTTGACAAGCTGTAGTTATAGGAGTATTGTGATTGTATAGGTAGGAGGTTAGACAAATGATAAGAGTTATAGAAGCAGCGGTCAAGGATGACTACAAGGTAGGGATCGGATTACTGGAGGACATTCCCGTGTTAGTGGCTAACACTCCTAAGGGTGAAGGGTATACCCCTTATCCATCCTTGACCGCTGCTGGCCAGGCATACGATGACATAGTAGACCGCATGGGGATGACAATCATTATAGAGGGTAAGCCCATACAGGATATAATCCCGGTTTTTGACAAGCTGTAGTCGTGAGAGTAATATTTATATGGAGGTGAGGATATGAGAAAAGGTAATCCATATTTAGGAATAGTAGTAGATAACCGAGAACCACGGGATTATATCATACGTAAGGAAGTCGAACCACTATTGGCTAGTGTTGGGGGGTATGCTTACAGTGTTTATTTATCAGATGGTACACCCATGTATATGTCGGAACCAACACTGGAAGCAATAGAGGCTAGACTAAGAAGAGGCTACCCGGTAAAGTCATTAAGAAGTATATTATAGGAGTATCAAGTAGGAGAGTGAGATGGAAACCAAAGTAATAAAGGAAATCATCAAACGGCTGAAGGCAGAACCAGAGAGGACAATCACGGGCAGTATCGGTAGTGGGTGCCATGCCAGGTCATTCGGTGACATTGAAAACAAATCATACAAAGTAGTAATCCCGGGGGACACCTTCTCAGCAGCGTTAGGAGAACTACACTACCTGCTATTCGACCTAGGTATAGATGTTGGCCTGACTTGTGAAGAGCTGGACAATATCTGCTACAAGTAATAACTCGAAACGCCCTCCGGGGCGTCTAAGGTACTGATGAGAGTAAAAGGAGATAGGAAAATGATTGAACAATATATATGTGTAAATGGTGGCATCTGTGATATATATTACCTTGATGGCGTGTGGAACGCTGACTTTAGGAACGGTATAGTATTTATTGACCTTGACCGTGATAACCTTATTAAAAGAATAAACCAGTAGTATTAAACAATAGGAGGGAGAGACAAATGACGGGATTAGAGGCCATGACAGCAGCAGAGGGGCGTGAGATAATCAGGGAAATTATGACAGCCTATGACACTAACCGAGAACTATGGATTGAAAAGCACGGAACAGACGAGGGCTTCAATGACTGGTTTAGATTGCAGACAACTAAAGCTGATAGACTCTAAGGAGGACTAATGGATACAAGTGAAACCTATATCAAGATGAGATTAGCTGCAATTCCTGACTTAGGGATGGGTAAACCGCCGGATGCTAGGAGTGATTATTGGCATACCGATGAGGTGTTTACGGATGCCATTGGTAACTGGTATTACTCCACTGTAGATAAAACAGTCCAGCTTGAACGCCAAGATCAGTTGCAGGAAATGTGCAACCCGAGAGAATATGCTGGTTGGTTGAACACAGATTTTCAACAGTGGATTGTTAATGAAGCCTTTAAGGTAGGAAATCCTGGGAACCCCCACTCAATGGAACAACTCTGGTTCAGTTTTGTAATGAAGGAACTTTACTCAAAGTCGTGGACAGGAGAGGAGTGGAAACCGACATTAACCCATGTATAAACGGAGGAGAAGATGGAAGTTAAAGACATCTCTGTTAGTGATTGTGACTATCACAGGATGATTGGCGACATGGGGTGGTGTGACCTATCAGATAACCATTGCTTTGTCGGGATGCTGGATGGAAACGAGTGCGATGAGTTTAATGAATTAAAGAAGGAATGGAGCGAGGAGAAATAAGTATACTATAAGAGTATCAAACAGGAGGGAAACTTACAATAGGATAAGAACCAGGCGGGGAGCAATCTCTCCGTCAGGCATCGAGAGTCTAACCGCCAAGATGCCGGGTAACGCTGATAGACTCAAAGGAGGGAGGGATTGATGGAAGTATCTAAAGAGGATTTTGAGGCATACGAAGAGGTAAGGGCTAGTGGTGTTACTAATATGTACGCCGTGGCTCTAGTTCAGGAACTTAGCGGGTTAGACAGGGAGACAATCGTTGCTGTCATGGAACAATATAACGAACTAAACAAGCAATACCCAGATGTTAGAAAACGTTAACCCCTGAATAAAAGGAGATAACATGAAAGCATGGTTAGACCCGATTAAGGAACTGGGAGCCTGTCAAGAGGCTTTGGACTGGGCAGATAAGTATGACTCACTTGAGGAAGCATGGGCCGCGTGTGAGTGTTATGACTGGATGAGGTGGCTGTTTCATAGACTATTAAGGCTAAATGAGTGGTGGGATGTCTACAATACAATTAGTGAGGGTGCGTGGCTTAGTGCATCGTCTAAAAAACGTGCCGACATAATAAGGAAACACTACCCGAAACCACCAGTAAAGGAGGAATAATGGACTACACTAAAGGGACATGGGCAGTAGAAAAATGGGGTCATAATACGGTCATAGTGACAGACGCAGACCAGACTGACAGTGAGATTTGTGTTATATCTAAGCACGGTCTACCATTTGAAGCCAATGCCCACCTGATAGCAGCAGCACCGGCCATGTATGAGGCTTTGAAGGGGATACGAAAGGATGTAGACAAACCCAAACCACTGGTATTTGATGAACTAGAGAGCGAAACCTTAATAAAGGTATATAAAGCCATATCCGCAGCGGAGGGAAAATGAGCTTAGATGAGGCTAACGCATATCTAATAGGTGAATACACAGAGGAGGTAAACATGGACAGGGACGCCAAACTAAATGAACTATGGGATGTTTGCTACAAGGCGGGAGTTGCTAGTAATTCTGCATGGGTTGACCTTGAAAAGGCGCAGAGGGTCTACGATATGTCAGAGATTGCCCTTGCCGGAGCGAGGGATGCCTACAGGGAGGAGTTTTGGAAACATGGAAATAGAAAGGATTAGTCAAATGAAAGACGGAGACATTTTATTGATGAAGCTGGCGGCTAATATGTGGCTGGAATACCTGGCTGACGCCGTAGTCCATCGGGAGAAAATGGCTCTGGATGGTGAGAAAATGACACGCACTAATGATGCTGGCTTTGCTGTTTTAACATGTGAGTGGTGCAACCATGAGTTTGACTCTCATCTTCGACTAGAGGATATAGATAAGTTCGGCTTTGGCGGTGGGACTATGTGTACTCACTGCTGGCGCTTTACTAATCCCAATCCTAAATTTTGGAGTAGAAATCAGGAGGTAAAATGAAAACGCTCTATCAATGTATGCACACCCGTGTAGTCCTGAAAGACACAGGGGAGAAGGACGAATACTACGTAGCTTGTTCCAAGGGACATAAACTACCCATTGTCAGCCACGATAAGATTAGACAGGGCTTCCCTTTGGAGAGTGAGATTTGTAACACTTGTCCTGATATAGACTACGAACCGCCGGTAAGTGAACGGGGCTGGTAATGAAAGTATTGATAGCCTGTGAGTTTAGCGGGATAGTTCGAGAGGCGTTTATTAAGAGGGGGCATGATGCCTGGAGTTGTGACTTACTCCCGACAGAGATACCGGGTAATCATATCCAGGGTGATGTGCTTGAGATACTTAATAATGGGTGGGAATTGATGATAGCACACCCACCTTGTACCTATCTGGCTAACTCCGGATTACACTACCTAAGCGGTAATCCTGTAAGACAAACTAAGATGCAGGAAGCATTTAATTTTGTCCTGAAATTATGGAACTCACCAATAAACCGGGTCTGCATCGAGAACCCTACTGGCAGATTAAATACCGACTGGTTCACCCCATCACAAACGATACAGCCCTATTACTTTGGGGATAACGAAAGAAAAACTACCTGCCTCTGGCTGAAAAACTTACCCATTTTAATGTATACCCACGTATTACCCAACCCGAAGCCAAGAGCAACTTATATCCGGAAAACTGGTAAAAAGAAGGGTCAAATCTACAGGGAATATCATCACGGCGTTGGTAGCTCACACGAAAGAAGCCGTACCTTTCAGGGAATAGCCGATGCGATGGCCGACCAATGGGGTAGTTACTATTGACATCCCGATTTAACTATGCTATACTTGAATAATAGAGGGAGGAGTTTGCTGGGGGTGGATACGAAAGGGGGTAATTACCTGAGTAGTATGGGGTAAGGTGGAGGGCTTGGCCTCATGTTTGGCCTTGGGACTCCAACCAGCAAGCCAGGATAAATGAGTAAGGAGGGCGTTATGGGATACACTAAGGGGGAATGGATAGCGTGGCGATTTTCAAAGTCCCATAACTGGAAGGTATCAAGGGGTGACGGGCCACAAACCTTTATAGACTTGGGGCTTGACGGAGAAGCGGACGCCCACCTGATAGCAGCTAGCAAGGATATGTATGAGGCAATCACTAACTATCTGGATAACCCCAGGGTTGGCATACTTGAACTTACTAGAGCCGCATCCAAAGCGGGGAACAAGTAATATTATGAGTAAGAAACAGATAGAACGAAATCAAGCGATTAAATTATTAAAACAGACCTACCCTAAAATCCCAGGCAGGATGATAGGGGATATTATAAACGTCACGAAACAAAGAATTTCTATTATTTGTAAGGAGGGGTGATGGATGAGATTGTGATATGCCATTGCAAGAAGCATAACGAGTGGTATTCCAACAACTGTTCTAACTGCATGGTAGATGATAATGAGGAAGATATTAGGCAGAAGGAACGGGAGAGGATAGGCGATATGCTGTCAGTTTCGGAAAACGAATTGGGGTTTATTGAAATAAGCAATCATATCCCCTATAAGTACTGGAATCTCTAAGAGGTGAATGATGGAACAGACGATTTGGGTATGTAATCAGTGTGACGGGTTCTGCGGGGCGTGTGATGAGTCTTCCCATGTAGCAGTCATGCGGGATAAGTTCTGTATCGGGTGCGATGAGAACACCAGACAGACCGCAATCAGAGTAACCGCCAAACTCGTAGGCAGGGTGGTGGAATATGAAGAGGTATTGCGACACACCATTGGAAAAACTTAAACCGTGTCCACGTGAATGGCGACATTGGGATCCATTCATCAGTGGCCCGAGATCCCACACCAGCTGTGAGGATAATTGCGCCAATATGATAGACGAAAATGATATGCACTGCCCTTACTGTAGTGAGAAGATTGGGAGGGATGATGAAGGATATAAAAATACGCTACGTTGTTGAAATGAACGATGGGGTGACCAAGTGTGTCGAGCCATTGGAAATAGAAACTATAGAGGCTGAACGAATACACCCCAATTATATGGCAAGGTGGCGAAGGATAATCGCCCGATGCCTCTACACCGGCCTCAAGGATAAGAACGGCAAAGAGATATATGAGGGGGATATAGTCAAAGAAACAGACTTGACTTGTGATGACATCATATCGGTCGTTGAGTGGGGCACGATAGAATACAATGCGGGTTGGGCAGATACCCCAGAAATAACAGGGTGGCTGGTAAAATCAAGGGAATATGACCCACTACCCCTCTTCATATTCAATGTGACTGAAGTAATCGGCAACGTCCACGAAAATAAGGAGTTGTTAGATGATAATAAATAAAGACTACAAAATA
>SDBU01001183.1_pt1 | contig 38006 bp, 33 predicted proteins | sample 2277071 | NCBI WGS metagenome assembly SDBU01 (sample SAMN10397929, study PRJNA504765) | marine sediment metagenome | isolation source: marine sediment core GS08_GC12, 126 cmbsf | place: Arctic Ocean: Gakkel Ridge, Loki's castle | collected 2008 | reverse complement strand
GCTCAATGCTCCAGCGCTGAACCAGTGCTTCCTCTACCTTATCCGACGGTAAGGGGGCTAGCTCCATACGCTGGCAGCGAGAAATCACCGTGGGGAGCAGGCGCTTATCATCAGTCGCCAGCAGGATAAAGATTACCCTGCCTACCGGCTCTTCCAGGGTCTTAAGCAGGCAGTTCGCCGCTTCTACTGACAAGCGCTCCGCACCGTCAATAATAAATACCTTGTATTTGCCTTCAAAGGGAGGCAGGCTAGCCGCATGCTGCATTTCTCTAATCTGGTCAATACTTATCTCCGTCCGGGGCTTACTATTAGCTGAATCCCCGTTCTGGTTGAGGCCGATTACCTGGACATCGACGTGTTTGGCTGAACCTATTTTCTGGCAGGGAACACACTCACCACAGGGGCGCCCATCAGCCTCGCAGTTCAGGACCTGCGCCAGATTTAGCGCCAGGGTCATCTTCCCCACCTGGTGGGGACCAACAAAAAGGTAAGCATGCGCCAGGGCTCCCCCCTCAAGGCTACGCTCAAGTAGCGACACTGCCCTTGATTGTCCGATTACCTGCCACATTCTAAAACCAGCCTCTTCCCATCTCTAAGCTACATCACACCTGGTCAGGTCGTCAAAAGTCTCCCGACGTCGGATAAGGCGTGCCTCTCCCGCCTTCACCAGAACAATAGCCGGCTTGAGTGATGCATTGTAGTTGCTGGCCATTGGCAGGCAGTAGGCACCACAATCCGGTATGGCTATTATGTCACCGGCGGAAACCGGGGGTAAAGCAATATCCCGAATCAATATATCCCCTGACTCACAGAACCGGCCGGCGAGGGTATACTTTCCGGTTTCTTTTTCCCGTACCTTACTGGCTACCACGGCCTCATATCTCGACCCATAAAGGGCCGGACGAATATTATCCGCCATACCGCCATCCACGGAGATATAGCACCTGACACCCGGTATGTCCTTGACTACCCCTACCCGGTACAGCACCACCCCGGCCTGTCCCGCTATAGCCCTTCCCGGCTCAATGATAAGTCGTGGTAGCGGCAGCTTTACTTCCTGACATTTACCAACTAACCTGGCCGTTATCGCTTCGGCGTAGGTTGAAATGGACGGCACCGGAGAATCCAGGGTATACTGAACGGCAAACCCACCGCCAATATCCAGTTCGCTCAGCTCAAAGCCGTACTTTTGCCTCATTTCGGCGGCAAAGCTCAGGGTAAGCTCAATTGCTTCCAGATACGGCTCTTCCTCCTGGATAAGCGACCCCAGGTGAAAATGCAATCCCAGTAGATTAACCTCAGGCATTGACATCGCCTTAGCTACCGCCTCCTCACCATGAGACATAGGGAAGCCAAACTTGCTGTCAATAATACCGGTAGCCACGTACTGGTGAGTGTGCGGGTCTATGCCGGGGGTTAGACGCAGCAATATATCCGGTCTGGCTCCATTCTTTCTGGCTATTTCACCCACCATATCAAGCTCGGGAAGATTATCCACCACGACCCGACCAACCTGCCACTCCAGCGCCAACCTGAGCTCATCGGATGACTTATTACTGCCGTGGAAATAGACCCGGTCAAAGGGAAAAGCAGCCGATTGAGCAATAGCCATCTCCCCCGCCGAGACGGCATCCAGCCCCAACCCCTCCTCCTCCAGAATGAGTGCCAGCGCCCGGTTGAGGAAAGCCTTGCCGGCATAGATGACGCTCGTATCGGCATAGCGCTGACCGAACTCGGTTAAGAACTCACGGCACTTACGGCGCAGGGTAAAGTCGTCAAAGAGATACAGCGGCGTGCCGAACTCAGCCGCCAGCTCTACCGTATCACAACCACCAACTACCAGGTGACCGGCGTCATTCACTTCGGCGGTTACGGGAAACAGAGAAAGTCTCTCAACCAACGTAAAAATACTCTCCTCTCAGACAGGTAAAGTAGTGTCCCGGGAAACCATCGTCCCCCTGTTTTATGTTATCAGCGCACTGCGGTGAAGTCAATTTAGGGTTTATTATCTACCTCAAATTGACACTGCATGAGTAACAACGCTAGAATACGGCTGGAGGGACAGAATATTGCAGCACCAGAAAACCACCCTGGACAACGGACTACGCGTTATCACCGCCACCATGCCTCATATCCACTCGGTATCTACCTGTGTCTACATCGGTGTCGGCTCCAGATACGAAACCGATGCCGAGGCCGGTATTTCCCATTTCATTGAGCATATGTGCTTCAAAGGCACGTCAGAACGACCCACCCCCAGAGAAATTGCCGAAGCGATAGAAGGGGTGGGGGGAATCCTCAACGGAGCCACGGGCAAGGAGTTAAGCCTGTACTGGTGTAAGGTGGCCCAGCCGCACTTCCGCCACTCCCTGAATGTCCTGGCGGACATGCTGCTCCATTCTAAATTTGACCCCGACGATATAGAAAAGGAACGCCCGATTATTATGGATGAAATTAACATGACCCTGGATTCCCCTTCCCAGCGGGTTGACATGCTCATTGATGAGCTACTTTGGCCCAATCATCCGCTGGGACGTGATGTAGCCGGCTATAAGGAATCAGTAACCACCATCACCAGGGATGCCATACTCAATTACCATCAAGGTCAATATCAACCCGGCAACACCGTAATTAGCATTACCGGTAATATCGAACACCAGTCGGCGATAACCGCAGTGAATAAGGTCTTTGGTAGCTGGGCTGACCACCAGCCGCGCGCCGGGTATCTACCCCACCAGGAGCAGCTATCCAAACGACTGCGTATTGAGACACGGGACACCGAGCAGGTCCACCTCTGCCTGGGAATGCCCGGCTTACCCCTGCTCCACCCCAAGCGCTTCGCCCTTGACCTGATTAATGTCATACTCGGGGAGGGCATGAGCAGTCGCCTTTTCACCGAAGTTCGTGACCGACTGGGCCTGGCCTACAGCATCGGCAGCCACTCGGAGCACTACCATGACTCAGGCGCAATTACTATCTATGCCGGGGTGGAGCCAAATAAGCTGGAAACTGCGGTCAAGGCAATCATGGAGCAACTCTTCCTGCTCAGGGAACTGGTGCCTGAATCTGAAATGTCCCGCGCCAAGGAATTAACCACCGGACGATTGCTGATGGGCATGGAGGATAGCCGCAGCGTGGCTGGCTGGCTGGGCGGGCAGGAGGTTCTCAACGGGGACATCCTCAGTGTTGACCAGGTAATATCTATCGTCAATGCGGTTACCCCCCAGGAGCTCAGTAAGCTGGCCCGGGAGCTAATAGTGGACAAACAGCTACGCCTGGCCCTGGTCGGTCCCATCACTGAATCCGGGGTTCTGGAGACACTGCTGAAGCTGTGAAACAGTAAAATAGCCGCGACCCGAAGACCGCGGCTACTCTTTTTCTCCCATAAAGGAGGGTATTACATCATACCCATGCCTTCCATACCACCACCACCGGGCATGGCTGGCATCTTCTCCTTCTCCGGGATATCGGTAACCAGGGCCTGAGTTATCAGTATCATGCTGGCGATACTGGCGGCATTCTCCAGAGCCGTCCTCACCACCTTGGTGGGGTCAGTGATGCCTTTCTTGGCCATATCACCATAATCATTAGCCACCGCATCATAACCTATTCCCGGCCGACTCTTCTTAATCTGGTCCACCACTACTGAACCATCCTGACCGGCGTTGGTGGCAATCCAGCGTATTGGCTCCTCCACGGCTTTGCGGATAATATTAAGGCCGGTAGCCTCATCGCCGCTAACCTTCACCTTTTTCAGAACCGGCAGGGAATTGATTAAAGCGACACCACCACCAGGTATGATACCCTCTTCAACCGCCGCCCGGACAGCTGACAGCGCATCCTCCACCCGGTGCTTCTTCTCTTTAAGCTCAACCTCGGTGGCCGCGCCTACCTTGACTACCGCCACCCCACCGACCAGCTTGGCCTGCCGCTCCTGGAGCTTTTCACGGTCAAAATCAGAGGTAGTCTCCTCAATCTGGGCCTTAATCTGCTTTATCCGGGCTGTAATTGCCTCCTCCGAGCCCTTACCCTCAACAATGGTGGTGTTATCCTTATCCGATGTCACCCGGCGCGCCTGACCCAGGTCTTCTACCGTAACCGAGTCGAGTTTCCTTCCCCTCTCCTCGGTGATAACCTCACCGCCGGTAAGAGTGGCAATATCTTCCAGCATGGCCTTGCGGCGGTCGCCGAAGCCGGGAGCCTTGATCGCCAGAACATTAATGGTGCCCCGCAGCTTGTTGACCACCAGTGTAGCCAGTGCCTCACCATCCACGTCTTCGGAAATAATGAGGAGATTCTTGGACACCTGGAGTATCTTCTCCAGCGCCGGCAACAGGTCAGGCATCGCCGAGATTTTCTTATCGGTGATAAGGATGTACGGGTCTTCAATCACGGCTTCCATACGCTCGGCATTGGTAACAAAGTAGGGGCTGATGTAACCACGGTCAAACTGCATTCCCTCCACGTACTCGGTCTCATACTTTATCCCCTTGGACTCTTCAACCGTGATTACCCCGTCCTTACCCACCTTCTCCATTACCTCAGCAATCAAATTGCCAATCTCCTGGTCCTTGGCCGTAATATTGCCTACCTGAGCAATCTGCTCCTTATCCTTGACCTCAACCGATACTCGCTTAAGCTCCTTAATTATGGCATCTACCCCCTTCTCAATACCCCTCTTTAGTGCCATGGGGTCTGCCCCCGCCGCCACATTCTTAAAGCCCTCGGTGACAATAGCATGAGCCAGGATGGTAGAGGTAGTTGTCCCGTCACCACAAGCATCATTGGTCTTGGAGGCCGCCTCCTTGACCATCTGAGCCCCCATGTTCTCAAAGGGGTCGGGAAGCTCAATGTCCTTGGCGATGGTAACCCCATCATCAATCACAGTGGGCGCTCCCCATTTTTTATCGAGCACTACCGCACGTCCCCGCGGACCTAAAGTTACCTTGACCGCATCAGCTAAGGCATCTATCCCCTTCTTCAACGCATGTCTTGCGTCCTCACTGTATACAATCTGCTTAGCCATTTTTCCTCCTTAAATACTAACTAGACTTGCGGCTAAGACTTCTTAGCCAGGATTTCATTCTCACTCAGGATTATCACTTCCTCATCTTCAATCTTGTACTCAGTGCCGCCATACTTGCGATAAATCACCACGTCACCGACCTTAACATCCATCGCAATCCGTTTCCCATCCTCAGATAACCTACCCGGACCAACCGCCAGAACCTTGCCCTCCTGAGGTTTCTCCTTAGCCGTATCAGGCAGAATAATGCCAGTTTTGGTCTTCTCCTCACGTTCAATAGGCTTGATTACTACCCGGTCAGCTAACGGCTGCAACTTAAACGCCATTCCTCTCCTCCTTCCTAAATAAACTTAATCCAAAAATATTAGCACTCTCGACCTGAGACTGCTAATTATTATAATAGCGCAGATGGACAGGTCAGCGCAACCAAATGTATACTCAATTACCGCCAGCAACAGGTATTAGGAGACATTAGTTTACTTTAATTTACTAATATTCTCCATAATGCTCCCCTTTACTCCCCAATATCTATCTCATCCGAATGTTACCACGCCTTGAGCCTTCCCGGATTCTACAAAGTCCTTAATTTTGACCGCTTACGGCAAACAGTGTAGAATTTAATCATGAGCCAGCGGTACCAGGTCAACCAAAGACAGTGGGACAGCCAGCGCATTCAATCCCTGAGACACCATCTGGGACTGACCCAGCGCCAGCTAGCCGGCACATTAGGTATACGCCAGCAAACAATAAGCGAGTGGGAAACCGGCATGTACCAGCCCCGTGGGGCTTCGTCTACCCTTCTCTCTATTATCGCCGAGCAGGCCCGCTTCAAATACGAAGCCACCCCGCCAGGCAAACAGGCAAAGCCTTGACATATTACACGGAAGCGTGTATAATTATGGTCGCTTCACCACGGTTTACTTATGATGGAAAGCCAGCTTTTATTCCGTGATAGTTTTACCACCAGTGACTATTCAGGAGGTTTATCACCGGGTTCAGCCCTCTTCAATAACCGACTTTCATCACGCTATGGGGGGAACGGGTAACGGAATTGAGGCTAATAGACAATCTCCCTGAGAGCCAAATTGTTAACTTCTGGCAACACCTGTTACAGGACAGAGCCGAGATGACCACCGAGGGCGGCGAATCGATAAGAGTAATATACCCGGGCCGGGCTAATGATGGCCGGGGGGCTGATTTCCGGGACGCCGTCATCGCCACCAGGCAAGGACTGGTCAAGGGGGATATAGAGATTCACGTCCGGTCATGTGATTGGCGCACCCACCAGCACCACCAGAACCCGCTTTATAACCGGGTTATCCTGCACGTGGTGCTGAATCACGATAGGCAGGCGCCTATATACCGCCAAGACGGAAGAGGTATTCTTACCCTGTCACTGGATAAACACCTCGCCCGCCAGGACAACCAGTACTCCAATCCGGCACATCCCCGGCCGGCTCTGAACCTGCCCTGCTCCGGCCACCGGGATAGCTTATCTGCAGATATGGCAGCTGAATTTCTGGACAGCAGTGGGGGTAAACGCTTTTTGGCCAAGGTGGCCAGGTTTAAAGGCGCCATAGCTCAACAGGGACCCAGCCAATCCCTCTACCGGGGAATAATGGGGGCTTTGGGTTACGCCAAGAACAAGCTTCCCTTTCTGGAGCTAGCCCGCCGGCTACCGGTTCACATTCTGGAGACTATGGCTCAGAATAAGGCGCCGGATGAGAAGCTTCTTGCGCGGTTGCAGGCCCGGCTACTGGGAACCGCCGGCCTGCTCCCCTCACAGCGCCAGGACAGACATCAAGAAAAGGGGCCAGATGATAGATTTGTCGACACACTAGAGAGGCTCTGGGCATCTTTTCACCTCAGCCAGGCGATGCCCCCGGATGCCTGGGACATGTTCCGGGTCAGACCCGCCAACTTTCCCGTTCGCCGTATCGCCGCCATGAGTCACCTCGTACTCCGCTGCCGGGAGAAGGGTATCTTAGCCGAGACGGTCAATATAATACAGGAAGCCCCCATGAGCAGAGGGCACCACCGATTAGAAGCGGGGCTGGTGGTTACCAGCAATCGCTACTGGGGAACCCACTCCGAGCCTGGTTCGGGTATCAGGATAGATAACTCACCCCTGCTGGGTAAAGGGCGAGCGGCTGACATCGTGATGAATGTGCTCCTGCCTTTCACCTTCGCCTGGAGCAGACTCAACTCACACCGGGAGCTTGAACAGAAGTCCCTTGGCCTTTACCGGAGCTACCCCAGGCTGGCGGTAAACGCCGTGGAACAGCATATGACAAGACAGCTCGGCCTGAACATCAGTCTGGTGAATTCCGCCCGGCGGCAGCAAGGGCTAATCCATATCTACAATACCCGGTGCACTCAAGGCAAGTGCCACGGCTGTCCATTAGGCAAAGCCGCCTAACCCAGCTTGAGACCGGGGAACACATCCAAATCCAGGCCGTCTATCTTGCCCGCCTGAAACTGGTAGTAGCCGCCGGCAGCAATCATGGCGGCGTTATCGGTGCATAGTACCGACTCCGGAACCAGAACCGGGACGGGTGAACTCGCCACCAGCGAGCGACGGAGCAACTCGTTTGCGGCCACCCCACCGGCCAGCAGAATCTGCTTTACCCGGCGCTCCCGGGCCACCTCAACCGTCTTGGTAACCAGCACCTCCACCACTGATTCTTGAAAGCTGGCGGCGGCGCTGGCGGCAGTAACACACCCATCACCTGAACCAGCCGATAGTGCCACCTTACCCCCCTCAACCAGACGAAGCAACGCCGTCTTGATGCCACTGAAGCTAAAGTCGCTGCTTCCCTTGAGCCAGGCACGGGGTAACTTGAGAGAAGCCGGGCTGTCTCTGGCCGCCCGCTCGATGGCAGGACCGCCGGGGTAGCCCAGTCCCAGAATTCGGGCTGCTTTATCAAAGGCCTCACCCGCCGCATCGTCCCGTGTCCTCCCCAGAACGACATAGTCACCGTGCCCCTTCACCAGCACCAGGTCACTGTGCCCCCCGGAAACGATAAGGCACACCAGGGGAAAGGTGGGAGTATGACCGCCAAGCCAGTTAGCGTAGATATGCCCCTCCAGATGATTAACCCCGGTAATCGGCAAACGGTGCGCCAGCGCGATACCCTTAGCCACGTTTACCCCTACCAGCAGTGAGCCCGCCAGACCCGGGCCGATGGTAACGGCAATGCCGGCCAAATCATCCCAGCTAACCCTGGCTTCGGCCATGGCCCGCTTAATAGTGGGGATAATAGCCAGAAGGTGCTGCCGGGAAGCTACCTCAGGCACAATCCCTCCATAGCGGGCATGGATTTCCACCTGAGAGGCAATCTGGTTGGACAGAATCTCAACCCCATCCACCACCACCGCAGCCGCGGTTTCATCACAGGAGGTCTCAATACCGAGGATTTTCATACCTCCAGAATTATAGCACAGATAGCTTTGACACACCCATCAGCCAATGCTATGATGGCAAAAAGGGCACCAGGGAAGGCCCGGTAAGAGTGGGGTGATGCCATATATGTCTGATACAGAAATACTTTATCTAGTATTGCTTCTTGCCTGTTTCATTCTCTCCGCCTTCTTCTCGGGCTCGGAAACGGCCTTTATTGCTCTGGCGAGATACCGGGTGGAGCACATGGTGGCGACCGAGGTGAAAGGGGCTAAGAAAGTTGCCCGCCTGCTTGAGCGACCGGAAAGGCTGCTTTCTACCATCCTCCTGAGCAATAACCTGCTAAATACCGCAGCGGCTGTCCTGGCTACGGGCCTGGCCATCTCCGTCTGGGGAACACAGCCGGGCATGATAATCGCCACTATTGGGGTAACCGTTATACTGTTGATATTCAGCGAGACTACGCCCAAGACCATTGCCATCCGGCATGCCGAGAAGCTGTCGCTAAGCGTGGCCCGTCCCATAGAGATAATATCGTGGCTGCTCACCCCCTTCGTCATCGTGTTAAGCTGGATAGCCTCCGGCCTCACCCGGATGGTCGGGGGCACACCGGTGCCCCGGTCCCTAATCAGCGACGAGGAAATTCGCATCATGATATCAGTGGGACACAAGGAGGGAACCGTGGAGGAGGCGGAGGCCAAGCTGCTGCATAAGGTCTTTGACTTTGGTGACCGACCGGTCAGCGAGGTCATGATACCCCGACCGGAAGTGGTATCTATTGAAGAAGGCTCTAAAATAGCCGACTTCTTCGCCCTATATGCCCAGTCTCCCCTGTCCCGCTTCCCGGTATTTCAGGAGAATATGGATAATGTGACCGGCATTCTTTCAGTAAAGGACGTGCTTATGGGCCTGGCCAAGGGAAACATCAATAACCAGAGCGTCATTGACGAACTGATTCGACCGGCCTACTTTACCCCGGAGACCAAGCGCATCAACGAACTCTTTGCCGAGATGCAGGCTAAAAACTACCGCATGACGGTGGTGGTGGATGAGTTTGGCGGCACGGCCGGCATCGTTAGCCTCAGCGGACTGGTGGAGGAAATCGTCGGTCCGGTAGGAGACGAACTGGCCGCCGTGGAAAAGGAGTATGAGGTAATCAACGAGCACACCTTCCAGATTGACGGCGGCATGCGAGTCGAGGAAGCCAACGAAGAGATGAATCTGGAACTGCCTGAGGGTGACTATGAAACGGTAGCCGGTTTTGTCCTCCACCTTCTCGGGCATATACCAAAACAGGGCGAACAGCTACGGTACAAGGGCCTGAAGCTGGTAATAACCAAAATGCGCGGCCTGAAAATCGAGGAAATTCTACTGACCAAGGAAAGGCGCGATAAAGAAGATGATGCAGCGGTTAAGGGTTAGGTTCTGCCGGGGAGAAGAGGTAAAGTTCATCTCCCATCTCGACTTAATGCGGCTCTGGATGAGAGCGCTAATCCGAGCCGGGGTACCACTGGCCTATTCTGAGGGATTCAACCCCCACCCCCGCCTGTCGCTGGCGGCACCCCTGGCCGTAGGCGTTACCAGCGAAGCTGAACTGATGGATATATTCCTGAGCAAATGGGCCTCGCCACACTTTTTCACCGCCACCGTTAGCCGCCAGCTACCGCCGGGCATTGAAATACTGCAGACGTACCCCATAGGCCCCAATCAGCCAGCACTGCCCGCCCAGGTCCGTTACGCCGAATACCGGATTGAAGTAGAAACCGACAGGCAACCCAAGGATGTAGAGGCAGCACTTTCTTCCCTGCTGTCACTGGAGCACCTTCCGTGGCAGCACCAGAGAGATACCGGCCCGCGCCGCTATGACCTGAGAGCGCTGATTGATGACCTCTGGCTGATAGACTTTCACCACCCGTATGGCACCGTAGGTATGAGGCTGCGCTGTGACAACAGCGGCTCGGGGAGACCGGAGCAGGTCGCCGCCGCCCTGCATTTTGCCCGGCGACCACGACTGATACACCGCACCCGGCTCATCCTCAAGACAAGTTAAAGGAGAAATAATTGGTAAGAGTCATACTGGTAAGACACGGCGAGACCGAGTGGAACAAATCGAGGCGGATTCAGGGCTGTAATTCTAACATACCACTAAATAAAACGGGGAAACAGCAGGCGGAAAGTCTGGCCTTAAGGCTAAAGTCAGAACCAATTCAGGCCATCTACTCCAGCCCACTAGAGCGAAGCTTGGATACCGCCCAGGCCATCGCCCGGTACCACCAGATGGAAGTGCGCCTTGAACCAGACCTCAGGGAGTTTAATCTCGGCGAGCTTGAGGGAACCAGGATAGAACACCTGGGCAAGAGTTATCGTGAGATTCTTATCACCAATAGTCAGGGTGAGCTACTGCCCAGAGTGCCCGGTGGCGAGTCACTGAGAGAGGTACAGGAGAGGGCCTGGAGCACTATCCAGCGTCTGGTGAGCCAGCATTCGGCGGGAGTAATCGTGGTGGTCGGGCACTACTTTGCTCTTTTGACCATTATCTGCCACGGGTTGAACCTGCCTCTGCTGGAAATGCCCAGACTCAGGCTGGATGCCAGCAGCATGAGCATCCTCGCCTTTGACGGGCAATTCCCGCGTCTATTGCTGCTTAACGACACCTGCCATCTGGAAACCAGCTGAACAATAATATTGCCTTCCCCCTCCCCAGCTACCTATAATAAAGACGGTATGAAGATAAAGAACCCCGAGCCGGCACTGGAGTCGCTGGTGCTGCGCTTCATTCAGGAACATCACCTAGTGCTGCCATCGGAGCCGCTTCTGGTAGCCGTATCCGGTGGGCCGGATTCAGTCTGCCTGCTCCATATTCTGGTCAAGCTTCAGGATGAACTGGGCATCAGACTACACGTGGCCCACCTCAATCACCAGCTGCGCGGCGCTGACTCCGAGGGAGATGCTCAGTACGTCGCCGAGCTGGCCAATCGCCTGGGCATTCCGGCTACCATTGAGCGGCGTGACGTAAAGGCGTACCGGGCACAGCAACGTCTTTCACTGGAAGAAGCCGCCCGCGAGGTACGGTACACCTTCCTCACTGAAGTAGCCAAATCTATTGGAGCCAGCCGGGCCGCAGTGGGACACACTTCAGACGACCACGTAGAGACGATACTGATGCATCTGGTCCGGGGCAGCGGAACCAGGGGGCTGCGCGGCCTGCAACCATGTTCCGGGTGGCAATGTCAGGGCAGTAGCCTTACCGTAATCAGACCCTTGCTATCAATAAGCCGGGAGGATACCGTAAGCTGCTGCCGTCGTCATCAGCTTATGCCCCGCCTTGACGTATCCAACCTGTCACTATCGCCGCTGAGAAACAGAATCCGCCTTGAGCTCCTGCCCCTGATGCAGAGCTATAACCCGCAGGTAACCGAAGCCCTGCTCCGGATGGCGCAAATTGCCCGCGACGACCTTGATTTCATCAATGAAGAGAGCAAACAGCTATGGGAGCAAATTGCCCAGGAGCGAGAAAATACCATCATCCTGAACAGGGAACGATTTCTTGAGCTACCCCGGGCTCTCAAGCGCCACCTGCTTCGGGTTGCCATAGAAAAACTTATCGGTCTTAAAGACATTGAGACCCGCCATATCGACCAGTTGGTAGCCGCCTTAAATAAACCAGCGGGCAGAAAAATCAGCCTGCCGGAAGGTCTGAGTTTCGTCGTGGAGTACGACCGTTACCTCCTGGGTCTGGACCCGGCCGCCCTATCCCCCTTTCCCATTATGGAAGGTGAGTTCGCCCTGGCGATACCGGGGGAAACGCATTTGCCCGGATGGCAGGTTGAAGCTACAGTTTTAGACCCCTCCGCAGTAAAGGGGAAGCTCGAAGGGGCTAACGCCCCTTCGAAAACTACAACTCCCCTTCCCCTTGATAAGGGGAAGGGGACAAAGGGGATAGGGTTAGTAAATAATGATTTTACGGCTTACTTTGACCGGGATAAGACCGGCGACAGGCTGACGGTGCGGGCGCGCCAGCGCGGCGACCGTTTTCAGCCGCTGGGCATGAGCCAGCCGAAAAAGGTGGGGGAGTTTATGATTGACGCCCGGATTCCTCAAGCCTGGCGGGGGCGAATTCCGCTGGTCTGCTCACCGGGTCAAATCGTGTGGATAGTGGGCTGGCGCATCGATGAGCGGGTGAAGGTTACCGAGGCTACCAGGCAGGTTCTTTGCCTGGAATTTAAGCGGGGCTAACTTCTGATTAGGCTAATTCGGCTGGCTTTCTCCAGCGAAGCCAGAGGGTGCCTCTCGCAGTTACCTTAGGAGCTAGCCTTGCCTTCTTGGGTGGAGGTGAGAAACTTCTCTTCCATTTCCCCCAGCATTTTGCGACAAAAGGTGAGCATGTTCCGCCTTTCTTCTTCGCTCATTGGTGTAAGACAGTCTTCCATCATCCGGGGCATCATCTCGTGCATGGTCTCCAACATATCCCCTGACCCCATGCCCTCCATCATTTTGGGCATCATCTTACCCATCATATCCTCTTTTTCCTCTTTGCTCATTCTCCCCATCATAAACTCCATCATTTTGTCCATCATGCCCATTTTCCCTTCCTCCCTCATATTATTGATCACCAATTGTAATAACAAAAAGGATAGTTGTCAAGCGCAGTGCCTTTGAACGAGCGGGTGACTAAGGGGATGAGGTCAAAAACAAATCTATTACATCATGCGTTTGAGCCTGGTGTTAGGCGTTATGCCCGGTATGCGTCCCCGCTTCGCTACCGGCTTGCCCTCTATCTCGTGGAGGTCAGCGGTAAAATCAATCGGTTTAGCCCCGCTGATATAGCTGCCGACACCAAAGCCGTCAACCGGGGCGCCGCTCTCAACAAATTGGGTAATACGCTCCAGGGTAAGGCCACCAGTGACAAAGATTCTCACGTGCTTGAAGCCAGCCAAATCCAGCCTGGCTCTCACCTCTTTGACCAGGTCAACCGTCACCCGCCCCCTCTCCCCGGGAGTATCCAGTCGCACGCCATTAAGCCTCTCCCCCAGCGCCTCAGCCACCCGCAGGCTTTCTTCAGCCTCATCCTTAAAGGTGTCAACCAGGGCCGTCCGGGGCACTCCCGCCGGCATATACTTATCAAAGGCCAGAATAGCCTTAACCGTATCACCCATAATAATAATTAAGGCATGAGGCATAGTTCCCGTCGGCTCAATTCCAACCAGCTTAGCCCCGATTATACTGGCACAGCCGATGCAACCGCCAACAATAGCGGCATATTCCATTACACCGACCACTGAAGGGTGTACGTGGCGCGCCCCAAAGCTGATAACCGGTATTCCTCTGGCCGCGTCCACACACTCCCTGGCCGCTGTGGCCCACCCGCTGCAATGAGATAAAATACCATCGATGGGGGTTTCAAACAGCCCGTAGCTCTGATAAGGAGCCGTTATGCGCAATACCACTTCCCTATCATCTATACTCTCACCCTCAGCCAGAGCCCACACCTCACGGTTATCCCCGGGCAAAACCCTCTCCAGCAGAGCCCTGACCTCTTCCATACCACAGAGTACTCCCCTCCGACCGGAGAAAAATTCCATAGTCGCCACCGGGTTAAGACCTTCATGGCGCAATATCTCTATAGCGCGGGCAAAGTAGATATCAGACGTCTCCCCGGACAGGATAGCCTCGGCAGGTTCAAATTCAGGTTTCTTCACCTGGCCGCACCCCCAATGCTGGTCAGTTTCGCCCCCAGCACCTTCTCCATGTGCTCCAGGGCAAAGCGGTATGCCGCCTCACCCAATGAGGCAACACAGTCAGTCGGCACCTCAACCTCATAATCGCGGTTCCTGGCATCAGCCACAGTATACAGCACACAAATGTTGGTGGCTACACCGCAAACAATCAACTTCTCCGGTTTGAGCTGATTTAACTTTTCCTCAAGCAAAGTGTTAAAAAAGCCACTGTAACGCTTCTTCGGTATTATCTCGCTCGGGTATCCGGCCAATTCGGGGATGACCTCCGCCTCAACCGTGCCGGCAACGCAATGAGGCGGATATATCTTGAACTCAAGGTCATCCGGGTCATGCTGGTCACCGATGAAGAACACCTTCGAGCCCTGAGCCAGCTCCCGCTCCAGAAGACGCTGGATACTGGGGATGATACCGCAGGCTTTCTCACCAATGTACAGGGGATAACCCTCCTCAAGGAATCCCCGGAGCATATCCACCACCAGAACTGCTCTAGCCATTGTCTCCCTCGGCTTCCTGGTTTAAGCACTCTTCCAGCTTGCGAATCACTTCAAAGGGGTCGCTCATGACAACACTGGAGGCATAAATTGACATACCACCAATATCCGAGGCGCGTTCGTTAAGGTTACCCCGGTCCACTACCCGAACCAGCACGGGAAAGCCTTCCCAGCTCTCCTCCGTTGCAGCGAGGGGCGGTGTTACCAGGCTAAGATTGAAGGAGGCTACCCCCAGCCGGTCTCTGAGGCAGGCCAGCACTTCATAAACTCTTTCTTTCAGGGATAGATTCAGCTCATCGGCGATAAGCACCACCTCATTGTCCTTGAACGGGGTTAGATGAGCCAGGATTCTGACTCCCTCCTTCTCCATAGCCAGGCCCAGCGCACGGTGGACCTGAAACAGGTCAGCGAAATAATTGGAGCCGTAGTCCTGGCGGTAGCCCAGAGCGACCCGCCGCAAGGCGTCAATTTTAGCGTAGTGCCGACCTCCGGTCAGCATCAACTGGGCGTGACCGTGATTTATCGAGGCTGCCGACCGCCAGAGGCAATTCCAGATAAGGAAGAAATACCTGGCGTCCGGCCTCATGGCGTGCGCTCTCTGGGCCCATTCCCAGCCCACATCAAAATAGTCAACCACCTGCTCCCGGGAAAAACTAAGGGGATTAAACTCATTGAAAACTATCAGGCCGTGTATTCCATCAAACTTGGCCACATTGCTGGCGGTAATACAGTACTTGCCCACCACCCGGCCAAAAAGGTCTTCCGGAGTATTCTCTTCCGGATTAGCAAAGGGGTCATTCTTACTGTCGGCCTCAAGCTGGGCCTCAAGATTCTGGTCATCAACCGGAACCGGACGGGAGGCACGCAACTGATTAAATATCGTCCCGTCACTGGTCACCAGGTTGGTTACCCGGACAATCTTCTGCCGGGCAACCGCCTCCAATGAGCCGAACTGCTGCTTTACCCAGGGCTCCATACTCCGGGGAAAGCGCTGCTCACCGATAGCCGTAGTCACCGAATATATCCGCCCAAACCGCGTCCTGTCCCCAGATGGCAGTGAACTAACTATCTCCTCCAGATCAGTAATGCTTGGACTACCCAGCGTCATCACCCAGTCTCCTGTCGACTACCGGTCTAATGCCGGAAATGCCTTTCCCCGGTAAAAACCATGGCTATATTGTGCTCGTCAGCCGCCTTGATTGAGTCTTCATCCCGTATGGAGCCGCCGGGTTGAATAATAGCCATTACCCCGGCCACCGCCGCCGCCTCCACCACGTCGGAAAACGGGAACATAGCGTCCGAAGCCAGGACACTGCCCGCAGTTTTCTCTCCCGCCTTTTCTCTGGCGACCTGGGCGCTGACAATACGGCTGGGTTGCCCCGCCCCCATCCCCAAAATGGTCTTATTCTTGACCAGTACGATAGCGTTTGACTTGATATGCTTCACCGCCCGCCAGGCAAAAAGCAGGTCTTCCATCTCAGCTTTAGTCGGCTCACGCCGGGTCACTTTCTTCAGATTGACATTAGCCTCCGTAACAGAATCGGAACTCTGGACGAGAAAGCCGCCCTTGACCCGGCGGAAATCAAGGTATGCCGGTTCCGCCCGGCCGTAGCCCGACGGCAGATCGGCCAACAGAATACGCAAGTCCTTCTTTTTCTTCAGTAATTCGAGTGCCTCAGGCTGGTACTCCGGGGCGATAACTATCTCGTAGAAGACGGGTTTTATTCCCTCAGCCATGGCCAGGGTAACCGCCCGGTTCGCCGCCACGATGCCACCAAAGGCGGCCACCGGGTCGCCGCTGAAAGCCCGCCGGTAGGCTTCAGCAATATCATCGTGAGAGGCCAGGCCGCAGGGATTGGTGTGCTTAATAACGGCAACCGTAGGCGCGGCAAAGTCGGTTACCACACCCCAGGCCGCATCCGCATCCAGTATGTTATTAAAAGAAAGCTCTTTGCCCCATAGCTGCTCCGCCCCGGTAATACCGCTTGCCGTCTTCTCCCCAACTGACAGCTCGCCATAAAAAGCGGCTGCCTGATGCGGGTTCTCACCATAACGCAGTCCGTAGCGCTTCTTCAGGGCTACGGTCATCTCCTCAGGGAAACCCTCCGTACCCTGCCGCAGATACTGCGCAATTGCCGTGTCATAGAGTGCCACATGCTGGAAAGCCTTCTGCGCCAGTCTTTTACGCTCCGCCACCTCCACCCCACCCGCCTTCAGTTTCTCCAGGACCGGCCGGTAGTCAGCGGGGTCTACGAGCACGATGACGCCGGGGAAATTCTTGGCCGCTGCCCGAATCATGGTCGGCCCGCCGATGTCAATGTTCTCCAGCGCATCGTCAAGAGTAACTCCCTCCCGCGATACTGTCTGGACAAATGGGTAGAGATTAACCACTATCAAATCAATGGCTTCAATTTTATTTTCAGCCAACTCCGCCATGTGAGCGGGCAGGTTACGCCTGGCCAGAATACCACCATGGACCATGGGGTGCAGGGTCTTCACCCGGCCATCCAGAATCTCTGGAAACCCGGTAATTTCAGAGACACTTTTCACCGGCACCCCGGCTTCTGATAAGGCTTTCTTGGTGCCGCCGGTGCTGAAAACCTCAAATCCCAACTGACTTAATTCCCGGGCAAAGTCACTCACCCCGGCTTTGTCAGAAACACTTACAATGGCTCGCATCAATACCTCCAATTGCTAGCAACTTATTGTCAACCAAGCCCCTTCACCGCCTCCAACCTCACCCCATGTATCCCCCTGCGGAACAGATAATCAGACCCATGCAATACCATTCTTAACGAAACTGGACGTGCAACCGAGAAGGAAGTGAAACCCGCACGGATTGTCTTAATTTATTTCCTACTCCGACGGTCTTCTTGTTTCAAGTAGTAGCATACCGCAGTATTTGATTGAATGGCAAGTCACCCGGTCTACAGGTATGTAGGCGCATCTGATCAAGGGAGTTTATCTTTATTCGCAGATACCTAGCACCCTCAATTATAGATAACAGCGTAACTTTTAGATGAAATGTGACGTAGAAAAGGGCTGGATATTCCGTTCGTAAAAATATCCGCCCATATTTAATCTTTATATCGTAATCAGTGTTATGCCTTCCCAATTCTGAACATCTTTGTGCCACAGGTGGGGCATACACCCTGAGTTGCCGGCCTCCCGTTCTTCATAGTTATGGATTTGGCATCCTTCATTTCCCTCTTGGTACGACATTTCATACAGTATGCTTGCATTAGTACTCCTCCCTTTTTTATGGAGAATAGACTATTACCTACTCAAATGTCAACAGTCGGCTGCTTAGATTGCACTTTATGGCTGATTGTTACATGTTAATCCAGCAGGACTATTAACCACATTGCTATAGTAGTCACACGGGCAGGGGTTCTGTCAATAATCAGTTTCACCTCTTTGTCGGTTGACTTCACCCATAAAGGTCTGTTATACTCTGCCAAATTCTGAGATATGGAGTGTGTCTTGAGCATTAAGATTGTGACCGATAGCACATCAGACATATCGCCTGAAGTTGCGGATACTCTGGGCATTACAGTCGTGCCAGGCTACATTCGTTTTGGAAATGAGGTTTACCGAGACGGAGTTGATATTGGCAGCGCTGAACTCTATGACAAGCTGACTAAGACTAGAGTGCATCCTACCACATCAGAACCGACGCCAGAAGACTTCGCCAGGGTATACTCGGCGTGTTCCAAAGAAGCTGAGGCTATCATATCCATTCACATCTCAGCTAGAATGAGCCGTATCTTTGATTCAGCCAATGAAGCGAAGAAGATAGCAAAGGCACCATCCCGAATTGAGGTCATTGATTCTCGTTTAGCTTCCGTTGGGTTGGCTTTAGCAGTCATGTTTGCTGCCAACTTAGTCAAGGCGGGAGAAACTTTTGAGACCATTATCGCTCAGACACAACTAGTTCTCGAACAAATACACGTGCTGGGAGTATTCGACAGTATGAAAGGCTTGGTTTTTAGCGACCGAGTCGGTCCGGGAATAACTGCGTTGGCTGACATCGCTAATACAAAGCCCTTGCTGACTATTAAGGATGGTGTTCTTGTTCGTGCAGGTCTGACTCAGTCATACCAAGAAGGGGTGGGGAAACTTATTAAGTTTGTGCATGATAATCTACCCAAAGTTAAAGACCTGGCAATTGCCTATAGTATGGTTCCAGAGCAAGCAAACGAACTGAGGGAACGCCTTGGTAGAGTCTTCCCAGTGGAGACCATCTACGTAACGCAGTTGGGTGCAGCACTGGGAGTGCACAGTGGGTCGGGGGTCTTGGTGGTTGCTTTAAGGCGTAGTAATTAATAGCCGCACTGCTTGAGACCTGGCGTTTGTTCAACACCACCTCCCTCTCAATTGCCGTAACTACATTCCGTGGCTAACGTCTATCACAGGCTTGATACAATCCACTTTGAGGGCTTCATTCTTAGTGCCGACTAACATACATGCACAAGAATGTGTAGTGGCACCGTTAGATACAGTAGACCAATTGCAGCTATTATAGTTTAATTATCCCAAGTATGAAAACCAACATTCTGATCTACGAGGATACGCCAAAATATGATTTATGGCTCAGACTCATACTAGGCGGTGTATTAGCCCTTACTTTCATATTAGGGGTAATTTTCATTTATCAAGATACCGAAGCCGCTGTAGCGATGTTTGGAATAACACTTTTCGATGATTTGTTCAACCGACGTGGTGCCTTTGACATATAAACAATCTCCACCCTCAGGAGTTCCCTCGGTGAAACCCAATAACCACCTCAGGACTTCGGTTAGCTCTGGTTCACCTCACTGACCTTTGACTTACCTCAATAGATAGACCCACTCCCTTATCTTCACCAGGTCCGGGTTGGAACATGGCTCGCGGGTGTAAACAATAGATATCCCGTTTTTCCTCAGGAAGTCGGTGTCGGCGCATCCTCCCTTCAGGAACCTGGCGGCTTCCTGGTCAGTGGGCATGCGACGGGCGTGTATCCTGGTGTAGATATACTTCTGCGTAATAGCACTAAAAGGTGTTGCCTTCCAGGGGTCCAATATCGCCTTACGGTAACCTTCACCCACGTTATTTTCAATCCAGACAAATGCTTCGTAATCCTGCTGGTCAATCATGTGGTAATAAGGCGTATCCTGGCGCTTAGGGAGGGTCATAGCTACTGTGGCACCAATGAGAACCAGGCAGAGGACAATACCTGTTACCCTGGCGGGCAGGGGATTACCCCTCACTAGCCAGCGGGGCAGCCGGAAGCTCCTTATGCCGGCCAGTCCGGCTCCAGCGATGATGCCCAGCATCAGCATCATGAACATTAATCCCCGCTGATACAGTATTGAGACGCCGTAATGGAAGGTATAAAAGGTGACAAGTAAGGCCAGCAAAGCCAGTAAGCCCAATACCAGGCCATAGCTTTTCTTGTCGCCCCTGATTACCAACCAGAAAGTGCCCAGGAGGCCCAAGCTAATGGGTAAATAGCCATAGGTCTTGATAACCATCGGGAAGTCGATATGGGTTGGCACAGGTGTTTGGCTAAGCAGGGATTTTGCCGTGGGCAGCAGCAGCGCGAATATCCAGGGGAAGGGGGCGAGAAATGGGATAGCCAGTGCCAGCGCTATGGCCAGACTGTGCTTGAAGTTGCCTTTTAAATTAAGTAAGAGGTAGGGAGCAAGGACCAGGCCCACGAAAATTGCTGAGGGTGCGTGTATCGCCAGTAAGAAGCTGGCAAAGATAAACAGCGTCAGATAAGACCACACGGTTCTAAAATTGACGGCCAGAAAAAGGGACAGGGGAACATACAGCAGTCCCATAGCCACGGGTACGAGAAAGGCCGGCCCCAGTATTCCCACCGTGGTCGGTATCAGTGCCGTACAGAAGGCAGCTTCCCAGCCAAATCCCCACCGCCGGGCCATAACATAAACTGACAGGACGGTAACGGCGAAAATAACGCTCGGGGAATATCTGAAGATGGTGAGCCAGGAAATTCCGCTAATCCGGTGAAACATGCCTAAGAATAAGTGAAAGCCAGCCTCCAGGTTGGTACTAAGACCCACGACTCTATGACCGAAAAATGGGTCAATAACGCCAGTATTGGCCGCCTTAAGCATCGCCTTGGAGTAGGCCAGGTGTACCCACTCATCTATATGCACCAGGTAAGGGTAGTTTTGATTGGGAATGAAAGCAATGTAGACGGCCAGTGCCAGTATAGGCACGAGTTTCAGGTAATCAGACTTGGCTAGCTGCCACCAATTCGGCCAACTCATCAGCTAATCCGTTCACACCAACCGAGCCAGTACCAGAGTATTGACAATACCAACTCCAGTTGGCATCAGCTCGGGTGCTTACCTCTACCTTCCCCCGATGAATTCAAATATTTTTACTTCCGGGACGGTTTTTCCGTCACCGGGAAGCCCAACCGCATCATCGGAGCTATAAATTAACCGGTAATCTTCTAAAGCGCCCAAGGGCACCGGACTGGCAAACGGATTAGTGCCGACCACCTGGTGGTTGCCGGTCTTCTGGCTCGAGACATAGGCGGTTGCCTCTTCGTAGCTGGGTAATACCTGAACATAGGTGATTAGCTTAAAGGATACGCCTTCCCGGCTCATCCGTTCCTCCCAGGAAATTACCGTTGACCCTTCCGGAGTTACCGTTTTGCCGTCAAAATTATACAACCTGACCACTAACGAGCGGTAGTATTCAGGGTAGAAAAGAGTTACCGGCACAAGCTTGTTTTCCTGTGGCAGGTAATAGATACCATAGAACTGGTTCTTGTCCATCCCCGCATAGGTGGCAATGGCGAAGAATTTCATTATGGTTGTTGGGTAGTCAATAACCAGGTAGGCAGGGTTCAGCTCCGGGATACTTTGCCGGGCTGAATCTTCATCCTGAGACAAAAAGAGTTGAGCGGTGGGAACTCTGCCCAAGCCGCCGGGATTAGCACTTGGGAGACGGTGCGCAATCCGCATAATCCAGTAGCCATAATCCCACCAGGCGGTAACCCCGTAGGCTGAATCGGGATAATCGTATTCCTCATCCGGCGGAGGCGGCTCGTATATCTCATAATAAAAGCTGGCATCGCCAAAAGGCTCCGGGGAATTCTCCTTCAGCCAGGTAAGGGAGCTCACCCAGGCGTCTGAGGGAGCAAAACGCGCCTGTCGGGCGATAGCCATTGTCGGCTTGATGTTGGGGAAGAAAACAGCGAAAAAGATAATTATTATAGCCAAAGCTGTGTTTACGTATGTTATGGCGGGACCAAGCCCCTTGCTCTTGGAGAAAATAAGCCGCAGGAATTGCCAGGAGAGGTAACCGCTGAGCAGGGCCGCATTGACGACAAAGTAGTAGGCAAACCGGCGCTGCCCTATCATAGCCAGAAAAATTATTAAGCTCCACACCGCCAGGAGGCTTTTCTCAGTACTACCGTGCTTAATTGTAAGGTAGATTAAAATGAGGAGTGCGATAGGAGCAAGATAAAAACTGGTGGTGAAATTACCCCAGCCAAGAGCAGTAGTGAATTTGCCCCCGGGGGAAAGTAGCGGCTGCATTTCCATGGTGGTGCGGGCAACCGCTCCCGGGGCGAAGATACTGAATTGGCCCAGCATTATCCCAAACCAGTACTGATTAATAGCATAAAAGACACCCAGGCCTACCGCAGCCAACCCCAGTAGGCTAAGCGGATAATACCGCAACCTGATTTTCCGCAATGTCATCTGCCGGGAGATGAACCACAGGACTAGTGGAGCAAGTGGAGCGATACTGAGGAATATTAAGTAAAATGCACCCCGCGAAAATGGTGCGTATATTATCAGGGAAACCAGTAAGACAATAACGCCAATCAAGCACAGATAGTCGGGGGACTTGCGCCTCAGGTGGTCAATAACGAACTGGACTACGAAGAAAACAGAGATAATAAAGACAAACAGTGGCCCCCCGAACCAGGTGATAAGGTAAATACCCAAAAAAATACCACTGAGCAGGCTGTAAATAATGGGCCTGGCGATTGTTGCCCAATCACGGCGCCGGAGGTGACTGAAGGTTAATCCACTTACTCTTGAAGCTTTGATTGCCAGCAGCAGGAATAACATGGCCGTGGCACTCAACAGGGTCTCGGCAACATGGTGGTCAGTAAAGCCCAATATTGAGCGGCCCAGAAATTCCCCGGGCAGTACGGCTATTAAACCGGCGGATATGAGCCCTGCCCAGTGACCGAATAGCGCTCTACCGGCAAAATAGACCGGGATAACGGCCAGAGCCCCCAGAAACGCGGGGAAATAGACACCGACCACATCGATAACCTGTTGGGTTGGTGAACCTAGTGTGATTACCCATATAATACCAGCCAGAAGCCAGTCAAAGAAGGGTGGCATCGCCATCCAGCTACCCGTTGGGTAGACGAAGTAGGGATCAAATTCAATGAGACGGGGGAAGTTGTGGACCAGATTGTCAACCACGCGCATATGGTAGTAGGCATCAACCCCGGTAAACTTTATGACGTCGCCACCGAAAACCTGGTCATAGGGAAGGTAAACTCGGATGTACAGGGAAATACCGAAGAACAGGGCTAGCACTACGCTGGTAGACAATTTCGGGAATAGCTTGCTGGCATTCACTTTTCTAGCTCCCAAATAAAGTTACCGCTATTTCAGCCATTGTACCACGCTTTACCTCTGTGCTACACGCTAGGTCGGGATGGCAGGAAACCTGTTTTTCCACCGGCTTTTCCGGTCCTCAAGGTATCTGGCCAGAATATGGGGGAAATATTGCCTATTGGCTATGTTGGTGCTACAATCATCTTAAGTTGGGGCATTTATGTTAACGTACATCACGGTATTCCCAGACTCGTCTCAGCATTAAAATAGATTGTACACTAATAGGGCAGTCAAAATCTACAGATGAAACTGGATATCGGCTGTGGCAGAAACAAAAACCAGGGCTTCGTTGGCCTGGATATCAGCCCGGATAGCCGTGCCGATATTATTGCCACTGTCTTGAAGCTTCCTGTTAAGGACGAAGGGGTAAGCGAAATTAACTGCTCCCATCTGGTTGAGCATCTTTACCCGGAAGAAGCGCAGAAGCTCTTTGATGAAATCTACCGGGTTCTACAACGCGGGGGAAAAGCCACGATTAAAATTGACCGGGACTGGACAAAACGTAGACTCCTAAAAAAAGACCCTGAACACAAGTACAGATATAGCGAGAAGGAAATTAAAAGTATGGTTCAAAAATTCCGCTCTAAAAAGGTGAAGCGAAGGATTTACCTCTTTGACTACAGGTTAAGAACAAAAATATTCGTGCAGTTGGTAAAATGAGAACTATAGGTTGGTACGTCTTTGCCTAGGAATTTATCATTTCATCCCCAGGGTTACCGAGGATGATAAACTGCCCAGAAATAGCAACTAAAACCCCAAGGTGCTGAGATAATAGGGATGTCTAGGGGATGTCCCATGTTAGGAGTGAAGGATAGCTATATATAAATGATGTTAGAGGGTAATAGTTATTGAAAGTAATACTCATAAATCCCTTGAGTGAGTTTGTCTCCAAGGATATTATGCCGCCATTGGGATTGGCATGGATTGCTGCTGTTCTAGAGAAGAACAATGTGAGTGTACGGATTATTGATGCACTTGCAGAAAGAAAAGACTTGGAGAATGTAGCTCATGAGGTTGAAGGTTACCGGCCAGACATTGTGGGAATAACTTGTGTCACCCACACGCGTCATGAGGTTTTTCGCACAGCAAATATTATCAAAGAGACCTGTCCCGATGCCACCATTGTTATAGGTGGTCCTCATGTTACTTTTACTGCTGAGGATTCTTTACGTAATGTTCACTCTGTTGACGTTATCGTCAGAGGAGAGGGGGAGGTTACATTCCTAGAACTTTTAAGAGCATTAGAGGCGGGCACAGACTTGACCAAGGTCAAAGGAATCTCATTTCGAAATCGAGAAAATATTATCCATAATCCCCCTCGTCCTTTTATGGAAGATTTAGATTCGCTGCCCTTCCCCGCTCGACATTTATTGCCAATGGGGAAATATGATTTTAAGATCCCATTAACCAAAGTAAGAGCGACTAATGTTTTAGGCAGCCGAGGTTGTCCTATGGGTTGCATATATTGCTCAACTTCTACCATGTGGGGTAAGAGAATAAGGATGCGAAGCCCGTCAAATATTTTAGATGAGATAGAGCAAATAGTGGAAGAGTATGGCATTAAGGGCATATACTTCTTTGACGATACATTTACCTTCCACAAGAGAAGGACGATTGAGATATGTGATGAGATAATGAGAAGGGGGCTTGACCTTACATGGTTTTGTGAGTCTAGGGTGGATGTTGTTGACTATGAATTGCTAACTAAGATGAAAGAGGCAGGTTGTAAAATAATTTCCTTCGGGATTGAATCTGGCTCACAAAGGATGTTAGATACTATAAAAAAGAAGGCAAGTGTTGAGCAATCTATCAACGCTATTAATCTTTGCAAAAAAGTTGGCATAAAATCAAAGGCCTTTTTCATGTATAGTCTACCCGGAGAGCTTCCCCAAGATATAGAAGCAACTACCCGATTGGCTCTCGATTTAAGCCCTGACATAAGTGTATCTGGAATGTGTGATATCAGGCCAGGGACAGAACTCGAGGATATTGCCAAAGAAAAGAATATAATCCCAGATGAATTTTCATGGGCCAAGGAAAGGAGTCTTCCGCCAAAATTCAGACAAAAGGAGCTTCCAGAAGAAGCAATAAGGGAAATTAAAAGAAGGGTGGCGGTGGAATATTTTCTCCATAGACCTGTTCCCCTTCTAAAGTGGGTAATAAAGGAGAATATTAAGCTCATACCACGTCTAAGCGAACTTTTTTCTATCCTCATATCTATAATAAGAGGGAAATACTAGTGAATATATTGATAATTACATTATCGTTGTCAGAAGCAAACGGAATAGGACGCTATTCGGTGAATGTTATCAACGGGCTTTCAAAACATTGTGACCGAATTGACGTGCTGGCCCCAAAAAAGAACGAGGTCTCCAACGCGCTTAACAAAAAATGCAACGTTTACCAAATATTGCCTTCCATGGGACGATTAACAAACCCTTTAGTTTTGTTCTATTATGCACTCTCAATCCGGAAATTTATTAAGAAGGCAGATATGGTCCATTCTTTCATGGATTATCCCCATGCAGTTCTGGGCGCGCTGGGCGCAGCTATTGCCAGAAAGCCTTTCATTATGACCGCTTTCGGGACTTACGCTATCAAGCCATTAAACCACCCAATACATGGAAAGCTACTCAAATTCGCCTATAGGAGCGCCGATAGAGTCCTCTGCATTAGTAAGTTTACTGAAAATGAAATATTAAAGAGAGTCACTTTAAATAATCTGCAGGTTATTCCTGGTGGAGCTAACTATAAGAAATTTCAGATAAATAAAACTAAGGCTGATATGGGTAAAAAAGTAATCCTGAGTGTTGGCGCCATAAAGCCAAGAAAAGGGCAGGATGTATCCATAAAGGCTTTGGCAAGGGTTCGAGAGATTATCCCTAATGTCGATTATTATATCGTTGGAGGGATACACAGCAGGAGATTCTACAATGAACTTCAAGATCTGGCCAGAGATTTAAAGGTTGAAGATGCCATTCACTTCGTGGGTGAAATTAGCGAAGACGAGAAGTTGATTGATATGTATTACTCCTGTGATGTTTTTGTATTAACATCTAGATATATAGACGATAATTTTGAGGGTTTTGGCTTTGTTTACCTTGAAGCGAATGCTTGTGGCAAGCCGGTAATAGGGACGTACGACTGCGGTGCTGAAGAGGCTATCATTGACGGCTACAATGGTCTACTGGTGCCGCAAAACGAGCCAGGAAAAACGGCCGAGGCGATTGAGTATTTATTGAATAACCCGGAAGTTGCTCAGAAAATGGGCGAAAATGGCCGAAGAAAGGCCGAGGAATTATCCTGGGAAAATCTAGCAAAAAGAATAGCCGTGGTATATGAGTCAGTCTTAAATAAAACAAAAGGAGCGCCTGCAAGTGGTTGGAAAAGAGTCGGTTAAGAGAGTTCTCATTACTGGTGGAGCGGGGTTTATCGGGAGCAACTTGGCTGAGCGTTATCTTGATAGAGGACACCGGGTGAATGTTTTCGATAACCTCTCCCGGCCTGGCGGGGGGGCGGTAAAGAATATTGAGTACTTGGTGAACAAATATAAGGTCAACCCTTATTTTAAATTTGTGGAGGGCGATGTCAGAGATTTAGGCCAGCTCAAGAGGGTGATGGCAGATATTGAAGCCGTATTTCACTTTGCGGGTCAGACGGCGGTGACCACTTCGCTCACTGACCCGGTGGATGATTTTGATACCAATGCCCGCGGAACCTTTAACGTCCTGGAAGCAGCCAGAGGCCTGGACTCGGACCCTACGATAGTCTACACCTCAACCAACAAGGTATATGGTGACCTGACCCGGAAGCCGGTCAAGCTCGTTGAAAGGGAGAAAAGATGGGGCTTTGCCGATGAAGAGTACTCCGAAGGCATAGATGAAAACTATCCCCTTGATTTTGAAGCACCTTACGGTTGTTCCAAGGGAACTGGCGACGCCTACTGTCTGGAGTATGCCCGGACCTTCGGACTCAAGACAGTGGTGTTTCGGATGTCCTGCATCTATGGCACGGGACAGCATCCTACAGAAGATCAGGGGTGGGTTGCCTGGTTTATGCGCCGGGCTATGGAAAAAAGCCCGATAACCATCTATGGAGATGGCAAGCAGGTGCGGGATATCCTCTTTATAACTAATCTTCTGGACGCCTTCGACAAAGCTGTGGAGAACATCGAGCAAACCAGAGGGAAGGCATATAACATTGGTGGCGGGAGAAAGGATTCTATTTCTATAATGGAGTTACTGGAGTTTCTGGAGAAGGACCTGGACATAAAGCCTTCTGGAGTAAGCTTCGATCCCTGGAGGGTCGCTGACCAGCGGATTTACATTAGCAATACCGCTAAGGCAAAAATGGATTTTGGCTGGGAGCCGAAGGTAAGCATGGAAGAAGGGTTAAGAGAGCTCTACCGATGGATGAAATTGGCTACGGGGAATGCGTCATGAAAATGGAAAGGATGAATATTTTAATCTCCACATCATCATTTGCCGAATATGACAAATCAATACTAGACGATATACCAGAGGAATTTAATGTTATCCTGAACCCATATAAAAAAACATTGAACGAGGCTGAAACAGGGGAACTGCTGGTTCAGTATGAAGTGAATGGATTAATTGCCGGAGTTGAGCCGCTAACCATGGAGGTATTGACGGCAGCAAATGCTCTGAAAGTCATTTCACGCTGCGGTGCCGGCCTGGACAATGTTGACCTGAAGGCAGCGGCCAAGCTGGGCATAAAAGTATTTAATACGCCTGATGCTCCCACAAATGCGGTGGCCGAGCTTACATTAGGATTAATTCTTAACTGTTTGCGTAAAATATCCTTTTCTGACCGGGGGATACGGAAAGGAACCTGGAGAAAGACTATGGGCAATTTGCTCCAGGGCAGGGTTGTGGGCATTATCGGTTTTGGTCGGATAGGCAAGACGGTCGGTAATCTGGTAAGGGCGTTTGGTGCAAAAGTCATCTATAATGACTTGGTAAAAGACTCCGAATTTGACTGGGCTAGATGTGTTAAATTAGACGAGCTTTTGAGGTCGGCTGATATTATCAGCCTGCACGTGCCGCTGGTAGATACTGTAGATACTAATGATTATTTTATCAACGCCAAAAAAATATCTCTCATGAAGGAAGGAGCTATACTAATAAACACTTCTCGAGGCAGTCTGGTTGATGAGGATGCCCTTTATGATACCTTAGATGCGGGTAAACTTGCGTCCGCTGGGTTTGACGTTTTTGAAAAGGAGCCATATTCCGGCAAGCTCACTGAACTTGATAACGTGTTGCTAACCTGCCATATTGGCTCTTATGCCATTGAGTCTCGTATTTTGATGGAAAGGCAGGCACTTGAAAACTTATTGAAAGGATTAAGCAAATGAGGGCTATAGTCTTTGGTGGTTCCGGTTTCCTGGGCAGCCATGTGGCGGATGCTTTAACTGCTGCCGGACATAAAGTCAGAATCTTTGATATGAAACAGTCCCCTTATTTAGAAGAGGGGCAAGAGATGATAGTAGGAGACATACTTGATGAAAGCGCAGTTAGCAGTGCTACAGAAGGCTGTGACGTTATTTATAACTTTGCCGCTATTATGGATATTGAGGAGGCAGAAAAACGTCCGCTTGATACGGTTAAATATAATGTGCTTGGAAACTCGATAATCCTGGAAGCGGCTAGAATAGCTAAAGCCGAAAGGTTTATTTTTGCCAGCTCGATATACGTATACTCTGAGACAGGCTCTTTATATAGAAGCAGTAAGCAGGCCTGTGAACTGTTTATTGAAAGCTACTGGCAGGTTTACCGGTTGCCCTACACTATTCTAAGATACGGCTCTTTATACGGAGGCCGTGCTGATAATAGGAATATGGTTTACCGATTTCTATATCAGGCCCTGACCGAAGAGTACATAACTTATTATGGCACCGGTGATGAACAGAGGGAATTTATTCATGTTGAGGATGCCGCTAAGGCTAGCGTAGAAATATTAGGAAAAGAATATGAGAATGAGTGTATCATCCTGACGGGTCGGCAGAGCATGAGAATCAAGGACTTTTTGATTATGATTAGAGAAATGATGGGTAATAAGATAGACATAGAACTCAAAGAACCGGTGTCCTATCCCCACTATCAGATAACGCCGTACTTTTTCAGCCCCAGAACAGCCAAGAAACTTACCCTGAATCTTCATACAGATTTAGGACAGGGAATCCTAAACCAACTGGAGGAAACACACAAAGAACTGCATGCAGAACAAGAATGATACACAGGTGGTGGTACGGAATTCCTCCAGCGAGGAAATTGTATGAGTGGTGAAGTAAGGTCTGGTGAAAATAGTAATCTTTGATTTTGATGGTGTGCTGGTTGATTCGGTAGATATTAAGACGAGGGCCTTTGCCAAGTTATTTGAGGATAAATCCCCGGAAATTGTCGAGGCGGTAGTTGCGCATCATCTTGGCCACGGAAGTATGTCTCGCTTCGACAAGATAAGCTACTACTATAAGGAATTTCTAAAGCAGCCGCTCACCGATGATATGCTTAATAGCCTTTGTAACCGATTTGCCGAGATTGTAGTTGAGGAGGTAATCAGAGCCCCTTACGTAAAAGGGGCAAAGGACTTTCTGGATAATTACAGCAGGCTATATGAATGCTATGTTGTCTCCGGCACACCTGAGGATGAATTGAGAGAACTCATAACGAGAAGGAATATGAATAACTATTTCCGTGGTGTATATGGGGCACCCAGAAAAAAAGTCGAGATTATCAAAGAAATCTTGGACACTACGAACTGTAACCCTCAGGAAGCTGTCTTCATCGGTGATGATTTGCCGGATTATGACGCGGTAAAAGTGAATGGAGTTAAATTTATCGGGGTGGTAAGCGATAAAAACAACCTGTTATCCTCCCTGGATATAACAAAGATACCGGACCTTTCCTCGTTGGCGGAAGTTTTGGGAGCGATTTGATGACTAACGTGGCTATCATAACGGCAAGGGGAGGCAGCCAATCCATCCCGGATAAGAATACGATAGATATCTGTGGGAAGCCGGCGCTTGGATACGTTATCGAGGCGGCCAGGGAGGCAAGCCTTATTAATGAAGTCTATGTAACCACTGACTCCGAGAAGATAAAAGAGGTAGGATTGAAGTATAACTGCCGAATTATTGATAGGCCACCCCACCTCTCCCTGCCGGATACCAATCATGGGGATGTAATGGCGCAGGCGGTGGATATTGCCCGGAAAGAATATCCTGACCTGAACATTGTTACCGTCCTTCTGGGTAACACCGTTATGGTTAATGGGAAGCTAATCGACTTATCCATTCAAATCTTAGACAAGAATCCAGAATACGACTCCGTTATGAGCGTTTGGGAAGCGGGGGATGACCACCCTTACCGGGCATTAAAGATTGGCGAAGACGGCTTTCTGGAATCATTTCTTAACATAGAAGCCGGCACATCAAGACAGTACTACCCGAAGGTTTATTATTATGACCAGGGGGTCTGGACCTTCCGGTACCAGTGTGTCTATCAAAGGGATGGCCCAACTCCGTGGTGGTGGATGGGAAAGAGATGTTTTCCTGTTATCCGGAACTGGGTTACCGGCAGGGATTTCCACTCCCAGTTGGATTTAAGAATAGCCGAGTTCTGGATTCAGAATAACTGTCGTGATGAAATTAGCAATCTAGCGGAAATAGAGAAACTGCTGGGGAAGAGTTCTGACGTGAAGTAGTATTCAGGCTATGTCATAATGTAATTGGATTATCTAAGGGTGTGTGATGAAAAGACTTAATGTTGTAATTGTGGGTGCCGGACGCTCTGGTGGTGAGCTTATAATGCGACCGTTAAAAAGTTTAGCCAATGTGAACGTATGTGCCCTTTGTGATACCAATATTGAGCTTGCCCAGAAAGTAGCCAGGGAAAATAATATTACAGATGTTTATTCTTCCCTGGAAAAAGCCCTAGATAGACAAGATGTGCAGCTTGTTTGTATTTCAACTCCGCCAGAAAGTCACTTTGAGCTGGCAAAATTAGCCATGGAAAAGGGTTGTGCTGTTTTAGTGGAAAAACCATTCACGAATACTTTGACCGAGGCAGAAGAGCTTAAAAAAATACAAGAGGTAACCGGATCAACAATTACTGTGATTCATAACCATAAATTTATGCCTGGGATGGTAAAAGCTCTGGATATTTATAAAAGCGGAAGAATAGGGGATATAATATACATTGACAGGTATTGGATTGAACTAGGACGCACTCATCGGTTAATAGGAGACCCGTCATCTTGGGTTCATAAGATGAGGGGTGGTGTATGTTGTGAGACTATGCCCCATCTTATCTATCAGGTGTATCAGTTTGTCGGTGAAATGGATGTTAAGCAGGTTTATGCTTACAAAAAGAATGAAAAGCTGCCTTGGGTTATTGCCGATGAGGTTACAGTCGTACTTGAATCCCTTTCAAATAAACTTATTATGATAAAATATTCAGCAAATGCTACAGAAGCTCATCGAAAAGGTGGCCTTACGAGAATGATAATAACTGGGACGAAAGACAGTATTCATTGTGATTACCACGACGCGTTTATTTTAAGAACTCAGGATAATCCCTCGCTTTTCAAAAGAGGCTTAAAGGCCGTGGCTGATTTATCAAAGAATAAGTTATCTAAGAGACAAATAAGTGTTGGTTCTGGCCATGGAATATTCATTAACAAGTATATCGAATATCTCACGGGTAGCGGTGAAAATCCTGTTCCCATTGAAGAAGCTCTTCATGCAATAAAACTATGCACTGAAATTGCTGAGATGATAGAGAAATCGGTTAAGAGGCTGGTGTAACTAGGTAAAAAGAGGATTAGTATGCTTAAAATAATGCTTGTAAATTTGCCTATAACGGACGCGAATGCTGCTTTTTTCCCCTACGGCTTGGAATCAATAGCTTCGTATCTGAAATCAAAAAATATTGAAGTGGAAATATGTGACGCTGTGGCAGAAGATTTAAATGAAAAAGGCATCGTGAAAAGCATCGAGAATTGGGGAGGAAAAGTTGTTGGCATTAGCGCCATGTCCACTCAATACCAAATAGTAAAAAATCTTTCAAGATTGATTAAACAAAGTATGCCCGATGTGAAAATTATTTTAGGTGGGTTGCTGGCAATATATTCATATGATGTTGTCCTCCAAAATACTCAAGTGGATATTTGTGTAGTTGGTGAGGGGGAATTAATTAGTGAAGAACTATTGACCTCATTAGATAAGCTCGATTCGGTTAAAGGCATTGCTTTTAAGAGAAACGGCAGGATTAAATTTAACGGGTACGGCGAGATTATAAAAGACATAAATATGTTACCTCCAACTAATTATGAAATGCTTGATATGGATAAATATGCTAAAAGCATACTAAGAGCTACTGGGGGTTCAATTATTTCAAACCGTCTCAGAACAAAAGAGAAGAAAATAATGATTTATTTAACAGGTAGGGGATGCCCATATAATTGCACTTTTTGTTCCAAAATCTCCAGATTTGTTAGATTGAAATCAATTGAAAGAATTGCCTGTGAGCTTAACATATTGAAAAATAAATACAACATTTACGGATTGTCAATCGTTGACGAGCTATGTGTGATAAGCAAGAAAAGGATATTTGATATTTGTGAAGCAATTAAACCATTTAATTTTGTATGGGATTGTCAAGCACGAGTAGATCTGGTTGACCCTGAAATCTTAATAAAAATGAGGGAAGCAGGATGTATCGGAGTTGCCTATGGGATAGAATCCGGAAGCCAAGAAATACTCAGCAAGATTAATAAAGGAATTAACGTTAAAGATACTGAAAATGCCATAAAGTGGACTGAGGATGCAGGGATGCAGGTCAAAGTAGATCTAATATTTGGATTTCCCGATGATACAACCGAAACAGTGCAAGAAACAGTTGATTTGTTTAAGAGGTTAGGTCATCCAGGACGGCGATTTCTTTTATTAACACCTTTGCCCGGCTCAGAAATATATGATATGGCAAAGAAACAGCGAAAAATAATTGATGAAGAGAAGTATCTTACTAGCATAAGCGGAACATTTCCCACGAAATATAACCTAAACGGTTTTACTAATCTCACACGGTTTGAAGACGAAGATTTTCTCGCATTCCTAGATAATGCGGAAAAAGCTATGATTCGCAACTATCATATTCATTTAATAAAACATCCTTTAGCTATCTGGAAAAGGATAATAAAACCTTCATTAGAAAATCCAAAATATTTTGTTAAATCTTTCCTTAATATGTTAAGGACTAGTTTGCCCAAAGTGTTAAAGTATAAATGATATTCTTCTGTTCAACAATGCGTATTTCAAGGTATTTTGGAGTGGAAAGCAATATAATGAATTCAATCATAATGTCTAAAAAAAGTTTCTCTTTCCTAAAAGGAATACCTTTTCGTGAGATCAAGCGCTTGCTTTACTATAAAGTAAAGCGCTTTCAGAATAAATATTATGGTCGACCAATGGTATGTTGGGATGGTAGAGTTTTTCAACCTCTCAGGCTGCATTTCGTCATAACTAATCGTTGTAACGCAAGGTGTCCACACTGTTATTTCATTCAGCAAGACAAAAATTACTTTGATAAGCCGGGTATAGATATTCCTTTTAATCAGTTCAGGAGCATCTTCGATTATTATGCTCCGCTGATACATACTTGTTCGCTTGAAGGAGGAGAAGCCTTATTGCACCCCGAAATCTGGAGGATTATTGATTACATAGATAGTAAGAAAATAAATATAACCTTCAATACCAACGGTATGGCAATTTACAGTAACCTCGATGAGATTATTCGTTCCAAGCTAAAGAACCTGACAGTAAGCCTTGATGCTATTACCGCTGAGGAATATATTTCCCAGAAGGGAATATCAAATAAGAAAGTATTTGATAGTTGCGTGAACGGAATAAAGGAATTAGTTAAGTTGGGAAAAAGACAGGGAGGAAGTCCACTTAATGTTAATATTAGTTTTGTAGTTAATAAGAATAATGTCAATCAAATGCCGGACATGATCCGTTTTGGAGAGTCCTTAGGGGTGGGTCAGGTAATATTGCAAAACATGCACACAATGGACCTTATTGAGAATAAGTGGTCACAATTTCTTTCGCTGCAACCCGAAGATGTAGATTCAGTCTTTAAGGAGATTATGTCCCGGAATGATTATAAGGTGTCTGTTTCTTTGCCGTTTGTATTCTCAAAAGAAAACGAAGACTTCTATTGTGCCTCGCTCTTTAATCAGGCAATCGTAAATTATAACGGTAATTTCTCCCCCTGCTGCCATATTGGGTGTGACCAAAAGTATGGGAATTTCTTTGACTCCTCTCGAGCCTATAATTCGGAAGCCATAAGAGATTTACGCCGGTCTTTTATTGACGGAAATATACCGTCATTCTGTAAATACTGTAGCCGGCGGTATAGGCAGACATGGATGTTTACTGTGAGACCTAGTAAGTGGCAGGTGAAAAATTGGGAGCATAAGTAAGCACCCATTTGAAGGTCATTCGGTAAAGGGTGCCGATAGAAACTCTGGAAAAGAGAAACATGCCCGATGATGGCGAGAATAACCAGACAGAATAATCAACTACTGATATATGATTCCAAGGACGACCTTTTAAAGAGCTTTGATGTTAAAGATAAACTTCAGCGAGCTCTCGAGCTACTAAAGCAGCTCAATTCCCTGAAAACAGTTGATGGCATTCCCATATACAAAACCAGAATATTCAATGGTATATCCGTTTGGTCGTTTCACCAGCACGTAGTGTTCTGGAATTCCTTGGTTCCCTATGTCAGGTATGAAGAAACAATAAAGTTCTTGCTAGATAACAAAGTTGAAAAGGTAACCCTTGATAGCAATATAGGGGGTCTGACTGAATATCTGAGAATAAATGGCATCGAAGTGGCTGGTAATTCCGCCAGGACTTGGGCTAAACTGCCTTCCCCCCTGCCTGAAATAAACAGGATAATTGGGACTATACTTACCTTTTTGGCATTCCTGAAGCTCTTTAGTCGCAAATCCACTCTGTTAGTCTACACTCCGGATAAGTTTTCCCAGAAGCATGGCTGTGATTTCAGATTCTATCCCGTTTATGAGTACATAAACGGAAGGGGGATTCACTATACTGAAGTATTTCATACCCTTCTGGGGCGTGAGTTCCTGAGAAATCTTATCAAGCGAAGGAGACTGGCTTTATATCTGGAATGCCTGCCAGTATTCCCTGCCAAAAGCAAAAACACCAGTGGTGATTATGACCTTTCCGCCATTGACTCACATAACAGCAAATATTTTCTTTATCTTCTAAAGGTGATAGACCGCCTCTCCCAAATCAGCCTTAAGCGCATAAAGAGTCTAGCCTGGTTGCTAAAATTTACCAGAATAAAAGTCCTGATTGCTATAGATGATGTCAGGTACACTAACGAGCTTATTGTTGCTTGCAGGTTAAACGGTATAAAGACATATGGATTTCAGCATGGTCATTTTACTAAATACCATGCCGGCTGGATGAATTATGATATTCCAAAAGACCTATCAGTAACTTTTGATAAGCTATTTGTCTGGAATGAATACTGGCGAAAGGTTTTACTTTCTTACAGCACCCAGTATGATGAAAATAATCTGGAAATAGGTGGAGCATTGAGGGAATTGGAACCAATAGACTATAAGAAAAAGGAGCCTAAAACGAAAAAGGTATCTGATTTGGGCATACTGGTCCCCTATGAAACCTTTGCCCCCAAGACAGAAGTGGGAGAATACGTGAATCGGTTTATTGATCTAGGCATCAAAGTCTTCTTTAAGCTTAGACCCGATGTTCCCTACAATCTTCAATTTGACCAATACAATATCAAACACAGAGACAAGGTAGAACCAGTTGTGGATATTAATGAAGGTCTATTGGCTGAAGTGGATGCCATTGCCGGCGTATACAGTACTTTTCTGAATGAAATGCTCTTTTATGAAAAGCCGGTGCTACTCTTTGAGACATCGCTTGACCTGGGGCATCAATTGGTAGACGATGGTCTGGTGCTGGTGCTCAAGAAGCATTCAGACGCCTCTCTTTTGCTGAATTATATCAACAATTACACTAGTAAGAAGTCACAGGCTTGGCCGCCTGCTAATATAAAATTGAAAGAGACCTTGGATAGTTTATTGCTATAAATAGCTTAGGTCACACGTAAATAAGAGGCATTCTATAGGGGCCCAATCAATGGATTTTTCACATCTCTTAATCTCGGATCCTCAATCCTTGCTGGTGAGTCGTGATACATGCTTGGTATGTGGTAATCATCAGAATCGCTATATATTGGATTTAGATCTCAGTGCGATGGATACGTTTTGGCAGCACCCAAAAATCCAAGCTAGGCGATATATTCACCATCTGAAGTCGGTATGTCCATTTCAAGTGTACGAGTGCCCTCGTTGTGGATTTATATGGCAAAGAAATGTACTTCGCTCAGATGCCGAAACATGGCTATATCAAGCGGAACCGATAGGTCGTGGACCGGGAAGTCGAGCGGCTAAATATAGAAGTGGGGGTGGTGAATTTACTTACTATAAGTCGCTTAACCAGGTGGCTTCTGGTATATATTATCTATTCAGAAAAAACCCCGGCGAGATAAAGATTTTAGATTTTGGGGCTGGATGGGGTGATTTTACTTTGATTGCCAAGTCTTTTGGATATGACGTATGTGTTTGTGAGGTAGATGATGATAAAATAAATTATTTTGAAAATATGAACATAAAAAACATAACAATTCCGTCTAAGCAAAAGTTCGACTTCATATTTACTTCTGATACCTTTGAGCACATATCCGAAGTTACTAGCGTTCTCAGGCTACTATTGACCCAACTAAAGGAGGCTGGTTATATCTATATATCTGTGCCAACCGTTAAGTCTAACAGGATAGTTAAGGATACGTCAGCAGCTTTATTAAAGGCAATTCGTCCTTTTGAGCATATCAATATCTTTAGCCCTAAAAGTCTCAGGTTGTGGGGCATTAAGAATGGTCTTAAGCCGGCTCATTTCGGGGGATATCTAATAGAGACACGAGAGAGATTTAACTATAAGTCCATCATTAAGCAATACATTTTGAAGGGATGGAGAAGTTGGTTTACAACCAACCAGCTATTCAAGAAACAAACGAGTTGAAGGCTTTTCTGGCGCGTGCTGGTGGTTTAGTGAATTGGGATAAGAAATGTCCATAGGGCAAGCCCTTCCGCTGAAGTCAAATCCACTCTGCCTCTTTTTGATCTCAGCTAGGACTTGGTGAAGATTTGGGGCCAATCCACCCTGCCTCCCACCACGAATATATCATGATAAATAGCCCGGTTATCAGCTTGGTGAGGACTAGACCCAGAAGACCGAAATTTAATATAAGAACGATAAGTAGCCCGGTTCTGAATACTATGCGGGCTATTTCAAGCCGAAGTAGTTCTTTCACTTTTCTTTGAGCCGGGAAGAGAGCTTTAAAGAATATCGAAGTCGGCACTCCGAAAATCAAGGCGGCGAGTAGAATTTGGGAATATAGAACAGAATCTATATACCTTTGAGAATATAGAAAAGGAATAAGATATGGAGATAATGCAATTGAGATTGCAGCGACAATGGCGGTGACCAGCACCAAATACGCATACCTTTTTTTTACCGCGGCATAAGCTTGTTTCTCTTTCATT
>SDBU01001182.1_pt1 | contig 38016 bp, 58 predicted proteins | sample 2277071 | NCBI WGS metagenome assembly SDBU01 (sample SAMN10397929, study PRJNA504765) | marine sediment metagenome | isolation source: marine sediment core GS08_GC12, 126 cmbsf | place: Arctic Ocean: Gakkel Ridge, Loki's castle | collected 2008 | reverse complement strand
GTCTCACAGTACCTTTTTATTTCAGGGGCTTACGCGGCTTGATGCGATCCTAAGCGTCTAAATCTTTCGCGTTGCCGTCGTCTTTGGTTGCATGCCCTGCGCCGCTCTTTGAAATCATCCAGGCGCTCACCGGCATGGCGCTTCTTTGATATTGGCAGTTGCTTCTTGCTCATCTTTCATTTCTCCTTTCTATTCGCTGACCATTCAACAACTTACAGCGGCCCTTTGCACAACTCAACAGCCTGATCTTCTGTCCACCCCTCCTCTATCAGCGTCTTGAACTTCTCCCTTCGCAACCGTGCATCTACCTTAAGATATTCAATATAATCAGGCATGATATCTCGCATTTTTCTAACCGCTTGCTTAAGTTCATCGGCAGTCCCGCCGCCTTTCAATAGCTTTAGCTTATCCATTACGATCCTTTAGCTGTCCTCTCTATTTGGTTGTTGGACGGCTGTTAGTTCCTCTTTTTTACTATGTAGCCTTTCGGCACCCCTCATTTAACCGCCAGCCTCACCATGGCGGCACCGCCCATTACCGTTGTTGTTTAGATTACTCTCAATATTAAATACATGTTGGCCCCACGCCCGCTCCTTTGACAATGATTATCTCAATGTCGGCATCCTCATCCTCTATTATATCACACAAATAAGAGAGGGATTTCTCTGATAGCCCGGTCTTTGTACTTTCAAATTTATCCTTTCTGACGGCTTCTACAATTAGCCTGTGCCCACTACCCTCTCTGTTTGGTACTTTCGTTATTTTTATCATCACGCCCTCCCATCATGCGCGCAAACTTTTTATACTTACGCTCAACCTTCTCTTCAAAGTGCCGAGCAACTATGCCTTCGAATGGTCCCCATGGTATCAACGTTGACCACCAAGACGCTGCTACCTCATACGATATGAGATAGCCCTTGAAGGCGTGCATTGACTTTCTAAGGTGCCGGGTCCTGATCTGTTTGACTTTCTTTTGGCTCATTGGTCTATTCCCACATGTGGCGGTAGTCATAATATTCACAGGTTAACGTATTTGTAATCCAGGCGGATGAAAAGGCTTCCGCTTTGTCCGGTTCGTTAAATCGCACATAAGCATCTTCAAGCCAAGACCGTCCCCTTGTCGGTAACGATTCCCATACCATTTGGCGTGCTAAAGGTTTTTCAGTTTTGTTTTCGCTCATAATCCCCTCTTTTCAATCTCTTTTATCAACGTCTTTGCCCCTGCATGGTCACAATAAACAAGGCTTTGCCGCGCCATAGCCCCTGATATAAGATAAGCCCCGATGTTAAATGAAGCTAAAGCCAAGAGATAATACGGTATCTCTGTCTTTAGGTCGCCATCATATTTATCAACCAGCTTCCACGCCCTGTCAAATGCAGGGCCGTGTTGATTTGATAGAATCATCGCGCCTACCAGGCTGGCCGTTGCAAGGTTGTCAGATGGATTGATCTTATGGGCAAGCGCCATAAGCTTGCCATCGCCACTCCTAAAAGCAATGCCATGTATCGCATCGGCGATAAAAGCGCGGCCCCACGTTTGAATGACCAGAACAAAGATGATAATCGCAATGGGCAACATCCACGGCGTCACAATGACAGCCGGAACCGCCGAATAATTTATTTGACCTATGAGCAACCAAAATAAAGCCGACGTGAAATGGACCAATTGAGTATCCACAAAGAGGCCGGCAACCATCAGGCTTGTCAATGCCGCTGCTAATGACGGCGGAGCTATTGAGATCGAGTATATCCCGATCCAAAGATATAGAATGACGTAGAATATCCCCCCATCGAAAAAACCCTGAACTATATCTGAATGAAGCCGCCTGAATCTGTTCTTTTCATATCGGTCTCTCATAAACAATATTCGGCCGACATCGCCGCCAACGCCGAAAAAGAAGCGGTTTATGGTCATGTATTTAAACGATGATTTCCACATGCTGAGCCTTGTCGATAACGTTCCGAACGGTATCGATCTACCTCTAAAGATAAACGGGGAAAATAGTATAAACAAAACAAGCGGTATTGCTGAGTTTATAAAAAAAGAGCCTGCTACAGCGCCAATCATCCCACCCTTGCATCTGGTTTTAATCAATACCGCAATTAACAAAACCGCAGCCAACGGTTCATTGATATGAAATGCTATAAAAACGCACGGAGCTAAAAACGCGCCTACAAAATTGGAATTGCCTAATAATCCATTGTTTCTTCCTTTCAGCGGAACGCAGATAAAAACAGAATGTAATATCGCTGAAATTATGACAATCAACCAGATATCATAGCCGGCAAATGCAATGCCTATGAATGCGGCTCCGGTATAGATAATTAAATGCTTTATAGCCATGTCCGGCCGATCTGAAAGAATGGTTGATATGATCAAAACGAAGATAATACCGGCAACCAATGCGGCCATATAGGGCGTGATCTGCAATCCGGTTCCCAAAACCGAATACAAACCGAGCACCATCGGAAATGATATCGCTATCGCAAAAGATCCCGGCATTCCGAATCTGTGTGAAATTCCCGGCAACACGAATATAAATATCGATATTAAAACAATCCAAGTTATATACATTGTTTTTTCCTTTTGCTAAGTTCGACCAATATTATACCAAAACTAAGACCCAGCCCTATAAGGCTGGCCATTATAGCAACAATTGCGATTGTAAACATTATTTCGTTATCCCTTTCCCATCTAATAGCGTTTCGCTTACGGCCTTCTGTATCGGATTCCTCGTATTACCCCAATCAGCCTCTTTGTCATAAACCTGATTTATGTCCCACCAATAACCTACTGTCCAGCTTATACCCATCTCTAAAAACATAGTAACGGGCATAATCACAAGCAAGCACCATCGTGGCAAATCAGGGAAAAGATCTCTTAAAAATAACCACCCAACCATTATAAAACCGGGATTGAAAAGACCTATTATAAACCCAACCTCTCCACGGCCTTTATTAAAAAGATTTTTATGATGGATATAAAACCGCAACCAGCGGTCAAGCTTTGCCTTATCCTTAAACCACCGTCCCAAACAATGCTTAAATCTGCTCATCTCTCCTCTCTTTCGCCCACTTTATCAACCGAAGGATTATCCAAACGGCTACAAGTATTGCTAAGAAATATTTAAACATATTATCGCCCCTCTTGATCACAGCTTATATTTGTATGAGTCTTCCGGCTTACTTGGATAAAATACAAAAAGAGGTAACCAACTGAAATAAAACCAAAACCATACTTGAAATAGAAATTCAGCTATTTTTTCTATCATTGACACACCTACCTAATAATAAACTTCTGAGATCCCCAACTGTATGAGCCGGCCGGAGTGTAATCGATGCTATGCTTTTCCGTGGTTTCGCTCCATGCCTTTTGAGAACTCAACCCCGGATCTGCCCACCAATCAGCAAATAATATTATCGCTCTGTCGGATAGCAGGTCCTGCTGAAACAGATAATCCAAAACCTCGTAGTTCGACTCGTAGATATTGCAATCCATGAGAACCATGGCAAATTTAATATTGTCCGCAATGGTACACAGGGTACTGGAAAACCAGCCGGGATAGATCTGTGCCGATTCAGATCCTAAAATGCACTTAGTTCTCCTGTGCATCTGTTTCGGGTTTTTCTTGCTGAAAGCCCCGCCCGGTTGCCACATCGAATCGCTATCCGGATAGCCTTGAAACGAGTCAAACAAATGAATCCACCTCTTGGATTTGTGTAATCGTAATTGCGTTGCTATTATCTTTGCTGTTACACCATGACTTCCAAACTCAACAATATCCCCCTCGACTCTGGTTGCATGGATGTAATATATCGCAAGTTCAATCGCTTTTTTTGTTTCAGCTTCAACCAACCGCCTGTAAAACTTTTTGAATCTCAAGTAGGATTTTAGCTGCCTGCAAGATGCAATCATGTTCCGCACACATAACGCCCCGAATCTAACAATCGGATTTTTAATGCGGGATATCTTAGAGTTTGGATGGATTTTCCAGTTGTTTGCCATCTGATAGCTACCCAGCTTTCTTTTAGTTCGCTTCACCCCCTCATCCCCCTTTACTCATTGTCTAATTTGTCTAACATGCCTATCCGGTTGTCTCAGGTAGATGCCATATGTTGTGTTTTCTAAACTTTTTGACAAGTGGAACTCTTTAATATACATAATAAATGTGGGGTATTAGCAAAAAGGAGGTTTCCTATGCCAAAAGTATCCCCTTTTCATTCCAAACGTCCAGGCACAAAAGTACACCACAATAACAGCAAGTGCACAGAGGGAAACAACATTGAATCTTATAATAAAGAATCAGGAACCGGTGGACACCCCCTCTGTAGTAACTGCAAAGATCTTAATGCTGAGGGAAAGTAGTTCATTCCAACTTCTTACAATGGTCTGAAATCAGTTCTCCCAAAAAAGAAACGCTGATACCCCACTTTTCAGCAAGTTCTTTAAATGTCAGCCCTTCACGGAAACCATTATTAAATGTTTTCACCCTCATTCTTGGGTTTATCGGCTGAGAGTGTAATTCGTAGCAAAGGATTTCACCAAAATCAGCATACATAGAATTAGCTGCTATATATGATTTCTGAATATGATTTCTGAATTTATTAATCGATAGTTTTTTATTATTCATACTATCTTAAAGTGGGGCATTCCGATGATTAAATTTATCAAACGATGGTATCATGGAGAAGGATATAATATTTCTACTCCCGCTCTGCCGATATCTCTAGGCATTCGATACAAGCGTCATTGGACATCTCGTTGTCTACACTATATCGTCGGTTTTTATTGTAAAGAGTGGAGAATCCTGCTTCCCATCCTTCTGGGCTTTGTTATGGCGATTGTTGCGATTGTTGCGATTATCATAAAATCTTAAGAATAAAGCCCATATCGTACCACCAATTCCCCACCCAGAAAGCCAAACAGCCAATAGCTCGATATAACTAATTTCCATATTGCAACCTCCCTAACCACTAACCTGTGCCAACCTGAGCTAACCGGATAGGCATGTTGTCTAAATATGATTCGTGCATATCAATTAATAACTCCAGCCTATCTGAAAAATGATTTGTGCAGTCTAATATCAGCATCAGCATCCAAATAGCAAACGCCAACGCTGCCAATATAATCAATAACAATAACATCATAACGACCTCACAATCACTCGGACGCCTGGGTTTTTCCTGTCGAGCTTGTAAATATCATGTAGTCCGGCAATATATTTTTGACTATCCTTTACGATCACGCCGGCATCGACCATTCCGTCTAAAATCATTTTAGCGCCTGCCCTGATGTTGTCGGGATCTCGCCTAAGATTGGGTTCTATCCACACGAAATAAATATGACACCGGCCTTTAATCGGTTTCCGCTTTCTGATTAAACATGCAATGGCCTGAGTCCATCGTTTTTTGACCGTTGCGGCCTTGAACTTATTCGACCTGGCATCGTCAATGATTTCATTCATGCCCGGGAGCCTGCCTGGTATCCAGAATTCAAATGTCATCCTATCCCTCCTAAAAGGCCCTTGATTCTCGGATCGACATCAAAGGCCTTTTTAAATTCTTCATGCTCTCGAATGTGATCCGCTTCGTGATAATTCTGTGACTTAGTTACCATAATTTTATTGGTATAGCCCCAGGGATCATTGGTTGTATCCCAATACTGAACTACACCCTTGAGTGAATCTAATATAGCTTGAGGATGCCCCGATTCATTTGTTTTTACTTGGACCCACATATACGGGTTTAAAATTTTGTCTTTTGGCGGCAGCATTTTTATGATTTCACATTCCCTTAAAATGTCGTCCAAGAGGTCTCCTACTTGAAATTCAAAATGGGCGGGCTTGCCCGGTTTCTTTAGTTCTAAAGACGAAGACGAAGACGAAGACGAAGATAGGGGCGTTACTTCGTCGTTATCCTTGCGTTTCCCTTTAAATCGTTGTTGTCTTATCCTATTGTTTTCTTTAGCTTTCCAGTTGCGGTGCATTCTTCTACAAATGACCGTTATTTTTTTATTAGCACCCGTTACCAGATCCGAAACATCTCCAATTTCCTCATCTTTAATATAATTCAAAAGCTCGCTCGCTTTATCAATATCGACCCTCAAAATCCGCGCCCATTGTTCAACCGTTTTTTCGAGTTTTCCGCGTGTTTCCGAATACCATAATTTACCGCAAATTCTTAGCCACGCCCCGGCAACTTCAAGAGGATGTTCTTCAAGGGCTCGCTCCCAGTCGTTCCAATAAAACTGATCTGCGGGGGCTTTCGCCATCTATTTCACCGCTTCCAGGGCTGCCAGGCAAATATCGTTTGCATTAACGTGGATGATAATTTCTTCCATATCCATTAAAAATCTAACGCTTCCCGGCCCAACATCATGAGGTTGCAGCCTGTCAGATATGATTTGCTGTAAAGCATCTTTAAATTTCATCCTTACGGAAAATCTCATTCTGGCTATTTTATCCCGAACCTCGAATGCCTGAGCGATGTTTTCCGGGGGGTTAAAGGTATTTAAAAATTTTATAAACTTACCGCCTTTGTATGGATCTTTGGTATTAATAGCTAACCCATAGGGCGAGTCGCTTATATACTGCCCCATGATTTCAACCGCAATCTTTTCAGATATTTCAACATTATCCATTCGGAAACTCCCTTGCTAATCGCCTCAGGTTCTTCTTTAATTTCACAGTTGTAAACTTCTCCAATTCGGATATTAATTCTTTGACCTTCTCGTATGGCGGTTCGGGCAGCTTGTGGCCCCCGCTGTCTGCGCCGATATTTACCCACTGAGGCTGAATGCCCGCAATCATTTCTGATAAGGTTCTTAAATTAAACCGCATTATTGGCTCAATTGTTATCATTACCGGATAGCCGTTTTCTCGAATACACGTAATCCCCTCAATCCTTGACTGTATCGATGGTTGGCCCGAAAGGATACTGCCGCTATGAGCTTCTATCACATCCCAATTAGATTCTATAGTGGTTCCGAGGGTAAAGGTTCTTTTAAATTCACTCCTAAGACAATGAAATCGCCACGGATTTTTGCTCTGGAACAAGTATCTGTTGTGAGGGTGTTTTTTGCAGTGTGATAGAGTTTTATCTATCCATTCAGAATTTATTTTTTCTGCCCACATATCGCAAGAGGACCCAACAAATATAAAATTACCCTCGCCCAAATCGGTCTTTAGTTCGGATTCATCAAAATGCAATTCCGGCTGTTCCCCCCACCGCTTCATATAACAATACGAACAGGCGTGAGGACACTTGCCCTTGACCGTATTCCAGGTGTGCGTCACAAACTCGTACATATTGCCTTTCTGCTTATTTAAGGTCATCCCAATCCCTCCTTTCCCCGGCCGTCCCCCCTTTCCATACACCGTCCGCGTTGTATTATGCAGTGGCCCGCGAGCCCGCGCCCGGTGCTACTGAGGGGGGCTTTTACCGGCTGGCCGGGTAGCCGGTTCAAAGGAGGCCGCGGGCCAAGCTCTATTTTTTCTGGACTATCTTCCCGCCACAGCTAAGACAATATTTTCCGTCAATCACCTGGTCCGCACAGATACAATCGAGATACTTCGGGTCTGTTTCTCCGGTCCCGAGAGGATGCCGGCCAAACTCTTCCGCCGCAAAATCCAGCCTCGCTATGTCCTTTTTCCACCAGGAGAGCCTCGCGCTTCTGGCGAGAACGGCTGAAATAAGCCTTGCAAGCGGTAACTGCCCGTCACATTGCGAGGCGGTTAAAAGCGCGTCCAGGTGCGCTACTGCAATCTTTTCTTTTTTAATCAAAAGAATTCCTCGATGCTCTGCATCGGGGTTAATAAGATAAAAATTCATTTTGATACCTCGCAGCTCTGCTGCGGGGTAGTTCATTCATGGTGATAAGCTCCTTTCGCTCGCGCTGTTTCCATAATACCTCTTGGCCTCCCTGGGGATAACCCTGCGGTGAATTCCATTGACAACATACTTCCCCCGGACATGAGCCAAACAGGTTTCAAGTTCTGGGATCGTCATTCTCGATCGGCCCTTGTTAAAATGCTTCTTGATTTCGGTATTGGCATTAGCATGATCATATTTGTACACTCGGCAAAACATGTTCACAACACCCCCGATCTGGGATCGGAGGCGGTGTTCTTTCTCCGTTGGGGTCTCCGGCGCCGCTTTTTCCTGGTATTCGATCTCCTGATCATTGACCGGCCAGTGCTCTCCGAGGGTCAATGTGCGCCAATTCGTTAATTGAGATCCAACCGGATCGATATTGTACGGTTTGCACCCTTCCTGATTTTCAGTGCTGAAGAGGTCCAGTTGCTCCACAGCGGGACGATCTACCTTGATGATAGGTAGTTGCTCTGACTTTATCTGAGAAACGATTTCATGCGTCCTTGGATCATCCATGCAGAAAATATACCCATATTGCTGACGGTAGGGCAAGGAAGGGTTCACACGGACGGCCCGGGCAAACATTTGTTCTATCCAGGATACCGACCGATAATTGGTGAGCGATACGATATGAGACACCGCCGGTACATCTAATCCCTCGTAAGCCATGGCGACCGTTGAAAGAATGTGTGTTTTTCCCTCTTTGAATCTCTTTATCGCCTGGTGAGCTTCGTTTGTTTCAAAAGATGTGGCGATATCAGCATAGCGAAACCGTTCCCGGAGGTATCCTAAAGCCTCTTTCGCATTGGCTATATTGGCCGCAACTATCAGCATCTTGGCATCCGGATTGATTTTTCGGTGTTCGGTCCAATGATCCAAGGCTTTATTGATCAATTCTTTGGCGTAATCGGTGTTGATGGCTGTCCAGATGCTTTTCCCTACATCCTTGGGCAACACATTGGCCAGAGAATCATATTTTTTAGTCTCGCCGGTATCTTCTTCAGTCCATTCAACCTCCGCGTCATTAAAGGTGAAATGAAGGGGGATTATAGCCCTTTCGTACAATGCGTCTTGTCTCGAATAGATAATTACTCTGCCCCTTTCCGACTCCAATGATGGCTGTAATCCGCGGTACGTTTTGGCGTAATCGGTAAACGCGACTTTTTTCCCGGAATTTCTCTCGATCGTGCCGGTCATTTTAATGCGGTATTTTGCGGCCTCGTATATCGGTTTCAAGGCACCTTCCCAAAGGCTGTCCTCTTCGGCATGGTGGAATTCATCTAATATCAAAACGTATCTTTTACTTCGGATCTCGGTTAAAATGGACTGCAGGGCATCTAAACCTATGGCCTGGTATGTTGTCACAAACCCATCAAGGCCTCTACATGGGTCGATCTCGTTTGTTGATGCTCTTATCGATAGGGAATGCCCAAATAGTTTCCGCCCAAATGGATCTTGAAAATTAGATTCCCCTTGATATTGAAGCGGTAATCGAGGGCAGATCCAGCATATTGCATCCGCGAAACCCAGGGTGATTAGCTTGCCGAATATTACGGGCAGGTAAGATTTTCCACCGCCCGGTGTAACCAGCGCGACGACATCCCGGATATCAACGCCGGCGGCAATCTCATCAACGATGTGCATGCCTTCAAGCTGGTGTTTTCTTGGACGCATTATCTTATCCGTAATATTCGTAAAAGGTTTTTCCGCCGATTGTCCATTTGTATGAACTGGCATGTCGGGGCTCCTTGCTGATGTGCACCATCAATTCCCTTTTGCCTTTGGCTTCTTGAATGTCGTGGACCCGGAGGAGATGTATTATGAAATCCTTTGGGGGAATCTCTTTTTTGACATCACAGCCGGGGCAAATAAAATAATGATACGGCGGGGACTCTTCTTTGGGCATAACAACCCTCCTTTCTAAGCGTTTGATTTTATCCGCCCAAGATACCCACATAGCGCTGGCCGGTGAGTTGCACATATACGACCTGTAACCCTAAAAGATAATCGTAGGCTTCCGTAATCTGAGCTTTGAGCTGTTCGAATTCTTCATCTGTGATAATCTCGGGATCCTTTGAGATTTCAATGAGTCGGTTTTGGTCAAGAGCCATTATTGGGTACCTCCCGGGCCCAGGGTGATAATGTGGTCCGCCAGCTCAACACACTGAGGCTTGTGGCTGATGTAAAATACCTTGCTGAATTTTCCCTGCACCAAAAATGCTCTATACAGTTTGGTGTAATTGACAGCCGTTTCTATGTCCAGCCCCGAATCGTCCTCATCAGCATACGCGCTAAGATAATCAAGGCCGGATTTCTCTTTTGACACCATAGTCATTGCCAATCGAAGGGCTTTCATGGCCCAAACCTGTTGTCCGCCGCTTCTATTTGCCACCAGAACACGGTCCCCATCCTGATCGATAACCATTGGTCGAAGGACTTCTTTTCCCGTCTCCGGATCCAGCGTTTCAAAATCTACCATCGCCCATGCTCCCATGGCATATTCCAAGAGTGCGTTGCCATAGTGGGTAATGGTCGGTGCAATCGAGTTGATCTCCAGGGCTTGAATGCCATCCTTGCCGCATTTGTTTTGAATGTACCTCCATCCTGATTGATGACCTGCGATGAATATCCGCCTTTTCTGTAACTGTGCCATTTCGAAGGTTGCGGCATTGGCGGTTTTAACGTTGGCCTGCATGCCGAAGATTTGCGCCTCCAGGCGTTTCAATTCGTCCTGATTCGCTCCCAGGGTGAATTTCTCGTTTTTGATTTTTGCCTCCAGGTGGGCGATCTTGTCATTGATGTCGGTGTCGATCTTTTCCTTCGTGTTATCAATGGTGACCTGAATCGTGGACATTTTCTTGATCTTTGTTTCAATCAGGAGTTTGTGGGCATTCGCCTGAATTGCCGTCCGGGCCTCTAATTTCTCCCGTTCCTCCGCCAAATCTTTCAACCGCGCTTCTGCTACCTTTATTTCGTGGAGTTTGGCGGCCAGCTCTTTTGCTTCGGTTATTTCTTTCTGGATCCGGGCAATGTTATTTTCGAGGCTGTCCGATTCTTTTTCGATTACAACCACTTCGCTTGATAACGATCCGATTGCTTCCAATCTTTTAGCATTGGCGTTGACGTAAACTTCGCAAAAGTTTTTTTCTGTTTGTTTCAGCGAGTCAACCTCCTTGCTGGCCATCTTCCCCTCGGAAAGCAGGCCAGCCTCTTTAACCGTTAATGCTTTTAATTCTTTGGAGTTGGCTTCCCGGACCTCGCCAATACGGATTTCTATCCGTGGAATTTCCTTCTCTGCCTTCAGTGCCTTTTCGATCTGGGGGCAGTCCGTACTATTGCAATCGAATTCGACATCATGGGCATAGCCATGTTCAATTTCACACTTGACTGTTCCCCTCTTGGCATCGGCAGCTTCTTTGCACGTATCAAGGCGTTGGTGAAGGTTTGTTATTTCGGGGTCGTTTTCCGCGGCCTTTCGCTGTGTTGTTACTTGGCGGAAGTCCAAGCGTACCATTTCAAGCTTTTGCTCGAGGGTCCTGCGCTCATCGATTTTAGAGTTTAGCGATTCGGTGTGGATCCGGTATGCCTCGTTGGCCTCCATCTCCTGAGCGTACAGGGTTTCACGCAGAGTATGCAACCGCTTATCACAAAGGAGCTTTTTAGTTTGTTTGTCATTAATCTCTTGGGTTAAGTCTTTTTCCTTTTCAACAGCCCCCTCGATCACTTCTTTCTGCAATAATATGCCAGATGCCTTCTCGCTTTCTCCATCGAGGGAGACCCTTTCAGTTTGGAAGCCGCGTCGAGCAACATTATCATCGCCGTTGAGATTGTCGATATCCAATCCTATATCTCTATAGTCATTTTCGAGGATGTCTATTCTCTCCTGGTAGCCGGTATTTAGCAGCTTAACCTTTGCAGTTTCGCACAAACCGGATTCGAGCTTTGTAATCAGCATCCCGACATCAACCTCATGATGATCAAGATGGCTCTTGCGGTCCTCGGCTCTTACCAGCCTGGTAGCAGCATCGGAATGTTCCATTATGATGTCGTTCTGCTTTGAAATGTCTCGCTGCAGGGAGTCCAGGGTGCTGAGTAAAATATTAGAACAACCCTTTGACAACTCTTCCTGTTGGACAAGGATTTCAAGGCGGCGCCCCAGGAACTCGACAAAAAGGGATTTAAGGTCCGCCGGGTCCATGGCAGACATCTTCTTACTATTCTGGGCGGAAAATACCGAATTAAAGAAAAGGTCGGTACTTCCAAAATTCTGAATACAGAAGTCTTTGTATTGGGTGATCTTCCCATCTGTTTCCGATTTGTCGGACCCGTTCACATAGATATAACCCTCGGTCCTCCCGGATTGCGCGTCGATCTTGGTAACGGTTCGGAAGAGATCCCCGTTATGGATGAAGGATAATTCTTTAAGAGAATCTCGCAAAGACACATGATTCTTTAAAACAGGATTCGGCCGGCTTACCAGTTGCGGATAAGGATGAAGATTTTCGATTATGGTTGATTTGCCGATCCCTGTGGGTCCCGAGATAGCGATCATCCCCGCCACGTCCCGGAAGTCCAGCTCTATTTCATCCAGGCCCATACCCTTTTTGATGCCCTTGAAGCCTCGAAGTTTTACACTTTGGATGTCCACAATTACCTCCTTTTTTTCTCTGGCCGCGAATACCCGATGGTTCGTTTCTGTTTACCGAATACTAAAAAATAGGAATGAAATTTTCTTGAATGGTTTTGGATTTGATGGTTCCAGGATCGCAGTCTATTTTTGGCCAGTAGAATAAAGATGTCTTTAGGATACATCCCCAAGTCAATCGCATAATTGGTTATTTCGATGTGGGTCATGTACTGCGTTCTTCCATGAAGGAGGTCTTGACACTTCACGATCAAATTCCCCTGGGGCTTTAGCGTACGGAGACATTCTTTCATTATATCCCTGTATAATTTCCAAACGTCCATCGGGTTTTCATCGCCTCCAGCTGCGCCGTACTTTCGAACCATTACCCCAGATCTTCCCCCGCCGGCCAAGAACGGCGGATCAATGATAACACTCTCGATCGATCGAGACTTTATCGGAAGATGGCGAGCATCTGCTTTCCAAGCCCCGTCAACACTTCGATTCAGGTCAAAATAGAGTCTCGGTCGACCAACCTCTTCGGGATCCCCGCACAATTTCATTTGAAGATGGTTTTTATAAAACCCTCCATATCCATAGGTCGGATCCAGATCAAACCCCTGGGGACAATAAAGCTTCTGGATCCAGGAGAGGATTTCGTGTTGGCTATATGATATTGATTTAATCATGATCCTTTCTATGACAGGCAAAACAAGCAATCCGGCAATTCTCTTCCGTATCTTCCCCGCCTCGGGACCGTGGAATAATATGCGAAACGTGGATACATTTATATTCATCGAACTTTCCGTTGATGTGTATCGGCTTCCAAGCCCCGCACTTCCAACAGCGACCAGCATACTTTTGGTGAAGGATGCTTTTGAATCTGGTATATACGGCGCCCGAGAGCCTGATCGGCTGTTTCTTGGGGAAAGCGCATTTCGTATAATCCATATTATAGCGCCTTTATCTCTTCCAGCAGTTTCTCGGGATCCCCAGCCTCTAACCTTTCGGCTTTTTCCTTGATACCTGCAGGTATATCTTCTTCCAGAATCAAAGCGGTTTCTTGGATCTTAGGGTACAAACCTTCAAGGTCCTGGATTCGTTCCGAGCGCACGTTCTCGCGGGGCATCCTTATAATCTGAAAGGTCAACTCGGCACCCACCGAATCGAAAAAGTGCTTTGTTCCCGTAAAGCCAAAAAGTTCAACCTCATCGGTGAAAGCTTTGACCGTAAGCCTTACCTTTGATCCTGCATATTCTTCCTTGCTGTGTTTGTTGATGACCAGATCAAGATCTTTGGCATCGCCCACAGTCAAATCACAGGAAAGATCGAACATCGGTTTTGTGGGGGTTTCGATGAAACGCGATCTCTGATATTCTGGCCTCGCATCGCCTTCGCTGCGTTCGATTTCGTGGATGTAAAAGCCTTTCGTGTCCTGCTCGCCCCAAGTATTATTTTGTATGGATCCAGCGAAAAAGAGGTGATCATCAATCGCTTGGGCCTTGTGGATATGCCCCAAACACCCAAGATCGAAATTCCCAAGCGCCATCTGGTCCCTTGACACTTCGATATCGACACCGGTAAGCGTCTGGATACCGGAAACAAAAGCCCCAGTACAATTCCAGTGCGCATTTAAGATGTGGATACAAGCGTATTCCGCGGCGACGGCTCCAAAGCTGGCCATAATCGTGCTGATTCCCTTAGCGATGGCCTGTTCGTCGTTTTGGATGGTATCGTCGGAACGGAACCATCGTTTGGTTGGGGCAGGGAAACATGATATAATAGCGCTTGGTTCCGAAATAGGACCTGAATAGAACTCACCACTATTAAAGAATAGCTGCTCGGGCGCTTCGGATGTAACATGGATCGAATACCGGGCCTTTACATGATTCAAAACCTCGATCGCCTTTCCATCATGGGACGGTGTTCCAATGATCGCAGATACGGGCGCGATGTCCGCCAGCTTTGTAAAAAACTCAAAGACGTATTTAACGACCTCCGAATCCAACCTGATATCCGCATGTTCGAACGTGTCCCCGGAAAAGATGATCAGATCCAGTTGTTCCGCGGCTGCGGTATCAATGATGAAGTCGCAACACTTCTTGATTTCGGGAAATCCCTGGCGTTGCGCGTGAATGTCTGAAAAATGCAATATTTTCATGATCTATCCTTTCGGTTTACAGAATTTATGAGACTCTGAAAACGCCTGCGTTTGTTTGCAAACATCATCAATCGCCGCCGGTAGGTGGAGCGTTCTTTCAGCTCCGCATCGTTCACACCGCATTTGGAGCGGCTGTTTCTTATAGTCAACGATCATCCATTTGGGTATTTTTGCCATGGGGGCCCCTAAAAAGGTATGTCATCTTCGTCTGCATCTTCAACATCCGGCATTTTGACCAATACACCGTAAAGGTCCATCCGGCGTTCCTGTTTCATCGATTCGATCAAAATTGGCCTGCTTGTGGCCGGGTTTATGGGGAGCTTATAAGCCGTTAGTGCTATCATCTCCTTTAAACAATGCACCTGTGTGTCGTTGTCGGCGTTCTCGAAATCAAACCGTTGGGATTCTTCTTCTGAAAGCTCCTCTTCTTCGATGTCCGGGATCGTCGCTTCAACGTCTTTTTCCCCGAAAGGCGCCAGCTTTTCCGGAATCATGCGTTGACTTCCAGGCCCATAGATATTGACGGAAGAATCTATAGCCTTTCTATTTATGGCCGCAAGGGTGGCCGGGTCATTCAGGTCCGGAACCATGACGCACCGAAGGATGATAACAGGGCTATTAAACAGGGCTTTCGGGTAGAGCTTCCCAATCTTGAGAAGCTTCCTTAAAACCTGCCCGTTGGCCTCCGCCGCCGCCAATTGAACCTTTTTGTTCCGCTGTTTCCTGAAATCACGGTTCACACAATAGTCCACATAATCGCGGAGGGCTTCCCCTTCTTTCCTATCTTTGCGGCCCTTGGCCTCGTATTCGTAAACCAGATCGTCCCTAACATCATCCGCATCCCAGAATCCCTGACCTTGCCATCCAGACGGCTCGTTATATTCACGAACGTAATACCCGGAGGCGATGTAGTGGCAAGTGGTTTTGGTCGTTGTAACCTCTGGGGGGTCCCATTTAACCCCGGCGCTGTTTCCGAGAAATTCAAGCCCGCTAAGATGCAGGGCATACCCATTTCCCTTGGTCGGCTCAAATATATCCGTCTCTGGATCAAGCTGAACGCTGTTTATAATGAGCTGGTGAAGGGGTGGGAGCGTCCTGTAATTGCAGAGCGCTAAAAGTGCGGATTTGCCTTCTTTTCTGTACGCTTCAAATTCCTTTAGGATATCCTCATTTTTTGGTGCAATCATAATTGCCTCCTTCACGGGTTTTGCTCCTTTTATTTTAATTGATGGGATCGGCAGGCATTGTCAATCATCCTTCGCCACCGTCCCCGCTTTGCGTTTTGCTCGGCCAGCAGTTCAATGCGCTTTTGTTTAAGCATTTCAAGCCGCCAGCTTCGAAGATCGTCTATCCTGCCGGCGTAATTGGCCTCCATGATCTTGCCGGTCATTGTTGCCCAGCGGCCTTGCCGGAATAGAATTTCGTCCATCATTTGCTCAGGTGATTTCATGGGGTCTCCTTTAATAATTGGGCAATGTTTTTTATGGCTTTACTTCATTTGACCTGGAGAACCATTGTCTATAACCCCCTCGTATCGCGTTACATTTGAGGCACAGGCCATTTTTACAGGCTCCCTTTTTTGGTGCACCACTTACACTTCTTGTCCATATCTATTTCGATCGTTGGGGCATCGCTCATATTATTTCCTTTCCCACGGCTCATATTCAGGCCACAAATGCGAATAAGTGCCGTCGTGTGCCATTGAATTGTCCGGCTTGTATTCCGTGATTTTTACCATGCCGTGATACCGCCGATGCGTTTCTGCAAGGCCCCCCATGAACATACCGATTGCTACGGCTATGAGGATCGATATTAAAACGCAGGTTGATATTCTCATTTTACTCCCGCTTCAAACCGTCCCAGTGCCTCTATGATTTCTCTGGCTACTCGTAAAAGCTCAGGGCTTGCACTGAATTCGATTTTTAATTTGACTTCGTTGTGGGATAATTCCTTAGGCTTCTCGGCTGGTTTTGCCGGTTCTTTTCCCCCGATCGCCTTTTTCTTATAATAGCTTTTCCGGTTACGCTCAGCCTGATCTTTGGCCCTACATTCCTTGCAGGTTGTATCAAATTTCTTAGGGTTGTCTGGGCGGCGGTTAAAGTGATCTTCATCCAAGGGCATCGGCTCGCCATCACCAACACAATCGTCACCGCGTTTACAGATTCGGGTTTCGATTATTTTTGGTTCAACGTGGTGCATCGGGGACTGCTGGGTTGTCGGCTCAGCGGGATATTCTCCAATTTGCCTTGAGTATTCAACCCGCAGCGTACAATTTAAACAGCACTCGGCGTTTTTATCTCCGCCCTGCAGGTGATGGCCACAGGATAGGCATGGATTTTTCAAGATTGTGTTCATTCAGCACCCTTATTTATGATTTCAGCATCGGGGAGGGGACAGTTTTTTGATATCGAAAGAAGCCCCACGCGATTTGGGCCGGATGGATGATCGCAATAAGGGCTCCTGTCTCTTAGTGTAACGACAAACCGACACTCGCTACAGGCATTAATTATTAGTACTTTTGCCACTAAATAAACCTTTCGATCCCACTCATCCCATTTTATTTCCCGGCCACACCACGGGCAAAACTTAAACTTAACACCCGTGTATTTAGGTGCAGCACTTTGGGTATAGCAAAAAACAATAGTATCGTTTAATTGACGATAACTCTTTTCCCATCCCCCACACTCCCAAATACTATCGCAAACTAGTGGCATCATTTCTCCCTTGATTTTTGGTTTACCTTATATTACGGTTTTACCCGATTTAATGAATGGGTCCTGAATTCTCCAACCATATCCCATACAAAAGCAATTGCCGCTAACAAGCAAATGAAAACAGCGCGGCTGGCACAGAAATCAATATCAATAGAGCCGGCTATGATTACAGAACATAAAACCATTATAGTGCGCATATCATTCGTCCTCCTTATCATATTCCACCGGACACCCCGGGCACTTCAATGTGCCGGATAAATTACAGGCACAGGCGGCATAAAAGTCAAAGTCATTAAGTGTTGCCCTGTACCAACATTCACCCTCAGTCTGCGCTTCGGTTAGTTCTGGCATTTCGCTTGCTCCTTCTTCTCAAAATCCAACTCCCCGCCACAATCACAGCGCGGTACCGGACCGGATGGGCCGATTTCATGCAGCTTGCCGCATCGCTGGCAGAACATCTGGAATGGGTCAGCGTTTGTTTCTATGTTTGGTTTCATCATTTTGCGGTATTGATTACCACTTATATTCATTAGAGGAACCTCCCCAGGACATTCCATAAACACTATTTGGGTTTAAGTAATACTCGGAGATGTTGTCCTCCATGCTTTGCTTGTTTAAAAACCTTTTAATGGATACCAGGTTTCCGGTTACACAACAACCGTGCTTTCTACAGAGGGCTTGATATTCCTCTAAAAAGGTTCGCTTTATTTTGATAGCTGTGCCTTTTCGCTTTGCACGTAGTTTATCTTGATATTTTTCCTCTTTTCTTCGTTTACGAAAAGCCTCAATTTCTTTAGCTTTAGGCGTTCTTCTTCTTCTCATATTTATTTCCAACCCTCCTCACGTTCCCTGTAATTTACGAACTCAACTCCATAACGCCCTCACCGCTCCCAGAAACACGTTTGACCATGCCAATGCCCGGAGCCAGCGAAGTAACGTGTCCACCTAAAATATAATAATCGCAGCATGGACACCGCCGCCCATATTTAGCTTCCGGCCACACCCTGTAGCATTCTGGGCAGATATAATACATGTTGTGATTTTTACCATTCATACCGTACTTGCAAACCAATTATCGCGCCGCCAAAATCTATATCGGCAAAAGTTTCCCACCAGGTCATTGGAATTTCCCGCTTTGTTTCGGGCATTCCATAAATAGTCTCCTTGAATTTTAACCAGCGGTATTCCGTGTTAAGTCCTATACTCAACCCCTTATAGATATTCCATCGTTTTGACAGACCGACTGAAAACCCAAAGTTTGGATCAAGCTGATATTCATAAACTGGAAACGGTGCTCTATAAGAAATAAGTTTGTTCTGCCTGTAATAAAGAGCTTCAATATAACCAGACTCGCTTGCCCATGTGAAACATCTGGTTTCTATATAGTTCTGAGGATCGTAATAACCAACTAGTATTTTTAAGAATAAGTCTTTTCCGATGTCATGCTTATAACCAAGCCCAAGCCCAAGAATCTCTGTCTTGCCCAGTCCTTGACCACCATACCTGATTTTTGTAGATTCCAGACTGCCCCACAGAAAGACCGGGATTTTACTATGTTCAATCGCTAACCTATATCCAGATCCGATATCTATAGTTTCCGAATCGTATAAGAGCGTTAAATATTCAGCCGATAAGCTGATTTTGCTTTCTCGGGCATATAAATTGAATGGCATGGATATGACTACCGCTGCCAATAAAATGATAAGTTTTTTCACGGTGTTTTCTCCTATATTGTTAGTGTATTTCATATTAAAGCTCTTGCCCCATGGCTTTTCGCCACCCTATTTTAACAATCATACCGCCTTGGTCTGGCCTAATATCCAGAATGAAATCGTTGGCTCTGCGGCAAATACCAGATTGAGCTAAACTTCTGCCATGGGTTTTAAGATTTTTATTCATTATCCGGGTTGCATAACCATCCCATTGTCGGTTGGTTACAAATTCTGTTTCCACTTTGTTCCCCCCGTTGTTTTGTGTTTGCAAGGATTAACTAACACTTACGTCATATTGTCCAGACTCAACAAGATTTCCTAATAAATCAAAAGCATCGGTATAGCCTTTACATTCGATACGAACATTACCAATTAAAACAGCAAAAACCCTTACTCCACTTGGCAAGATTTGCACTGCTACTCTAACAGAGTCCATAAGCAACCTGCCCGGACATTGAGCCACTTCGATAATTCTTTCGTTGTCTTTTGGCATTTGGCCTTCCCCTTTTATGTGTGTTTTTGTTTTCATGTTGGATTCAATCTATATTAAGCAAACCGCCATGTCAAAGCCGGGGAAGGGCTGCAATATCTCAATATAAACGGTATTTAAAACATAAGCCCCAGATCAAGCTAAGTTCTTTGAATATCGTTGATTTTGTGCTATTTGCTTTGATTCTTAAGAAGGGGGGGCCGGAGGCGGTGCCCAGCCGCCTTAAGACCGAACGGTGCCACGACCAAACTATATATCTCTCCCGAATTTCGTCAATACCCGCTTGGCTTGCTTAATATAGATTTTGTCCATTTGTTGACCGATTCTTTTACCTGCCGGAGCTATAAAAGGACGGCCCTGAACGTGTGCACTCGTTTGTAATTTCCTGAGCATTGTTATTTGACCGCCGCCCCTGCGTCCTCTGCCATGGCCGGAAAGGTTGAAAATACCGATCGGCATATGCTCACCGCCGGCATCCTGCTTTGTAATTAGAAACGGCCCATAATATTTCTCTTTGCGTGCGATATTGAGCATGGCCGCAAAGCGCCTTGTAGGTGATCCACTGATTTTCGGGAGCCGCCGCACTTTTCCAAGTTGGTTCAGTTTAAATCGTTTAGCTATCCGCTTTCGCTTACTTTTCGAAACCCTTGAACCGAGTGCCGGGATTTCAAGAAAGTTGCCATCAGGTTTGACTTTACCGCCGCCTTCAAGCAGGTCTGTATAGTCCCGGATGTTACCGGATCGTGATTCCATCTGCCGGATCGGTATTCCGCTTCTTGTCTTTTCAAACAACATTCCGCGCTCTGTCCAGTTTGACCGGATAATGCGCCTTCTTTTAAAGGTCCTGATTGACAGTCTGCGGGACTCGAAGGCCATATTATTCAAAGTATCCGCAGCTGCCATGGGAATTCCGATATCACCGATTTGGTTTAATCGGCGATTGAGCTTTTTAATTTGAATGTCCGAGTCGGTTTTGAAGGTCATTGTGTTCTCTATATATTCATAACCATGCTAATACAGCCGACACAAAGGGCCGTGCGGCTGATTAGTGATGTTATAGGTCATTGTTTTTTTAAACCTTGAATCATATCATCTTTCTTGGCAGAACTTCGGCTCGTGCCATGATAGTACTGCATAGCCGTAATCCAAACCGTGCCAAGAGATCCCAACATCAGATAAACGGTAGCCTTATTCGGATCTGGAATCGGAACCATATAGAGCCCTACCAGCGCAGCGCTAAACATAAGCGTTGTCAGATAGGCCAGGACCGCTGGTGTCTTATCCTTAACAACCATTTCCCGCTTTCGAGCTGAATCAGCATCGTCAAAGGCAAGCTTCTTTTCGTCAAGGCCAAGCTTTGACATCTCAAGCTTAAAGGCATTATCGGCTGTCTGTAGCTCTAAAAGCTTTTCGGGCGTGGCGTTTTGAATAGCTGCTGAGATTTCATCTTCGGTGCCGTCCTCTTTGCCTAATAACGTGTTGCTGAGAACCTTGATTCCCATACCGACCAGCGGGTTACCGCCTGAAATAACCGTTCCCAATATAGGCGCAACACTTCTAACTACCGATTTCCAATCGAAATCCATATCACACCTCTATAATCTCAAAGTGTCCAAGGTCTTGAAACTCCTGGTCTGTCATTATTTCAGAATCCATATCCCAGTTGCCGCCCCATCGCAATCGGTCACTGTCGAGTTTATCTAAAGCCATCACGATACCTGCCAAATAGACACAATGCTGCACGTTGTATGATACAGCGCCGTTTATGTACGGGTAGGCATCAATGCCCTCCGACGGTTTTCTGTTGTGTTTCGAGGCCGGCCAGGGAGTTTTTGAAAGCTGTGGATCCGCATAAAACAATTCGTTCTGTAACTTCTTTCCCCGGTGGCCGTGAGCTATCGTAATATCTATCAATCCTAAAGCCAGTGCCTTCCGGAAAATATGCCTGATATATGGATGCACGGTGGATAGTTTTAGTTCGGAGTTTTTTCCGTATTTATACTTTGCCATTTCATTTCCTCATTTCTTTGAGAATATCCTTGATATCATCCCGTATCTCTGTCTGCATCTCGTTCGAGGCCACAAACTGTTTTTCAATAGCCTCGTGCTTGGCATCGCAAGTATCTGAAAAGGCAACTACGTTCGTAAGCCTATCAACCCGCTTGTCTACATCCTCAACCTTACCTTTAATTCCGAAAAAGGACATTAAGGCCCCTAATATCGCTCCGGCCCCACCGGCCCCCCCGGTCTGCAAAAGATTATCCATTTCAGCCTCCGATCAGATCAACTATTTATAACCAGCCGGTAATTCATCGCCCAAATCAGCAATCGCCATTTCGCGCATTCTTTCTCGGATAACACATTCATCAAGCACCCTTTTGTTTAGTTCGGCCAATTCTTCCTTTGTTTTATCAATGACCTTTCCTGTTTTAATGTCAATCTTTTCCGTTTTTGGATTCGGCAAGACTTGGTTTGGAAAATAGACAACCGCCCTGTTATCATCCTTCGCCAATATCTCCGGTATCCGCTCTGCCATCGTTGAACCATCGGGTGTTGCATTCCGGTCAACCCTACCTGCGCCACCATTAATAAAACCTGTATCCTTATTGTAAATTACAAAAATTTCTTTCATGATAACACCTTATATTCCTGTTGGCAAAAAGAAACCATCGGTTTCCATTTGAATTGTTGCGGCACTAACGGCAGAATTTTTAACCTCAATAATTTGACCAGAATCGCTCTGAACAATAAAAGAGTTTGAGGAAACGAAATTCCCCACTAATGTTTCCATTTGATTAACAATATGCCCTATCGCTCCTGCTTGGCCGTTTGTGCGCCAATAGGCTATTATGTCGGCCACTCCTGCTGTAAATGTTACCATTGCTTGTATCGCAAAAGCTGGCATCGTTATAGTTACATCTGTCCATACATTTTCGATATCTGTTTCGACTAAATCAGCAAATTTGTCAGCATAAAACACCTTGTCAGCGCCGTGTAAAAATTCGACTATGGCATTTCCAGCCGTTGTCAAAACTGCAAAAATACATCTATCATCACCATTCATAAGCTGTCTATAAGTATCGTTAAACGTAGGAGCGGTGGTACTCCAAATCATTTCAGCATTAGTAATTTCTGTCCCACTTGTAATTGCTGAGTAGTCAAGATACAAATACCACCATTCAGCGCCACCCGCTGCCCCGGTTGCAACTGTTGTCAGCGTAGATGTCCAAAAACAATATTTGTCCTTGCACATATACATAGATGCACCCACATCTATCTGATCCGCATCGTTATATTCAAATTGTGCCCGTTGATATCCAGGGCCCATGGCAGCCAGGGCAAGAAATAGCTGATTTCTAATAACTCCGGTCGCGTCAAGCGTCTGGCCGGTTTCTTCGACCATAGCTACCATTTCGTCCTGAGTGATGTTTTTATCATTAGCCTCGATCCGTGTCCCTGGTATTACGCCAACTTCGTCAACGTATGCATTTGCCGCACTATCAATCGCCGTAGTTTTAAACATTTAAACCTCCTTATCCGTCACACGTTGCCACGCCGCAAACAGCCACGCCGCAAACATTATCAGAACTTATTACGCTGAAATCGGGCACCAAATGACCTGGTGCCAACTTTTGAAGCAATCCTTGAAGCCTGATCAATTCCTGATCATTGTCGACCGTTCCGGTCACATTATAGTAAAATATCCAATTAGCACCTAAGCCGCCGCCCGCCCAACAAACAGCCGCCCCGGTCCTTGCAACTCCGCAAACGTTGGAGGTCGAAGCGGGAGGCGGAGCATTTTCAGACAGTGTTATATTTAAAAATCCCGCCTTTGTAACCTGGTCCTGAAGATATACAATGTCCTGATCGCCAAGGGCTATATATCGTTCAAGGGTTTCGGCCTGTTTTTCTTCAAGAGATTTCGTGTCTTTAAAGAACAATCCGAATTGCTGATACCAATCTTCTTGGGTGTCTATCGCCGTTCCCGGGTTCGACTCTCTGACAACAGTCTGTAAATAATCCCTGATCCTTTTCGGCTCTTCATTCAATGCTAAAAGCAAATCTGCAAAATCGCCCGGAAATATTCGCCACAAAAAACCTTTTTTCGGTATCAGTTTTTCAACCAGATTTATCATGGTCCTGTTATCGTTCCCAAAATTGCAAGCTCGTTAAATGCGAGTGTGGTATCTTCTACTATTCCACCATCGCTCAGTGTCAGCGTTACGGATTGAGCGCCGGAATTGATATAAATCGCCTCGATTCCTGATCTTGATATAACATTTTTAACATCAAGCTGGTCAACAAACTGTTGCGGCTCCCTTTCAAGCAAATATTCTTCAACGTTTGTGGCAAATGCGGCCTGAATTGCTGCCGTGTCTGGCTCAAGCGCCGACACATCAATATCAAAAACGACCTCATCCATGGCCGGCACAACAATAATCACAACTTGCATAGGCGCCCTGGTCGAATCGTCGATATATTCCTGTACCTCTGTTAATTTCGGCGCCGATGGTATTCGGCTTGCTTCGCCATCGTTCAGCGGATAAACATAAACATGCCCCTCTGTGATCGTCGCCTCTTCTCTGTGACCCCACGCAAAGGCCCGGGTGATTCCCGAAACTTCTTTGGCCCATAATACATAATCAACCAATGAACCGCCCTGGGGAGGCGTTTTTTCTCGTTCTGAAATCCTGGCCCGATAATCTTCAATAGCTTCTTGATCTTCACCTTCTGTTACGGTTGCTGTTATTGTGGCTTGATTGTCGAGTCCTGCGATCGGCTGCAGGATGGTTATAATCGAACCGTTTACAAGGTTGCTATCTTCACCCGATGTAAGACAGAGAACATTTCCTGCAGCTACGCCGCCAGCTATTGTCAAGGCCGATTGAACCGAATATAAAAGGCCGTTGGAGTTTCCCCTGAATTGTTTTCCTACTGGAATTGCCGTGCCATTATCACCAGTGTAGCCTGCCGTTAATTCGGCTGCAACTGCGACCTTGCGAGCTATGTCATATTGATCCCCCTTTAATTCAAGGCTATCCTCATCCTGGGTGATGGTAAAAATCTGTTTTATCGCCCATTGGCCGAATTTATAAAGGATGGTAAAAACCCCGGCCAGAGCAAAAGCCAAAACGCGATTGAACGCCTTGAACATTAAAGGTGTAGACTGGCTGATACTTGACTCAATATCGCTTATGATCCTATCGTTTATTTCTTCCGTGGTCGGTATTTCGGGAGCTGTCATTTAGATACCCTCGACTTTCGCAGTGACCGGAAACAAAACACCGGCCTCCCAGTTCAATTCATATCTGACCGTGACCGTTTCGCCATCCGGCATCGTAATTAAGATTTCAAGATTAACCGTGTTAAGCTCTGGCCATATCGTAACAGCCTCAATGGTCTGTGCGATCTTTTGATTGATCATCCATTGCAAAGCATCCCGCGCAGCGTCCTCAACGTCCCTCAAATATACGGTTGTAATCGCTTTCGGTTTGACCCTTTCTTCAAAATCTGACCCGATTTGTTTGTCCGGATCGTTTTCGTTCAATGCGTTTGCCCAGTATCCAAGGGCGGTAAATAGGGAAATGGTGACGGCATTTTCTAATCCGCCCGGGTCCATCAACGGTTGACCACCAGTATAAATTATCTGGCCGCCATCGGGAGTTAAAATAAAAGCGATATCGCCGTCAAATTGATCTGTCATAGTGGTGCGCTCGTATCTTGCTCTGTATCGCCGTCTGAGTCGTTGGCCTGCGAATGTGTATGGTCTCTAAGGCTTATACCATCAGAAGTCACAACATCGCCATCTGCCAATATTTCCGCATCGTTTGCCTTTATCAGTCCAGATGGTTGCAACTCTACATATCCGCTGCTGTTTTCAATCCTGATCGTTCCGTCTTGCTTTAAAAAGACTTCGGCCATTACGGTATCGCCAGCCTGGTTTGTGCTATAAATTCGGCGCTCGCCATGTATGGCCACCGGCGCTATTTGTTGATTATGATAAGCCGCCGATATCAAAAACCCCCGACCCCGCCCAAGTGGAATGTTCAAGGTTTTACAGTTTTCCGGAGGCGCAAAGTCTTCATTACAGGGGCCGAAAACCTGAACAGTTCTTTGATCCCCCGCGAACTCTTCGACGCTCGAAAACTGAGCATCCGTCGATGATCCAGAAAGCTTATCAACAAATGATTTTATGACCTTGCCTATTCGTCCCACGGGAACGCCTCCGGTACTTCGCCGCTGTATGCTTCCGGGATTGTCAATGCCAAGCTGACCGTTTTTTTATCGGCACTTGAATTGAATATAACTTCTTTTATCAGCATGACATAGGGTTTGTAAATCATGAGGGACGGAGCTTGAACCAAAACAAGCTCATTCTCTGCCCATAATTGACCATCTGGGCGGAGCCATCCTTCGTAACCAATAGGCGTGACAATAGATCCGGCAATATCTGAAGACATCGCCCACGTCGCCACGCCCTCGATGTTGCCTTGATTCGTATCATTGCCTTGAATTGATTTTGGCCTAATCGCGAAAATTGAGCTGTCCGTTACGTCCTGGCTTGAGACATCGACTGACGCCGGTTTCTTTGAAATAGACGCCAGCAGTTGTGCAAAATTATCGTTCTTGCCGGCCTCTTGACCGAAAACATCATATTTTGAGAATCTTTTTGTGCTGTCATATGTAGCTGTTGATATAAGGATTCCTTGGTGCCCTTCAATCAACTCGGCAACCGGTACGCCTGAAGTTTTGGCACGCCTGAAAAGCAACTTTCCTTCAGGATCTTGGCTCATTAAAAGGCTGCGCTGTCTTGATAAATTCTGCAGGAAATTAAAAACGGTTTCGGTCGGTGAGCCTGGCCCGGCCTTTTCAAATATCGCACCGGGACCGTCCGGGAATGATGTTTCTATCCCGAACTTACTGACCACCGTTTGAGCTATTTCGTCAAGGGCCGCCTTCTGAAATTCCATCGTATCATCTTTTTCAAAGGTGCAATCTACCAAAACGCCTGTTTTGCTCCGGCCCTGGACATTAACGGAATTCGATGTATCGGTCAAAGACGGTGCAATCTTTTCAACGGTACCATTTAAGACAAGATCACCGCCGATGTAAAGCTGCAGTTCCTGATATTTAAACGGCCTGAACAGGTCCCTATAAGCCTTTGTGCCCGGGAAAAAAGGAACGTTAAAAGAAAATCCGTTCCCAACATTATCGATCGTCAACAAAACGGATTCATCCGAAAACTGTTCGATTCTTTGACCATCAAAAATTATCGCTATTTGATCCGGTGAATCCGATTGAATTTTGGTTGCAAGGTTACTCATAAAAGAAAATTTCTTTGCCCCTGGGAACTTCAATAATGTCATTTCCAGTAAGGCAATTTGTTAAAATTAAATAATCCAGGGTGATATCGTCTACGTTCTTATAAAATTCATGAGCTAAATCTAATATCGTCCTGGAGGTTGCCAAAATGATTGATCTTTTTATCGGCAATGAAAATGACAGGTCGAGGCCGGCTTTTATTACGGTCCCCACCACTTCCCATGTTGGTACATAGGATTGAACGCTCTGAATATAAGAATCTGATAAAAGCGAATCTTCAAAAACGATCTGGCCGGCATCGAGTTGATTTGTAAGATCGTCTGAATTATCACGCAAATAAACGACGGCCGCCAAAACCTCTTCGCGTGATTGAAAGCCCGTATCAACAGCCGGCACCGTGATTGCAGCCTTTCCTTTCGAATCTCTGGATATCGTCGACGTTTCATTAAACGCCTGGTTGACGCCTTCGGAAGCTGAAACAATGCCCATGGTCCCGAGCATTTCATCAATTAGTAAGCCATTCTTAAATTGAGTTGTCGCTGCTGTAACATCCCGCAACTTGAGAACGTCAAGCATATTTTTAACGCCCTGGAGCTGTGATGATATCCGTCCCGGCACTTCGGAAACTACTCTAATCGCTGACGTTATCTGCGTTGCATATTCAAACGGCTCTTGAACATATGCCGCCGCATTATTCAAAACGTTATCAATATAACCCCTGAATTTAGCTGCGGTATCCTGATCCGTGCTCGTAATTGAAGACAGAGCATCATTGACAACATTCGCGGATACTATAATTTCTTGCTCAAAGGAAAGCTCGTCCGCTAAATCTTCGGTATTTACCTGATTACCAAAGTTGTCAATCGCCTCGGCCTGTGCATCGTCAGCAAGCGCCGTGACCTTTTGTTGTGGCGCCGTACCTGTTTTCGGAAATTCGCGCTCAAGCGTTTCCTGAAATTGCACACTAAATGAGGCTTGCCCACCTTCTTCGACAAGATTTTCAGACTGCGTTATCGATAATACCTGAACCCGTTTTTTGCCCCAGCGCGGGTGAAAGAGAAATCCGGGCCCGGTCTCTTTTGCCAGCGTGACGAACCTGTCAGCCTCGAGGTCATAGTTCGGGCCATGAATAAAGACATCGAGCGGATATATCTCGCCGCTGACGCCCTTATCTTGATGAAGGGTACCATTGACCCCGGAAAACTCAAACGTGCCTATCCTGTGGCTTATATCACGCCTCACGACTTCAAAATCAAAAGATATCGAAGCGCCCGAGGGTGCGGTATAGGATGCATCTTTTATTCTTTCCGGATATGGCATTTAAGCTCCCGCAAATCCCAGATCTAAATCAAATCCGGGCACATCGCCCGATTGTTTAACGTCAGTTCCCTTTGGCAGATTACTGAAATCTACCGATACCCTTGACCTGCTTTCCGTTTCCTGCCTGATCGTCTGAGCAAGGCCGGCATTTGGACTTATCGGTATATCTGTTTTGGCTTTAAGTCCAAAAGGATCTGCACCCTCACCCCGAGTTTTAAGTCCAAAAGGATCTGCACCTTGGAATTTCTTTCCGAGCCTTGCACCGAAAGCGTTTAAAGCTCGGAATGGAGTACTGATTATATCTTTCAACGCTTTCCAATGTTTAATAATTTGACGGATTGCTAAAACTACCGCCGCCGCTGCTACCAAAAATAGTGCAAATGGGTTTACCAATAACAAGGCATTCGTTATAGCAAGTGCCACATTAAAAACGAGCATGATAGCTTTCCATGCTAAAAATAGTTTTGCGAGAATTATTAATGTCGGAATCAAGTCTTTGTTTGCAGTAAACAATTCGAAAGTACTTTTTCCTATACCAACTATAAGTATAAGAAAATTTACAAGAGGCTCGACATTAATTTTTCTGATAGCCTCGACAATTGAGTCTATACCATTTTTACCCTTGATTTCAAAGTTCTCAAGGATTTTAAAGCCGAATTCTACAAGGGAGCTATTAAGAGTTTTTAAGCGGTTACCAAGAGAAGTCCGCATTAACTCGGCGGTTTTAGCAGCCGTGCCGCCCGCCTTCAGCAATGATTTTTCAAACTTCTCAATATTCTTGATGTTATCTATCAGGTTTTTTCCGCCCGCAATAGCACGTTTTCCGAAAAGCTCATTAAGGATCTGAGCTTGTTTGATTTTTCCGAGTCCTGATATTTTGCCGCCAAGATCTTTCATGATATCGGTCATTTTCCGAGCACCGCCAGCGCCATCATCCATGGTGATATTTAAAGCATCCATGAGTTTTCGGGCTCCGCTGGTAGGAGCTGCAAGCCTAAGATAAGCGTTTTTAAGGGCGGTCATGGCCTCACTGCCCTTGATGCCGCTACTGCCTAAAACAGCCGTGAGCGCCGCAACCTCTTCAAGGCTTGCGCCCAATACGCCTGTGGCAACGGGACCGACTTGTTTCATGGTTTCAAACATATCGGTCACGGTAACATTTGCCGTGTTTACCGTTTTGCTCAATACATCATTGAGGCGGTTTAGGTTGGCTATTTTTTGGGCAGTATTGTCGGCATTAAGGCCAAATGCGCCAAGTAGATCGGAGGACATATCGGCAACCGCCGCGAAGTCTTCACCCGAAGCGGTTGAAAGGTCAATCATTGACTTTAAAGAGCCGATTGCTTCCGTGGATTTAAAACCAGCACGGGCAAGGAAATCAAGGGCTTGTGCTGATTGCGCTGCGGTAAATTCGGTGGTAGCGCCGGCCTCACGCGCCGCTTTTTTTATACCCTTTATTCGTTCTGTGAAATCATCGACATCGGGACCGATATCTTTGAAGCGTGCTCCAGCTGCAATTATAGAATCATCGAACTCAATAAATTGAGTCGTAACGGAACGTATGCCCTGGCTTAACAGGGCTATCCCTGCCACGATAGCGGCACCGACAAAAAGGGTTTTTAACGTCTTGGAAAATGCTTTGGCCCTGCGGTCTGAGTTACGGAAAGAAGCGACGGTTTTACGCCCGAACTTGCCGACATTCTTTGTCATCTTACGAATCGGCGCGGTAATTCCGTCAATCGCTTTGAATTTATTAAAGACTGAGAACGATAAAGCCATTATTTCCCGCTTTCCTCTTTTATCATAGCCTTGTGGCCGTCAAGCCAGAATCTCAATTCAGACAATCTTAGATCATGAGGGTTGCCAACCCCTGGAAATCGAGCAGCTATCGCCCACAAAACAGCATCGCCCCCCATTTCCAGGTATGCTATAAAAAAAGCGAAATCACTCCAACGGAAAGCATCAGGTCACGGCTACCGAGTTTGTTGATCACGGGAAGCCCGAGGCCGGTCACTTCGGCAAGTATGGCCATGGCTTTGCCAACATCGTCATTTTTCTTTTTTACCTGGGACATGCCGCGAAGCTGTACGCCGGTGGGTTCTCTTATCTCGAGATAGGTAACTTCTTTTTTACCCAGAAGCGGTTTGATAAGTGTCTGCTTGAAAACTTCGTTATCATATTCAAGCAGACCGTGCATCAATCCTGAAATAATTTTCTTTTTAGAGGCTTTTCCCGCATTGTCGTCGTCATCGTCGTCGAAAACAATGTCAACATCGATTGCAAGTGACTCGCAAATCTCATTGAGCATTTCTTCCGCAACATCTCTACCTATGATGGTTTTCGTTTCCGGCTTTGATTCCATCTTGGATTCCTTTCACGCTTTTGCTTAATTAATATTGTACCCGGATTTCCCGTTGTCTGTCAACGGCTCGCTCCGGGTGGGCGCATATAATCCATTTTAATTAAATTTTCTGAAGGGGCCCGCCCTGAAAACTCAAGGATATAAGGCCCGTGTTTTCATCCTTCTGGATCTCGCCCGTAATAACGACATCGCCAGTGTAGCTTATGTTTGCGGCATAAGTCGCCACGACCGGAACGGGGAGCCCAGCGTCTGCAAGAGACTGCAAAAACTCCTGATCGCCACGGGAATCATCGGATTCAACCCCGATATCATTGAACGACCCAGGCATAACGGTTTGAAGCACCCGGAATGAAGCATCGGCATTCATTGCCGTTTCGTTATTTCGACCGCCCATAGCTTTGTTGCCTGAGCCGTCATGAGCCACTTTAAAGGCCCGGCCATTGACTGTTAAAGAGCGCATTGCGCCATGAATAGCCAAAAGTCACCTCCTATCCGGCCAAAGCGCCGAAGTTAAAACCGAAGTTTGTTGTTAGTGAAATGATCCGCGTAGCCCCTGAAAGCACGATCAGGGTTGTAATATTCAATCGGTTCGGGTTCGCAACATCAATACTCGCAGCCGTATTTTCCTTGGTGAATCCTGGCCGGGTAATTATGGCCGCAAAACTGGCAGCATCCGCGAGTTTGAATATTTCAGCGACCGCATCTTTGGGGCGCCTGGCATCCGGATTGACCACGATATCCGTATCATCAACCAGAATTTTACCGCGCCAGTTGTCGCCCGTGAAAACCAGATTGACATTATAAGTCCACTCCGCAAGCTTGGCAATGTCCACCGCCCAGCGATAGGCCGGGGGCTCTTCGCCCACTTTATGGTAGTGCATTACGATATCTTCGAGGGCTATAATTCCATCCTGCAGAATCGTGGTTGAAGTGCCGTCACCAACTGCTGTGTTTCTCTGCGCATACGTCCACTGAACTCCACTGTCTGAGCCTGTTATGCCAACGGCTGGCACCAAACCATCAAGCAAAAGGCCTGTGTATGGCTGTGGCGGGTTGTTCTGATTCCGTGCCGCCATTTGACCAACTGCCAACGCCGCGAATTCAAGCGGTAAGGAATAAGCACCGGGTGAAGTTATCACGCTGTTTGTACGATCAAGGGTGAGCGCATCGGTAATGGCCGTAATCGTTGCCAGATCGTCAACAGATCCGTAAAACGCTCTGAAAAACTTATTGACCAGCGAATCCCAACGCTCATCCTCGTTATATGTTGCGAAAGCCGCCATGGTGGTAGCATCCGAACCGAACGTATTGACAATATAGGTGTACCAATCATCGCCCATGAGGTTTAGCGCGGCGGTGATTGTCGGGGTTCCCGCGCCGTTGGTAAATGCCGACACGGTAAACGTTACACCTCCGGGAGTCGCGTCCTTTTCAGCTTCGGTCAGATTGATGGCAATCGAGATATCGTTTCCAATCAAACCCTCATATTTACACGTAAGGTTTGTTTGATCCTCTTCCCCGCCATCGACCGCCGCCGTCACGGGTAGAGGAACAACTGCGTTTATGGCAGCAGCTATCGCAATCTGTATGTCAACCGCAGCCGTGGAATCTGCAATTGTTACGGGAATTCTCTGGCCGCCAATGTATATGCTGATCGTGCCCGCGCTTGTGGCCCCAGCAGCGGCATTAGTAAGAATTGCGCCATCACTGGCTACAGTTCCCCCGTCAGATCCGGTAATAGGGAAAACAAAAACCGGAACTATACCCGACTTTCTGAGCGTTTGCCTGGCCGCAAGATGGGCCGGAAAGCCAAAGCCGAATTTTTCGCCTGCTTCGACTTCGGTAAAAACCCTAACCGGAACATCTTCCACAACCTCATCTTTTGTAGGATCAAATGTTCCGAAGATTGCAATTACCTGGGGTAGGCCCGCGAGCCCCTCCCTGAGATTCACATAGTTGAATTGATTTCCGAATACCGAAGCAACCGCCCCGGCCGGAACCGCTGTTGATATTACAGCCATGATATACCTCCTTATGTGAGGTCAAATGTTTGATCTACTAAACCACCATCTGACGTTACAGATTGAACGTTAAGAAGTTCAAGGTCCACGCCCTCGAATTGAGGAGGGATCTCTTCAAACTTTACACTGCAAGATATTCGAGCCGCAATAACTCCCTGAATCGGCACATTTGTTTCGGTCGGAACAAATTTGACCATATTTGTAATCCATGGCCTTACAATCGTCCCGGGTGTCAATCCAAGGTCGTAATAAATGGGACTCATGATCGTAAAATAAACCTTGGAAACTAACGTATGTAAAACATCGGCCGCCCGTTGATCTTTTGGGGTTATCACGCCGCCAGCTTCGAGCCCTCTTTGAGAAGCGTAGCAATCAATATCAAATGCCGAAAGGCTCGACTGGTCGAAGTTGCCGCCTTCACCGTCCGGAAAGTTGGAGCTTGACCAAACAACATTTGCAACGCCCGGGTTGAATTCGTCAACCCCTATAGTCCAGGGGTCAAAACGTTCTCTGACCGTTCTCCATCCGGTGCCGCCGAGCGCTATCTGATTTGCCGATTCTGCATTTAAGGTCGTTTCAATCGCCTTTAAAACATCGTCAAAAAACAGATTGCTTGTGATCAGAGGTAGTGGCATCAGGTTTCCAAAAGTCCGAGCTTTAAAACGACAATTCCAAAAGTTCTATCTGGCATCGCTTCCGTAACGTAACACTCATACGAATTGCCAACTGTGTCAGTTACCGTAACAAGCCAATCTTTTTTAGGCTCTCCGATGGTAATGGTGGAAAGCCGCGCAACCACGGACGCCTGTTCTTGCTGAACATCGGCGCCCGTATCCATGTCGATAAGCATATTGATATGGCGCGCCTGGCCGGTAATGGCCTGAGATTCGCCCAAAGGATTTGTCAGAGTAAACGACCAACCGAAAGCGCCTGTATCTTCGAGCGAACGTTCAAGAAACTCTTCATTTCTAAGAATCAAGCTCATTTCTTAAATTCGCTCCAACCTCGGCGCCCCTTTTGCCAGCATCGTCAAGCGATATGTCAAATTCAGCCTTTTTTTCGTCTACGAGCACCTGCAATTCGGCATATTCAACATCATCGCTCGGATCAATACCAAGTTCAAGGGCTTCGGCTTTAAGGGTTTGGAGCGCCTCATAATCTGCAATCATGGCATTGAGCTTGTTAAACCCTATTTTATAATGAGGCTTGAGTCCTAATCCTTTTGCCTTATTAAAAAGTGCTTCAGCCGCCGCCTTAGCTTCGGCCTTGATCTTCTCTTCAGCTTCTGCCTTGGCTTTATCTTCTGCATCAGCCGCCGCTTTAGATTCAGCCGCCGCCTCAGTCTTTGCTTTGGTCTCGATTTCAGCCACCGCTTTTCCGTCAAGAATCCATCCCTTTTTAATATATTTAGCAAGGGTCGGTGCGCCCATTTGTGCGACAATATTGGCGGGTAACTCATCGCCAAAACTGTAGGCTTTTCGCCCCTTGCTGTAATATGTGGAGTTCTTTGAATTCCAAATCATAAAGGCCTCCTTATTGCGTGGTCAGCTTGACGATGGTGTCAATCTCGGTTGTCGGAAAAATCGGTGCTGTCTGAGTTCTGACAGTGAACGCCTTGTTGTTTCCACCGCCATAGGCATCAACATGAAACATTGCAGAATTGAAAATGCCGGACTCCACAACATTCGGAGACATTCCCGAAATATCGCCAATTCCGAACATGCGTTGAAAGATCGAATCGTCAACATCAAGACGATCCTGCGGGCCGAAATAACGATCATACCGCGCGCCCTTGGCCAAAATCATGGCCTCTCCGTCGGGCAAATACTGCGTTTGAACGTCGGCATCGGTCTCATAAATGGCCGGATATGTCCACATGTTGAACTTCCAGTCACCCGCCTTTACTTGACCCTGATAAATGCCGCCTGCCGTAACCCAGTCTTCATACCCGCCCGGTGCATCTTGCTGCATATCGGCAACAAAATGAACGATACGCCTACTGTTAGCAAGGTTGGTTATCTCGGTTGTAGCAAGAAACTCGGTCCATGATAAACCGCTGAAAATAATATCGGTCGGACGCCGGTTGCCGTCCCTGAAAATAAGATCGCCGGCCCCTGCAAGATCAGCAATCGGGGTTGCATTTGCCGAATCGCTCCATACAGTCGTAGCTGCTGCGTTATGCGTAGCCAGCCGATAGAAATCATACTGTATGCCAGCGTGGATAGTTTGAAAGCCGGTTCGGATTGATTCAGCTGCTGATAGCTCCATCTTGCGTATGATTCGATTCATATGCTCCCGGTGCGCCTTCATTGCCAGCGCCGTTTGTTTGGCAACCCGTGAAAGCGGCTGGTAAACCGGTTCACCCGGCATTCTTTTTGTGATCTGGTCGGATGTAATCGGTGACAGCTCCTCGATCAGGGGAAACAACTTCGTATCCGATGTAAACTTTTCAAGAAGTGCCTGATTAAGCCCGACATTTACCGCGTCGCTCCCTCTTGGGATATAGACCGCAAGTTTTTTATTCCCGCGCTGGATATCGATATCAATCGCATTTGCGTCAATCTCGATAATCGTTTGCCCCGATGTAAAAAGATTCTGGAAAAACGTGAAAACGGGAATCGTTTCGAGGTCTGTGAACACGCGGGCCATTAGCCGAGTGTAGTTTTGTACCGCCTGGATAGCCATTTTGTACCTCCGTTTTAATATTTAACCGCGATTATAGCGCGGGATTTTGATATCTGGAAACGCTTATGCCCGGGGCGGTTCTGATATTCAACATTCTCAAGGCGTCGCCCATGGTCAAATCGGAAAGGTCACCGGATCTCTGAAGTTTGAAATTGTCGAAAACGCCTGAGCTTGCATCGCTGACGGCAACAATTCTGACACCGCCGGTTGTCTCTGCCAACCAAGTTATAGCCCCCTGCGTAGCATTGGCGATAATGGTTCCGAGGGTCTGTACGCCCGTAAAGTCTTTGACGGTCCAAGTTGTAACGATGCTTGCAAGATCGTAAAGCATCTTGTAGGTTTTGCCTATTTCGGTCGGAAAGCTGAGAACTGGCAACGTGCAATATTGAGCCGCCGCGCTTGCCGTTATGGTCAAAGCTCCGCCTGAATCAAATGCATTAATGTCGACATTCGCCCATGCCCCATCACTATCAACTTCGCGGTCATCTGAGTTCGGCATCAATTCGACATTAAACCGCGTGTCAATATCGGTATCGCCGCCGAAAACAAGCTGATTCTCATCGAAAAGACCGCCCGAATATGCCGACAGATTTTCCTGCGCGGCTGCATCGCTATCGACATCAGCGGTCGCGAGCAAAAGCTTCGGGATCTCGCTTCCGTCGGTTGCGATAGCATCGCACAGTTTGTAAGTTCCCGGGGTTGCGGTAACTTCGCCCAGAACGGCACCGATTGTAAGATCTCCTTGACTGGCCGCAAGCGTGATACTATCAAGCACCTCGGCCGTGTCATCGAGCACAAAAGGTTCGTTGTTATTGTCTGCTCTAATCTGATAAGCCATTTTTATACCTCCGTTTTAATTTCTATTGATTCGGCTTTAGTTTACATTACGCCGGGCATGGCCGCAATTTGAGCACCTACAGCGTCCAGGTGGTCCGGGTGTGTCATAACGCCGTCAACCATTTCTGGCGCATCGTCACCGCCGCCGCCGGGGGGGGTTGCTTTATCCGCCTTGGCCTTTGCGACCTCTGCAGCTACCTGGTCCGCCGACATGAGGTTTAGGGTAAGCTGATTAAGGTCCGTGCCTTCGGAAATGGCTTCGTCGATGACCTTCTGGGAGTGCGCTTTTGGAAATTTCGCCCTCATTTCAACCAGCATCTTTACCCGTGCCCGTTCCTGCTCAACGCCTTGCGTCAAGCCTTCTGCCGTTCCGATCGCCATGATCTGATTGTAAGCGTCGGCAAATTTCTCTTTGATTTCTTCCAAAGTCATAACCGTTACCTCCTGTTTTTGTTGTTTGTTTTCTATTTTATCTAATTTGGCCTTAACTTCGAGATAATCGGCCATAATCTTTTCGATTTCCGTCGGTTCATCTGCCATCATGGTGGCAAGTGCCGCCATGTCTTTTTTAATCAGTTCCGGCGTATTTATTTTGGCCTGACATTCTGTGAACATTAATTCAGCCATTGCGACGGCTTCTGCCCTATCCTCTGGATCTGCATCGCCTGTCATTTCATGGACAAAGCCTGCCTCTTTGATTTCATCGCCATAATAGAACGTCAGTTCATCCATGGCCGCCCGGATTTCATTAAGGTCGGTTTCGCTTTTGATGGAAAGTTCCTTTGCGATGATATTTGTCAGTGAGTCGAGATGTGTTCCGAATTTAAACATATCTCTATAATCACCAATAGCGAGACCCATCCCGTTATGAATCATAAAGACTGCGTTGTTTTCGGCAGTTCGTTTTTTTCCTACCATGGCGATGTATGTTGCCATGGAAGCCACGGAGCCCATCAAATGAGTATCGACATTGCCTTTATAGTTTTTAAGTTCGTTGTAAATTAATAGGCCTTCTGAAATTAAGCCACCGGGACTTGCGATTTCGACAACAACATCTTCGCCGTTTGCCGCCTCAAGCTGTTCTCTGATATCGCTGGCCTCGGTTTCCCATCCGATAACGCCTTCTATTTTAATGATATGTGGCATACTGCCTCCTATTCAACATATTCGTGAATACCAATAATTATATCGACTTCTGCTACATTTGTTGCATTCTTACATTTTCCCCACAAATAATCAGTCCCGCTGTAAGCCCTCTTACCCATTACCTCTGTAATAGTACCATCTATGTTGGCACCAATTCCAGTTGGGAAAACAGGGAAAGTTGTATATTGTCTTGCGGATTCGCCTGCAATTACTGATACCTCATCCCATATTAATCTTACCAGATATAGAGATCCGGTATCAATTCTTTCCGGCAAAATCCTATGTGGATCAAAACGAGTATTGCCGGCAACAAATGGCGTATCGCCCGGAGCCAACAACTCGATGGCTGGGCCAAATCCACCATCGCTGGAAACTAAAGTATATGGAGTTAGACTATCTTCAACAGCACCATCGCCAAACCATATTTCATTATTATGCAAATGGCGAGAAATTTTCTGCACTACCTTCAATATTTTTTGATCAAGGCTGCCGCCTATTCCACCTGGCATTATATCACGTCCTCTGTTTATTCCTCATAAGTTAATAAAACCGTAATTGCGCCACTTGTAATATTGCCGCTGTTGGTTGCGTGCAGAGCAACCCTTACATCAGTCGCATCAATATAGAAGTCATACTCATATTCAGCCACGGATGTAAATACAGGTGGAATTCTATTACTATTACTACTGGTCACCAGAACTTGTGCCCCTAAAATTTTACTTCTGTCGGCTAATCCATGAGCAATAGTT